>ERZ860264.2081-NODE-2081-length-11677-cov-3.467217_pt1 | contig 11677 bp, 8 predicted proteins | sample MGYA00509980_ERZ860264 | MGnify/ENA primary metagenome ERZ860264 (study PRJEB30046, sample SAMN00715212) | human gut metagenome | study: EMG produced TPA metagenomics assembly of the A metagenome-wide association study of gut microbiota in type 2... | reverse complement strand
TGGCAACACTATACTCCTGACATCTTCCCCGCCCACCGGAAAAATCCGCTGACCCTGAATCTTCCTTTACGCCGGATGCTGACACCCCCTGATAACCAACCCACATAAACAACATTACAGCCACCAAAATCCTGACAGGTTTTGGCAGGCACAAACGACCTGAATCAAGGTTGAGAGAGACAGACATATAAAGGTTTCGACGAAAGATTAAAGACAGGCCACGGGAATCATAGTGGCATATATAACATCACAAATATGTCGCAAAGCTAATTAATAACCATTTGATTACAAAATTTATTGTGACATATTCGCTACATTTAACCCATTTTAACCATAACGCTTATGTATATATATATGCATCTTCCGGCCACCAATTCATTGACTCATACCCCTCCCCTCTCATTAAGCCGGAGTCTTCTCAACCATTTGGCACGGAGTTTGTTTTAAAATTAGATAAAAGAAATAAAAACAGATTCAATCCATAGATATGAATTTCAACAGTTTCACTATCAAGTCGCAGGAGGCTATCCAGAAGGCGCTCGAACTGACTCGCGGAGCCGGACAGCAGCAGATCGAACCCGTACATCTGCTGAAAGCCATAATGCTTGAGGGAGAATCCCTTGTGAAGTTCATCTTCCAGAAGGTCGGGGCCAACCAGAACCTCGCCATGCAGCAGGTAGACCGCGAGATTTCGACCCTGCCGAAAGTGTCGGGAGGTGAACCGTATCTGAGCCGCACATCCAACGATGTCCTGCAGAAGGCTCTCGACATAGCCAAGAAACGCGGGGATGAGTATGTCACCTTGGAAGCCATGCTCCTCGCCCTCTTCCAAATCAGCTCCCCGGCATCGACCATCCTGAAAGATGCCGGACTCAGCGAGAAGGAGCTGGAAAGCGCCATCGACGAACTCCGCAAGGGGAAGAAAGCCACCGACCAGAGCGCGGAAGACACCTACAACTCGCTCAACAAATATGCCATAAACCTCAACGAACGGGCCCGCAGCGGCAAGCTCGACCCGGTAATAGGCCGTGACGAAGAAATCCGCCGCGTGCTGCAGATTCTGAGCCGACGCACCAAGAACAATCCTATGCTCATTGGTGAACCGGGAACCGGAAAGACAGCCATCGCCGAGGGCCTGGCACAGCGTATCGTCCGTGGTGATGTGCCCGAGAACCTGCGCACCAAGCAGATTTTCTCACTCGACATGGGTGCGCTGGTCGCCGGTGCGAAGTACAAGGGTGAATTCGAGGAACGCCTGAAGGCCATCGTCAACGAGGTGACTCAGAGCGACGGCGAAATCATCCTCTTCATCGATGAAATCCATACTCTTGTCGGAGCCGGAAAGGGTGAAGGCGCGATGGATGCCGCCAACATCCTCAAACCGGCCCTGGCCCGTGGCGAACTCCGCTCCATCGGTGCCACCACTCTCGATGAATACCAGAAATATTTCGAGAAAGACAAAGCCCTCGAACGCCGTTTCCAGAAGGGGATGGTCAACGAGCCTGACGAGGCTTCGGCAATCGCAATCCTCCGTGGTCTTAAAGAGCGTTACGAGAACCATCACAAGGTACGGATTCGTGATGAGGCGATTATCGCCGCCGTCACTCTCTCCGAACGTTACATCACCGACCGTTTCCTCCCCGACAAGGCCATCGACCTTGTGGATGAGGCAGCTTCGAAGCTCCGTCTGGAGATGGACTCCGTGCCTCAGGCCCTCGACGAGATTTCCCGTATGATTGCCCAGAAGGAAATCGAGCGTGAGGCCATCAAGCGCGAGGGTGACAAGGAGAAGGTGAAGGAAATCGAGAAGGACCTCGCCCAGATGCGTGAGGAGGAGAAGGAATTCACCGCCAAATGGAAAGCCGAGAAGGAGCTTATCGACAAGGTACAGCAAAACAAAATCGACATCGAACAGCTCAACTTCGAGGCTGACAAAGCCGAACGCGAGGGTGACTACGCAAAGGTAGCTGAAATCCGCTACTCCCGCATCCAGCAGAAAGAGAATGAAAACAAGACCATCCAGGAACAGCTCAAGATGATGCAGGGGGAGAAAGCCCTCATCAAGGAGGAGGTTGACTCGGAGGATATCGCCGATGTTGTTTCCCGCTGGACCGGAATCCCCGTCAACAAGATGGTGCAGAGCGAGAAAGAGAAGCTGCTCCATCTCGAAGAGGAGCTACATGACCGTGTGGTAGGTCAGGATGAGGCCATACGCGCGATAGCCGACGCCGTGCGCCGCTCACGCGCCGGGCTTAACGACCCGCGCCGTCCTATCGGCTCCTTCATCTTCCTCGGCACCACCGGTGTCGGAAAGACCGAACTCGCCAAGGCCCTCGCTGAATACCTCTTCGACGACGAGAACATGATGACCCGTATCGACATGAGCGAATATCAGGAGAAACATGCCGTCAGCCGTCTGGTCGGAGCGCCTCCGGGATATGTCGGTTACGACGAGGGTGGCCAGCTCACCGAAGCCGTGCGCCGCAAACCATATTCCGTGGTGCTGTTCGATGAAATCGAGAAAGCCCATCCCGACGTGTTCAATATCCTCCTGCAGGTTCTCGATGATGGCCGTCTGACCGACAACAAGGGCCGTATGGTCAACTTCAAGAACACCATCATAATCATGACCTCCAACATGGGTTCGTCAGTCATCCGCGACAATTTCTCCAAGATGACACCCGACACCAAGGATGAAGTCGTTGAGAAGACCAAACAGGAGGTGCTCGATATGCTCAAGCAGACCATCCGCCCCGAATTCCTCAACCGAATCGACGAGACGATAATGTTCCTGCCGCTGACGAAGAACGAGATTGCCGACGTCGTAAGGCTCCAGATGGAAGCCGTCAGGAAGATGCTCGCGCCGCAAGGCTTCACGCTCACTGTCACGGAACGGGCCATCGAAGCGCTGGCTGAGGCGGGCTACGACCCGGAGTTCGGCGCCCGTCCGGTGAAGCGCGCCATCCAGCGCGACGTGCTCAACGACCTGTCGAAGCGTCTGCTGGCCGGCGACGTGGACCGCGACCGTCCCATCACGGTCGATGCGGAGGACGGACAGCTGGTGTTCCGCAACTGAAATGAAAGGCTATGACAACTGACACGACTGTCTATTGCAGCTGACATAAATGGCAATAACCGGCTAACGGGCGGCAGCATCTCACGTTAAACTTTGTTAGATAATCTCCGCTTGTTTGCCGGTTACAGAAAAATGGCATTACCTTTGTAGTCAGTCGGACATAAAGACAAGACAACATTCACTTACAATAAAACTTTAGCATTATGATTACACAGAAATTACAAGACGCAATCAACGCGCAAATCGCAAGAGAAATCTGGTCGGCCAATCTCTATCTCTCTATGGCCTTCTATCTCGATAAGGAGGGCTTCACGGGCTTCGCAACATGGATGAAGAAGCAGTCGCAGGAGGAAATGGACCACGCCTATCAGATGGCTGACTATGTCATCAAGCGTGGCGGAACGGCCGTTGTAGGCCAGATTGATGCCGTTCCCACACAGTGGGGAACTCCGCTGGAGGTGTTCGAGACGGTCTATGAGCATGAGTGCAAGGTTTCTCGTTGGATTGACGAGCTTGTCGACATCGCCATTGAGGAGAAGGACAAGGCCACTCAGGACTTCTTCTGGGGCTTCGTCCGTGAGCAGGTTGAGGAGGAAGCAACGGCTTCCGGCATCGTTGACCGCATCAAGAAGATGGGCGACTCGGCTATCTTCAACCTCGATCAGCAGTACGGCAGCAGAAAATAACGGCGGCATAAGCCAGACTATAAACGCGGAAACGCGGACTACAGACAGTGAACGCGAATGATTAAAACGCGGATTGCACAGCGGTCTCGGGCGAGACATTTCTGTGGAGTCCGCGTTTTTTTCGTTTTTATTGGTTATCTTTGCATCATGAGAATAGCCATTGTCGGTGCCGGAGCAGCCGGATGCTTCGCCGCCATCAATCTGAAAAGAATGTGTCCGCGGGCCGAGGTCACCATATATGAAAGCGGACGGAAACCGCTGGCCAAAGTGGCGGTGACGGGCGGAGGACGCTGCAACCTGACCAATTCGTTTGAACGCGTGAGAAGTCTCACCACGGTATATCCCCGCGGCGAACGGCTGATGAAGCGTCTGCTGCGTGAGTTCAGCCACGAGGATGCTTACAGATGGTTCGAGAGCGAGGGCGTGAGGCTCGTCACACAGGATGACTGCTGCGTCTTTCCGCAGTCGCAGGACGCCATGGAGATTGTCGGAACGCTCGTCCGGCTGATCCGCAGGAACGGCATTGAGCTGAAAACGGGCCACCGCGTGACACTGATTGAACGCAACGAAGATGATAACGGAGCACCCGTTTACGTCATCCGGTTTGCCGACGGGACCCTTTCCGCAGCCATGGCCGACGCCGTCATCGTCACGACGGGCGGCAGTCCGAAGATCTCCGGGCTTGACATGCTGCGTCCGTTGAACGTCAAGACGGTCGCACCGGTGCCGTCGCTGTTCAGTGTCTGTCTGCCGGCGGATCCGATAAGGGAGCTGACGGGAACGGTCGTGGAGAACGCTTCGGTCGCTCTGACGGGCACGAAGATGCGCGCCGACGGTCCGCTGCTCATCACCCATTGGGGCTTGAGCGGCCCAGCTATACTGAAACTGTCGTCATACGCGGCGCGGACGCTGGCCGAAAACGGATATAAGGCCACGCTCTCGGTCAACTGGACAGGGGACGGCAACGAGACCGACACGCTGGAAACAATCACCGGACTCGCCGTCAGAAACCCGCAGAAACAGCTGGCATCGGTCTATCCGCCGTATCTCAACGCCCGTCTTTGGACACATCTGCTGTCCCGCAGCGGCCTGAACGCATCCATGAGATGGGCCGAACTGGGCCGCAAAGGCATGAACAGGCTCGTCAACACGCTCACCAACAGCCAGTATCGGATGGACGGAAAGAACCGTTTCAAAGAGGAGTTCGTCACCTGCGGAGGCGTGGCACTGGAGGAAATAAATCCTCAGACGCTCGAAAGCAGGACTTGTCTGGGGCTCTATTTCGCCGGCGAGGTGCTCGACGTTGACGCCATCACCGGCGGTTTCAACCTGCAGGCTGCGTGGACAATGGGTTATGTCGTGGCGAAAGCAGTGAGCGGGAGACAACAGACATAAATGACACAAACAAATAAAAGAGGTGATATGATAAACGAAATTATTGAATTCAACCGTAAATTCGTAGCCGAACGGGGCTACGAAAAGTATGTGACGAGCAAGTATCCGGACAAGAAACTGGCCATACTCTCGTGCATGGACACACGTCTTACCGAGCTTCTACCGGCCGCACTGGGCATCAAGAACGGCGACGCGAAGCTGATAAAGAATGCCGGCGGAACCATTCTCAATCCTTTCGACAGCAACATCCGCAGTCTGCTCGTGGCCATCTACGAGCTTGGCGTTAACGAAATCATGGTCATCGCCCACACAACATGCGGCGCGTGCCACATGGATGGCGGAGAGATGATAGAGCTGATGAAGCAGCGCGGCATCACCGAGACAACACTCGAAACTATCCGTCACTGCGGAATCCACCTCGACGAATGGCTCGAAGGTTTCCACGACACGGAGGAATCGGTGCGCAAGACGGTCGATTGCATACGCAACCACCCGCTCGTTCCCAATGATGTCAACGTGCGGGGATTTATCATCGACTCCGTTACGGGTGAGCTGACATCCATCTGCTGAGACAACGAGAAGTCATTACAAAATGCGAATACCGCACTAAGCAGGAGAATATCTGTCCCTGTTTAGTGCGGTATTCGCATTTTATAGATTCGTTATTCGTATTTTAATCCCGTCTTTTTATTGCTTTTCCAGTATATGCGCGGCCAGTCCGTCGGCTGCCTGAATGACGGCGGTGAGCGGATGGTCGCTTGCTTCGGAGATATTGCACTTGTCCTCATAGCTCTGGAAAGGCAGATTCCACGCTCCCATGTGCCAGCGGATGGCGAGTATCTCGTCGTTGGTGAGCGTCAGACCGAGGCGCAGGAGCATGATGACGGACTTCTCTCCGTGGCCGAGGGGGAAGCGGGAGTAGTCGGCCTCATACGTGTCATACTGCTCCCAACGGTTCTGCTCATCCTTGCGCCACTTCTTCGCGGTCTTGTAGATGTTAGCTTTGCAGACGTCATGGAGCAGGGCGGCAATGGTGACACTGTCTTCTGCGAGCTGTTCGGCCAGCTCCGGCTTCATCTCAACCATCTGTCCGCGCAGCATCATGGCCATGCGGTGAACGTTGAGCGAATGTTCCACCAGCCCGCCCACGTAGCTCAGATGGCGGTTGACGGAGGCCGGCGCCTCGAAGAAGCCGACCTTTTCGAGATATGCAATCACGCTATCGACGCCCTGCCGGTCAGTGGAACGCAACAGGGAAATGAATTTGTCTTTCATAATGGGAAAAATACAGTAGCCCCTCCTGACCTCCCTAAAGGGGAGGAGTCTGATATACCATTAGCGTGTCTATAGCCTTAGACATATCCGGCTCCTCCCCTTTGGGGAGGTCGGGAGGGGCAGAATGTGTTTACTTAGCGCACGGCGTCCACGGCTTCAGCTGCTTGAAGAAGTCGTTGCCCTTGTCGTCGACGAGGATGAACGCAGGGAAGTCCTCGACGGTGATCTTCCATATCGCCTCCATGCCGAGCTCGGGATATTCAACGCACTCGATGCTCTTGATGCTGCTCTGCGAGAGCACTGCGGCCACGCCGCCGATAGTGCCGAGATAGAATCCGCCGTGCTTCTTGCATGCCTCGGTAACGACGTCGCTGCGGTTGCCCTTGGCGATCATGACGAGACTTGCGCCATGGTCCTGGAACTCGTCGACGTAGGGGTCCATGCGGTTGGCCGTCGTCGGGCCCATCGAGCCGCAAGGATAGCCTTCCGGTGTCTTTGCCGGTCCGGCGTAGAGCACGGGGTAGTCCTTGAAGTACTGCGGCATGTCCTCGCCGGCGTCCAGACGGGCCTTCAGCTTGGCGTGGGCGATGTCGCGGGCAACGATGATTGTTCCCTTGAGGTTGACACGTGTGCTGACGGGATATTTCGTCAGTTCGGCGCGCACGGCGTCCATGCCCTTGTCGAGATCGATGACGATGCCCGTCGTTCCCTCGCCCGGATTGCGCAGCTCCTCGGGGATGAGTTCTGTGGGATTGCTGTCCATCTTCTCCAGCCAGATACCGTCCTTGTTGATTTTCGCCTTGATGTTGCGGTCAGCCGAGCAGCTAACGCCCATGCCGATGGGGCAGCTCGCACCGTGACGCGGCAGACGGATGACGCGGATGTCGTGGGCCAAGGCCTTGCCGCCGAACTGTGCACCGAGGCCAATCTTCTGTGCCTCGACGAGCAGTTTCTCCTCAAGGTCGATGTCGCGGAAGGCGCGTCCTGTCTCGTCGCCCGTGGTGGGCAGGTTGTCGTAGTACTTGATTGAGGCGAGCTTGACCGTGAGCAAGTTCTTCTCTGCCGACGTGCCGCCGATGACGAAGGCGATGTGATAAGGCGGGCAGGCTGCCGTGCCGAGGCTCTTCATCTTCTCCACGAGGAAGGGCAGCAGCGTGCCCTCGTTCTGTATCGTGGCCTTGGTCATCGGATAGAAATATGTCTTGTTGGCCGAGCCGCCGCCCTTTGCCACCATGACGAAACGATATTCAGCGCCCTCTACGGCCTCGATGTCAATCTGTGCCGGCAGGTTGCAGCGTGTGTTCACCTCGTCATACATGTTGAGCGGAGCATTCTGGGAGTAGCGCAGATTGTCCTGCGTGAACGTGTTGTAGACTCCGCGCGAGAGAGCCTCCTCATCCTCGAAGCCCGTCCACACCTGCTGTCCTTTCTCGCCGTGGATGATGGCCGTGCCCGTGTCCTGGCAGAAAGGCAGCACGCCCTTGCATGCCGTCTCGGCGTTGCGCAGGAACTGGAGTGCCACGTACTTGTCGTTCTCCGATGCCTCGGGGTCGCTGAGAATCTTTGCGACCTGCTCGTTGTGCGCGCGGCGCAGCATGAACTCTACGTCGTGGAAGGCCTGCTGGGCGAGCAGCGTCAGCGCTTCCTTTGATACCTTGAGGATTTCGTGTCCCTCAAAATCACCAACCGACACGCCTTCCTTTGAGAGCAGTCGGTATTCGGTGTCGTCCTTGCCCACTTGGAACATAGGAGCGTACTTAAATTCCGGTGTTGTTGCCATAATAAGTGAGTTATAATATTATCTGTTAATTATTGTCGTGACTGCAAAGATAGTGCAAATGAGCGCAATTAAAACTTGTTTTCATATTGCCGAGTGCCGCCTATCTTCTGCAAAGATAGGCTTTTTTTCCGACATACGGAGGAAATAAATGAAGAATGATGAATGAAGAACGAAGAATTGGCCGACGCCGTACGGGAATGCTGAATTTATGAGCGGCATACGTAGAGACGCTACATTGGGTGGAAGTATATATAGTGGTATTGTGTATTATAGTGGTGATTTGGTATTGAATGTTGTTCGGTGATATATTGTGAGGCATATTAGCTGTGAGACGCCACAATGTGACGTCTCTACAAGTCCCTTCATCCCGTAGGCACGAGGGTGTTATAGAACCCTCTACAGCATGGAGGGAGCTTCCGCCAGACGAAATCTATGCCCCGATATGTTTTATTCCTGCAAATACAGACAAAAGTTTTTCGTCCGTAAATCTGTCTTTATCAGGATTTTATTGTATCTTTGCAAAAGATAGGCGGCACCCGACAATATGACAACCACCTTCCGCGGTGTCCGCCGATAATATTCCGGACGAGAAACGTGACCACAATAAAACGGTTGAGATTATGATATACCCCATCGGCATACAGAACTTTGAGAAACTGCGCATGGACGGCTATGTCTATGTAGACAAGACCCACCTCGTCTACAAGATGGCAACGACCGGCAGCTACTACTTCCTGAGCCGCCCGCGGCGGTTCGGCAAGAGTCTGCTCATATCCACGCTGGAGGCTTATTTCAGCGGCCGGCGCGACCTGTTCACAGGACTTGCCATCGAGAAGCTGGAGTCGGAATGGCCCGTCCACCCCATCTTCCACCTCGACCTGAACACGGCCAAGTATGACCGCCCCGAGGCATTGCTCAACGTCCTCAACGACACGCTGGCCTATTGGGAACAGTCCTACGGCACGTCGCCGACCGAAGTGACGCCCGAACTGCGTTTCAAAGGCATCGTGCGCAGGGCTTGTGAGCAGACCGGACGCCGCGTCGTCATTCTCGTCGACGAGTATGACAAGCCGATGCTGCAGGCCATCGGCAACGAAAGTCTGCAGGACGAATACCGCAACATTCTGAAAGCGTTCTACTCAGTGCTGAAGACGCAGGACCGCTACATACGCTTCGCCTTCCTGACGGGCGTGACAAAGTTCGGAAAGGTCAGCGTGTTCAGCGACCTGAACAACCTTGACGACATCTCCATGGACCGCCGTTATATCGACATCTGCGGCATAACGGAACAGGAGATACACACCTATTTCGAGGACTCGCTGCATGATTTGGCCGACGCTACTGGCTCCGATTATGAGACGGTATGCCGCAAGCTCCGCCGGCTTTACGACGGATACCATTTCACGAACAACAGTATCGGGATATACAATCCGTTCAGTCTCCTTAAAACTCTCAACAAGTCGGAATACGGCGACTATTGGTTTGAGACCGGAACGCCCTCGTTCCTCGTCCATCTTCTGCAACAGGCGGACTATGACCTCAACCGTCTTCAGGACGAACAGGTCTCGGCTGACATCATAAACAGCGTCGACTCAATGTCCCGCAACCCCATCCCCGTGATTTATCAGAGCGGCTATCTTACGATTAAGGATTACGATGAACGGTTCAAACTATACCGTCTCGGATTTCCGAATGAAGAAGTTGAGAACGGATTTATAAACTATCTTCTGCCTTTCTACACTCCGGTAAAGAATAATCAGACTGAGTTTTTCATTGCGAACTTCATAAATGAGATAGAACACGGCCGCCCCGATGCTTTCATGGAGCGCCTCCAGACGCTGTTCGCCGACACGAGCTATCAGATCGCCGGACAGATGGAGATATACTTTCAGAACTCGATGTATCTCGTCTTCAAGCTGCTCGGATTCTACACCGAGGTGGAGCGCACGACAAGCCGCGGCCGTATCGACGTCGTCATGAAGACCCCGAAATACATCTATATAATAGAGGTCAAGCTCGACGGAACAGCAGACGAGGCCTTGCGGCAGATTGAGGAGCGCCGCTACGCCGCCCCCTTCGCCGCTGACGGAAGGCGCGTATACAGGATAGGAGTCAACTTCTCTTCGGCAACAAGAGGCATAGAGGAATGGAAGATTGAGGAGTAAAACTCTTTCATTGACAGCAAGAACAGCAATACCGAACCGTTTTCTTTACCGTATATCCGTGAGGACGGCGCGGAATATCCGTAAAAACATCATGATATATCCGTAACGACATCGTGGAATATCCGTGAGGCCATTCCGTTTTTCTCACCCGACAGCACAACCGAGGAAGTGCTGCGGGCGTTCTTTCGATAATCTTTCAATGTACATAACTATTAACCAATGAATGATATGAATCAGAATGTTTCGACAAAGAAGGTTGTCTCGATGGTTGCGGCAATCTTCTCAATGGTGGCAATCATGGAATATTTCATCCCGTTTGCCAAGGTGTGGTTCTTCGAAACAGTCTGACTAAACGCATTATTATGACATGAACGGCAACCCGGTATAACTCCCATAATAAAGCGATATACATATTATAATAAGGCGATACACCTATTATAATAAAGCAGGAAGGCACATGTAACAACACGAAATAGCTCACAAGGCAAAGTAATATAGCCTGTATTGGTCGGTAAAACAGCCTGTTTTACTCACCAATACAGGCTATATTGCGTTGTAATATGACTTATATTGCAAGGTAAAATGGGTCATATTACCTGATAATATGACCCATTTCACTTTCATATACCTATCCCGTTGATATCATTCAAGGACCGGAACAGCCCGTCGGACCGGCGTTGAAACAGGATTGAAACAACTTTGCAACCATATCTTTAAACGGCTGTAACGGGCATGAAACGCCGCCGCGGTAATTTTGCAGCGTGAATCAAACAGATCAAAAACAACGAGTATGAAAAGGATTATCAGTGCAGCCATGACAGTGTTGCTTGGTGCAGCCGGCGCCGGACTTCCGGTCTACGGCGAAGAGAAAGACGCCGCAATCAGAGAAAGTGCCATCCACGGACGCATCGTCGACAGCGGCCGGCAGGTCCTGCCCGGCGCGTCGGTGTTCGTCGAAAAGCTCCACACGGGTGTCGTGAGCGACATCAACGGTTTCTATACGCTTCCGAACCTGCGCCCCGGAGTGTATGACGTCAAGGTGACATACGTCGGCTACAGCCCCGTGACACTTCGGTTGACCGTACCCGAAGGCAAGACGCTCGAACGTGACATCGTCATGACCGAGGGCGTAGAGTTGCGCGGCGTCGACGTCAAAGGCGCCTTCCACGGCCAGAGCCGCGCCCTGAACATGCAGAAGAACAGCATGGGCGTGACCAATGTCGTCTCATCAGATCAGGTAGGCAAGTTCCCCGACTCCAATATCGGTGACGCCCTCAAGCGAATAAGCGGCATCAACGTC
>ERZ860264.2069-NODE-2069-length-11745-cov-2.969461_pt1 | contig 11745 bp, 10 predicted proteins | sample MGYA00509980_ERZ860264 | MGnify/ENA primary metagenome ERZ860264 (study PRJEB30046, sample SAMN00715212) | human gut metagenome | study: EMG produced TPA metagenomics assembly of the A metagenome-wide association study of gut microbiota in type 2... | reverse complement strand
TTATTTTTCACTTTGTTGTCGCGGGGGCGGCTGCCGGAACGGCTTTCTCAGTATGCTTCCCTTCATGGGCCTCGTGCTCCTCATGCTTGGCCTGGGCCAGGGAGATGAAGATGGTCGAAAGCATCGTGAAGACATATGCCTGGATGAAGCTGACAAGCACATCAATCAACAGCATGAACACCGAGAAGGCGATAGAGATGGCGGCTGTACCTGAGGCAACGGCCACACCCATACTGGCGAAGATGAATATAAGCAATGTCAGAATCAACACGATCATATGGCCACCCATCATGTTGGCGAACAGACGGACGGTGAGGGCCGCCGGCTTTGTGAAGATACCGAACACCTCGATAATCTGCATGATGGGGAGAGGACACTTGAGCCAGATAGGCACATCGGGCCAGAATATCTCCTTCCAGTAGACCTTGGTGCCGAAGAAGTTGGTCATCACGAAAGTCATAATGGCCAGCACCATGGTTACGGCGATGTTGCCGGTCACATTCGCACCACCCGGGAACACCACGATAAGTCCCAGCAGGTTCATGAAGAAGATGAAGAAGAACACCGTCAGGAGGTAGGGGGCGAACTTGGCCGACTTCTCCTTGAGTGTGGGCTTGATAACACCGGCGTAGATGAACTCCACCAGAGCCTCGATTGCTCCTGTCATCTTGCGGGGAGCCTTGAAGGGATTCTTCTTGTGCCAGCGGGCGAGCTGGAGCAGGAGAAGAGCCACGATTATGCAGGCGATGAATATCGCGCAGACATTCTTTGTTATCGAGAAATCCCAAGGCTTGTATTCCTTGCCGTCGACAATCTCGACAAGCTTACCCTTGTAGTCACCTTCGGTGGCAATCTTGAAGGTGGCGTCCCCATCGACATACTCCTCACCGTGGGTAACACGCGAGGAGGAGAAGATGTGCAGACCATCCTTGCCCCAGACTATAACGGGAAGAGGAATGCGCTTGTGATGGTTGAAAGGCACCTCCCAACCGTAACCGTCCCCGAGATGCTCGAAGATGGTTTCCTTTATGTCGAACTTATGCTCGTCGGTCTCCTCGGCGACCTCGTCAAGAGCCGCCTCTATCTTGTTCTCCACGCCAGGAGAAGACTGGGAGGCGGAAGCCGTCGAAGCGGTGTCCTGCGCGACAACATCCTGAGCCATCGCGGAGAAGGCCCAGCTTGTCATCAGAACCAGTATAAAAAGCAACTTCTTCATTTTGGAAGCCTGGTGATTGTCTTGTTGAACGGTCAGTAAATGCATACGGAAACGACATCATTGTCGACATCGACGATACCGCCTTCGACTTCTATCTCATGGTGCCCGTTTGCTTCGGCATACTTGATTTTACCCTTCACAAGGGTTGACACCAACGATGCGTGGCGCGGCAGGACAGTGAACTGCCCCATCTCGCCTGGAAGGGTGACCGAAGATGCCTCTCCCTCGAAAAGCACTTTTTCTGCTGAAATTATCTTGAGAACCATAATTGAGTTGTCGATTCGATTTTGGGAATCCGGCCCCGCGAAACGCGGCCGGCGGTTGCTGCTGATTATTTAACCTCGGCGAGGAGCTTCTTGCCCTTCTCGATGGCATCGTCGATGGTGCCGACATTGAGGAAGGCCTGCTCGGGATATTCATCCATCTCGCCGGAGAGAATCATCTTGAAGCCACGGATTGTCTCGCTCAGCGGAACCATCACACCGGGAAGACCGGTGAACTGCTCGGCCACATTGAAGGGCTGGGAGAGGAAACGCTGTGCGCGACGGGCACGGGCCACAACCAGCTTGTCCTCGTCGGAAAGCTCATCGACACCGAGGATGGCGATGATATCCTGAAGCTCGTTGTACTTCTGGAGGAGCTGCTTGACAGCCTGCGCGGTATTGTAGTGATCCTCGCCGATGATGTTCGGGTCGAGGATACGGGATGTCGATTCCAGGGGATCCACGGCAGGATAGATACCAAGCTCGGCGATTTTACGCGAAAGCACGGTAGTGGCGTCGAGGAAGCTGAAGGTGGTGGCGGGAGCCGGGTCGGTCAAGTCGTCGGCAGGCACATAGATGGCCTGCACGGAGGTGATTGATCCGTTCTTTGTGGAGGTGATTCGTTCCTGGAGGGCACCCATCTCAGAGGCAAGTGTAGGCTGGTAACCCACGGCGGAGGGCATACGGCCCAGAAGCGCCGACACCTCGGAACCTGCCTGGGTGAAACGGAAGATGTTGTCGATGAACAGGAGGATATCCTTACCGCCGCCATCCTGGTCGCGGAACTGCTCGGCCACTGTAAGACCGGTCAGCGCCACACGCAGACGTGCGCCGGGAGGCTCGTTCATCTGGCCGAACACCAGGGCGGCCTGAGATTCCTTGACCTCGTTCATATCGACATCCTCAAGGGGCCATCCCCCTTTGAGCATGCTCTCCTCGAATTTCTTGCCGTATTTGATGACGCCGCTCTCGATCATCTCGTGGAGGAGGTCGTTACCCTCGCGGGTACGCTCTCCGACACCGGTGAACACCGAGAAACCGTTGTGGCCCTTGGCGATGTTGTTGATGAGCTCCATGATAAGCACGGTCTTGCCCACACCTGCACCACCGAAGAGACCAATCTTGCCACCCTTGCTGTAAGGCTCAAGCAGGTCGACAACCTTGATACCGGTATGGAGAATCTCCGTACCGATGGTCAGGTCCTCGAACTCGGGAGCGGGCTGATGGATGGGGCGCAGGTTCTCGCGGTTGAGTTGCGGAAGGTTGTCGATGGCGTCGCCAAGAACATTCAGCAGACGTCCCTTGACCTGGTCACCGGTGGGGACGGCGATGGGATGGCCGAGGGAGTCAACGCGCAGACCGCGCTGCAGACCGTCGGTACTCTCCATAGCCACACAGCGGACGGTGTCTTCACCGATGTGCTGCTCGACTTCGAGAATCAGCTGCGAACCGTCGGGACGGTCAACCTTCAAAGCCGTGAAAATCGGCGGCAGGATGTTCTGGTCGCCCTCGAAGATAACATCGACCACGGGGCCGATTACCTGGGCTATTTTTCCGTAATTGTCGCTCATCTTATTGCGAGTTAATGCGTTTGTTTTGTCAGGGGGAATTAAGGGTTACTGGGGAAGCTGTCCGAAATAGAAGCCTTCAACCACAATCCACACCATCAGCGCAAGGTTGACCAGGTTGATGGGGAGGAGATATTTCCACTCAAGCGAAAGCAGCTGGTCGATACGCAGACGGGGGTAGGTCCACTTGAACCAGATGATGATGAAGGAAATCACGAAAGCCTTGCCGAGGAACCATACAACCGAGGGGATGTAACCCATGAGCTCATTGAATCCGTCCCATCCGGCAACGCGGAAGGGCATCCAGCCGCCGAAGAAAAGCAGAGTGGCGACTCCGGAGACAATGAAGAGGTTGAGGTATTCAGCCAGGTAGAAGAAACCGAAGTGGATACCGGAATACTCTGTATGGTAACCGGCGGTAAGCTCGCTCTCGGCCTCGGGAAGGTCAAACGGGCCACGGTTTGTCTCGGCTGTTCCGGCAATCATGTAAATCACAAAAGCAATGATCGCGGGGATATGCGCCGAGAAGATGAACCAATGGTCGGCCTGGGCCTCCACAATCTTGGCGACATCCATCGTGCCGGCGAACACCACCATAGTAAGAATGGATAAACCGACAGAAAGTTCATAGCTGACCATCTGTGCGCCCGAACGGAGGGCACCGATGAGGGTGAACTTGTTGTTGGAAGACCATCCCGCGAGCAGGATACCCAGCACACCTATCGAGGAGCAGGCCAGCAGGAAGAAGATACCGATGTTGAAATCGATAATCTGCAGACCGTTGCCCCAGGGGAGAACCGCGAAGCAAAGCACTGACGCGATAATCACCAGGTAAGGAGCCAGGGCGAAGAGGAACTTGTCGACATGGTTGAGGGAGATAAGCTCCTTGATGAGAATCTTGAACATGTCGGCGATACTCTGGAGCAGACCCCAGGGGCCGACGCGGTTCGGGCCGAGACGACACTGGAAGTAAGCACAAATCTTACGCTCGTAGAGAATATAGAAGAGCGCCAGCACAGAGTAGACCAGCAGCAGACCGACGCCGACCAGCACACACTCCAGGGTCGTTGCGAGCCAGGAGGGCATAAAGTTGTTGAGCATCGTGTCAAACCAGGTCGCGAAGCTGCTGAAATTATCTATTGTGTAATTACTCATGACAAGTAACGTGATTGGATATCAGGAATGTTTCGTTTCTAATTGGTTCCCTGCCGGCCGTCAACGGTCCATGTCGGGGACGATGTAGTCCATCGAGCCACCGATGGTGATAAGGTCGGCAATCTTCTGTCCCCGGGTGATATGGTCTACGACAGCGGCCGCGGGCAAACCGGGGGTGACAAGTTTCAGACGGTAAGGCTTTGTGGAGCCGTCGCTCTCGATGTAGACTCCGAAGAGGCCGCGACATCCCTCGACAACCTGGAACCAATGTCCGACAGGAAGCTTGATGACCTTGGGCACTTTGGCGCAATACTCCCCTTCGGGAAGCATCTCGATAAGCTGCTCAAGGATACCCTTCGACTGGAGAATCTCGTCGACTCGGTTCTGGAAACGGGCCAGGGAGTCACCTTCGGTGCGGATAACCTGCTCGAACTTGAGTTCGGGATAAACGCTGTAGGGATGGGTCTTGCGGACATCGCATGCCCAGCCGGACGCACGGCCCGAGGGACCGGTGATGGCCCATGAACGGGCATCCTCGTTGGTGAGGACTCCGACATTCTTGAGACGGTTGTGGGCGATGACGTTTCCGGTGAAGAGCTTGTTGTATTCGGCCACATTCTTGGGAAGCACTTCGAGCAACGCCTTGACATCCTTGATGAAATCGGGGTCGAGGTCAGCCATCACACCGCCGATGCAGTCGTAGTTGAATGTCATACGCGCACCGCAGGTCTTCTCCATAATGTCAAGCACCTGCTCGCGGACACGGAGCGTGTAGAAGAGCATCGTTGTCGCGCCGAGGTCCATACAGAATGTGCCGATGAAGAGACAGTGGGAGGCGATACGCGACAGCTCGTCCATCATCACGCGGATAACCTGGGCACGGCGCGGAACCTCGATTCCGGCAGCCTTCTCGATAGCCAGGCAGAGACCGTGGTGGTAGTTGTGAGCCGAGAAATAGTCCAGACGGTCCATGAAGTGGAGGGTCTGCATGTAACCGAGATCCTCACAGAGTTTCTCGACGCCGCGATGGATATAGCCCATATAGACATCGATTTTCTGGATTGTCTCGCCGTCGACAGCCGTGCGGAAACGCAACACACCGTGTGTGGCGGGGTGCTGCGGGCCGATGTTCACCACGAAGTCATTCTCGTTGAACACCCTCGGACGTTCATGCTTGATCGAGCCGTCGGGCTGCTCCACCCAAGTGTCGGTGTGGTCGGTCTGACGCTCGTTCTTGATAGATACGGGGTTGATGTCGGGATTGGCGTCGTAATCCTTGCGCAGGGGGTAACCCACCCAGTCGATGTTAAGGAAAAGACGGCGCATATCGGGATTGTTTATGAAGATAATCCCGTAGAAATCATAGACTTCACGCTCGTAGATACCTGCGATGCGGTAAAGGTCGGCAATCGAATGTATCATAGGGTTGTCGCGGTCGGTGGTCTGCACCTTCACCGAGACAAACTCCTTGGTCGAAGAGGAAGTCAGATAATAGATACATCCCAGGGAGGACACCCAGTCCATTCCGACGATGGTCACGAGGTAATCGAAACCGCAGTCGTCGCGGAGCGACTTCACCAGGTCGTGAAGCTTTGCGTCGGGGATGTTCACCAGCAAAATCTCACCCTCCTCGAAGGTAGCTTCGGGGAACTGACGCGAGATTTTTTCCTGCAAGTTAGCCATGTATGTCGTATGATGGTTTATCAGTCAATGTTGGCCGCTGCGACATCCTCGATGGGGTGGGCGGCAAGAAATTCCTTCTGGTTCTCTTGGCGGTTCTTGCCTCCGAAGAAGCGTTCCACCTTGATTTTGCGCGACAGCTGCATGATCGAGTATATCATAGCCTCGGGACGGGGAGGACATCCGGGGCAGAACACGTCGACTGGGACGATGTCCTCGATGCCCTTCGCCACATGGTAGCTTTTGCGGAACGGGCCGCCGGAGATGGCGCATGAACCGCAGGCGATGACATATTTGGGCTCGGCCAGCTGGTCATAAAGACGGCGGAATACAGGCACCATGCGGTGGACGATGGTACCGGCCACCATCATAAAGTCGGCCTGACGGGGCGAGGCACGGGCTACTTCCCAGCCGAATCGCGCCATATCAAAACGGGCGGCTCCAAGCGACACGAATTCGATGCCGCAGCAACTGGTGGCGAAGGTGAGCGGCCAGAGCGAGTTTGAACGCCCCCAGTTGATAAGTTTGTCGAGAGAACCGACAAGCACGTTGGTTCCCGACTCCTGAAGCTCTGTGACAAGCTTCTCGATGTATTCGTTGTCCTTCCAGGCCTCGTAAGGGAGCCCCTGGGCGGTCACATGCTTCATTTCCATTCAAGCGCTCCTTTCCGCCAGGCGTAAACGAGGCCCAGCACTAAAATTGCGAAAAAAACAGCGACGCAGAGAACTCCTTCACCTCCGAGGGCGCGCATCTTGACGGCCCAGGGGAACAGGAAGACAGTTTCCACGTCGAACATCAGGAAGAGGATGGCGAACAGATAATAACCCACATGAAAGCGGGCCATTGATTCGCCGCGTGTCGGGATACCACACTCATATGCCTCTCCTTTCTGCGGGTTGAAGGAGCGGGGAGAAATAAGGCCGGCGAGCCACATGGCCAGCCAAACCAGCCCTGCTCCGGTGAGCAGCGCCACGATGGCGAACACTACGGCGTCGATGCCAAAAATTCCTAAAGATATCATGAACTATTTTGTTGTGATTCCTGGTCTATTGTGGCCGTCTCGGACAGCGGGAACTACCGGGACAACCGTTTAGGGTTAGATGATCGATAACACCGAGAGCTGATTCCCGGGCATAACCGTTGCCTGTCAAAAAGACATAGTCTTAACCTCTGGTTATCAACAATCTGTAATCAGAAAAGCAAAACCGCGACCCACGGGAGCGGATTTACGGCTACAAAGATAGGAATTTTTTGGTAATCAATTGTTAAAAAACTCCCACAAAATTATCCCCCTCCCAAATTTTCCAAAAAAACCGCCATCCCTCCAAAAACCGCCAACACCAGAATTAACATCATTTAACCTTGTGTTCACACTATCTTTCAACAGAAATTGAATGGAATATTAGTACCAATCACTACTTTTGTCATATAGTTTCAAATATTTCCTCCTGACAATGATTCCCTCATCACTGCAATCTCTGCTGAAAGACCAATCCGGAGAAAACCAGAAATGGCTTACTGACATCAAAACCTCAGACGAATTTCAATTCTCGAAAGCTATTACCGCATTGCAAAGCTGGAAGGATCTCATTATTTCCAAATCCGACCTTGAGCGGATGCTAAATATGAAATATGAGGAGTTCCGCGACAGCACAGACACAGACATATCCCGTGTCCGTCATATCTTGTTCACTCTCGTCGCATATTGCGATACAAAGGCAAATAACAAACGATTGTTGAATGAATATCCTGACAAACGGACAATTGCCGCCCGTGCATCCATATATCAGAATGTATGGGTAAAACAGCTCCTTTTATTAAAATATGGCAGTCCTGCAAGCAACAAAAAGACCCAAAACATGATTGCCTATTTAGAATCACCGAGCGACAATTGGCCTATTATCGCAGAGAATCACCGCCAGCAGATTCTCTTATGGCTGACAGGTAAGCAATACAACCGGGCAACCTTCAATCAGGATATGGAAGAAGCCCTTGGGAAATACTGGAATGGGAAAAATCCCGACAACAAGACCACATATTTCACCCGGTGCATCTACTACCTCGACAATGAATGGAAAAACCCGACACCTGACAGGACCTCATATTCCGATATAAAAGGGGGCATCGAACCGACGCCGGCAGACCCGTATGTTGAGAAGCTTGTCAGGCTGCTTGAAAAGAACCGCAACCTCATCCTGACAGGTGCTCCCGGCACAGGCAAGACATACCTCGCGGCACAGATAGCCAAGGCCATGAACGCCCAATATGAGCGCGTTCAGTTCCATCCCTCTTATGACTACACCGACTTCGTGGAGGGTTTACGCCCCGAGAAAAATGAAGGCAAGGAGATTGGTTTCAAGCTAATGCCCGGTTCGTTCAAACTGTTCTGCCAGAAAGCGCTCGACTCTCTGGACAACAACCCGGAAGAAAGCCCCAAGTACCTCTTCCATATCGATGAAATCAACCGTGGGGAAATCTCAAAAATCTTCGGGGAACTGTTTTTCTCAATCGAACCGTCATACCGAGGAGAAAAAGGGAAGGTAAAAACCCAGTACCACAACCTCATAACGGACGGTGACATCTTCGAGGATGGATTTTTCGTGCCGGAAAATGTCTATATCATCGGCACAATGAACGACATCGACCGAGGAGTGGAAGCCATGGATTTCGCCATACGTCGTCGCTTCGCGTGGATAGAGGTAAAGGCCTCAGACCGTCTCCAGATGCTTGACTCCATGACAGAATCGGGAGTAAGTCAGTCTGTCATCGATGAGGCCAAACTGCGTATGACAAGTCTGAACAACGCAATATCAGAGGTTGAATCGCTTGGAGACGCATATCATGTCGGAGGAGCGTACTTTCTTAATCTCACAAACTACATCGACGACCCCGATCCATTCGGCAAATTGTGGGAATATCATCTGCGCGGGCTGCTGTATGAATACTTGCGTGGTTCGGAGGCCTGGAAGGAAACCCTAAACAAGTTCAAGGATGAATACGACCACCCGAAGGCCGACCATACAGACCACTGACAACACCCTCTGCCAGGAGTATTCTGACTTCGCGCCTGATTCTCCCGAGATGGCCCTGCTCCGGGAGCTGTCGGATGTCACATTTCCCGAACTGTCTCGCCACCACGGGGTAACAGTGTTTCCCCAAGGCTCATTGGCCGACACAAAGGAGGATGGAGAGTTGTTACACCTAAACACCGACGGCACTTTCTCCACAACAAACCTGATGGGATTTATCGGGAAAGGGGAAACCACACTATCCATAACATCACGTTTCGCTGAAAAAGGTAACGACTTTTTCCTTCATTATATGTTGGGAAAGGTAATGTCATTGCGCCTCTTCGATCTTGACCATCCGTGTGATTATGACCCCTCTCTGAACTTTCTGATTTATCTCTTTCCATATTTTCTGAGGAAAGCGGTCGCGCAAGGTCTTTTCAAAACTTATGTCAACGTCAACCACAACGACCCAGACATCAAAGGGCCTCTCGACCTGAAACGTCACCTGAGACAGAACATCCCATTCAGGGGAAACATCGCATATTCCTCCCGCGAGCGGATGACCGACAACTGTATGACGCAATTGATACGTCACACTATCGAGACCATCCGGACCATCCCCTACGGTCGCCCCATACTTTCCAATGACCCGGAAACCGAAAAAGCTGTGCGGCTCATAATCTCGGCCACCCCCTCCTATTCCCGCAATGATCGGGAGAAAACCATAAAGCAAAACCTCAAGCCGACCCGTCACCCCTATTTCACCGCATATTCCCCGTTGCAGAAATTATGCCTTATGATTCTGCATAACAAGAAGATGCACTATGGCAACGGCAAGACTGACACCCACGGTATTCTCTTTGACGGCGCATGGCTATGGGAGGAATATCTGGCCAAAGTGATGGCAAGCAACCGTGAATTCGCATCATATGATTTGCGACATCCCTGCAACCGCAGGCATTCCGGAGCCATATACCTCTCTGACAGATTCATGAATCATAACAACGGGAACTTCTCCACCTATGGATGCTTCCCCCGTTACCCCGACTTCCACACCTCCACCACCGTTTTGGACGCAAAATACAAGCCCCTTGACAACAAGTCAAAAGATATTCGTGACGACTGCCATCAACTAATCACATATATGTATGTGATGGCCCGCAAACGGGGGATATTGCTGTTCCCGCATAAAATTGAGAACTTGACTCACCATTACGAATACCTCCTGAACGGACACGGCGGCTCAATGCACCTCATCGGTATGTCGATACCCCAAGGATGCGCCACATTCAAGCAATTCGCGGCTGAGATGGAGAAATCAGAGAAAGCATTAATGTCGACATTGCTAAGTCTGGAGAGCAGTGAATAGCCCCACAAGCAACGCGGGCTTTCAAGCAATGGAGCCGTTGCGGCGGAAATAGAGGAAACGGTTGTCGCCGGCCTGCTCCTCTTTCTCCAGTATGCCGCAAGCGAACGGGAGGGAGGGCGCGGGATGGCCACCACGTTCACCGAGCACCACGGGGGAAATCTCCACCCGGAGTGAGTCCCACATTCCGGACTCCAAGAGGTAGGAGAGATAACGCGGGCCGGCCTCCACGAGGACAGAAGTAACACCGTATTCGGAATAAAGGGTCTCGAACGGGTCATTTCCTGTCAGAACGACGGCTGATTTCAAGAGGGTTGCATCCGGGGACACGTTTCCCGAACGGTCAAGGATGAAGGGGCGGGGCGCACGTCCCACCCAGTCGCCGCGCAACGTCAGTCTCGGGTTATCGGCATTGACGGTGGCGGCGGTGGTCAGTATGGCCTCATTCTCGCTGCGGAGTTTCATCGTCGCCATTCTCGTCAGAGGTGTGGAGAAGGGATATGCCGGTTCATCCGGGCTTCGCTTGACATCCATATATCCGTCAGCCGATTGCGCCCACTTCAGGGTGATATATGGCCGACGGAGGGTCTGTGCTGTGAAAAACACCTTGTTCAGGGAGATTGATTCCTCGGCCAGGACGCCGGTAACAACCTCCCCGCCAGCCTCGCGAATCATCGCCATCCCCCGCCCGTTCACCTTTGGGTTGGGATCTCCGGCACCTACCACGACGCGGGGGATGCCGGTGTCAACGATGAGTTTGGCGCATGGCGGGGTCTTACCGTAATGCGAGCATGGTTCCAACGTGACATATATGGTGGATTCTGTAAGCAGATGTCTGTCAGCATCCCTGACCGAAGCGACGGCATTGACCTCGGCGTGGCCTTCGCCACAACGACGATGCCACCCCTCCCCTATCACCCTGCCGTCGGGGGCGACAATCACTGCCCCGACCATCGGATTGGGGGCTGTGAATCCCCGTCCGTTCGCCGCCAGCTGCAACGCACGGCGCATATATTTCTCGTTGATTTCCATGATTATCCGTTTATTGTCACAATGCGGGAGCATTCAATGTCACCGCCTCCCCCTCGTTACCGTAACGGTCATAGGGGGCGACAGCATACCAGTATCCTTTCAACACCCTGGCAGGAAGCTCGAAAGTGTTGCCATATGTGACACCGATTATATATTTGCCGTCGAAATTCGGACCGTCACCGGCCAGCGCGTCGATTGGCCCGACATCCATCGGAATGGCATAGCAGACATACCGCCCGCTACCCCTGTCAAACCAGCTCAGAGACTTGTCCTTGCGGCTCAGATTCTTCACTTTCTCCATAGCCGGTGCCTTTTTCCAGGTCATAGGAGGCATCAGGGCCTGAGTGGCATATTCGTTCATCGCCAGCTCGCGGTCAAGCCCGCGGGCCTTCTTCCCGGTGAGATGGGCGGCGGAATAGAACACCTGGCCAGACGGAATCCCCGCCTTGCGCGA
>ERZ860264.2066-NODE-2066-length-11757-cov-3.695608_pt1 | contig 11757 bp, 8 predicted proteins | sample MGYA00509980_ERZ860264 | MGnify/ENA primary metagenome ERZ860264 (study PRJEB30046, sample SAMN00715212) | human gut metagenome | study: EMG produced TPA metagenomics assembly of the A metagenome-wide association study of gut microbiota in type 2... | reverse complement strand
TTGGCAAGCTTGATAAGCTCAACTAATATCTGTGACATATAATTGTAAAGTGCAACAACCTGTCCCTGTGTAAGCGCACCAGCGTTAACTCTTACTCCGCCAATCCAGATAAGTGCAATTATTGATACATTTACAACAACATAAGTAAGCGGATTCATAAGTCCTGATATCTTACCAACGAATTTCTGCAATCTGTTAAGGCTTTCGTTATCTTCTTTAAAACGCTTAACCTCATCCTGTTCCTTATTGAATGCTCTGATAACTCTCACACCGGTAAGATTCTCTCTTGTTATTCCAAGAATCTTATCAAGTCCTGACTGTACATTCTTGTACATAGGCCTTGTTGCAAGCATGATACCGAATACGATAAGTGCAAGTACCGGAATTGCCGCAACGAATACAAGTGCTGCCTTCACATCAATAGTGAACGCCATAATCATCGCACCAAATACGATAAATGGTGAACGAAGGAACAGTCGCAGTACCATGTTAATACCATTCTGTACCTGGTTAATATCACTTGTCATTCTTGTTACAAGTGTCGATGTACCAAGTGTATCCATCTCTGTGAATGAGAATGTCTGGATATGTGCAAATAAACTGTGTCTCATTCCGGTTGCTGCTCCAACTGCAGCCTTGGCGCTGAAATACTGTGCTGTGATGGCACATACAAGTCCTATGATTGCAAGAAGTATAAGCATAAGACACATCTGCATAATATATCCCTTATCCGCATTAACAATACCCTTATCGATAACTGATGATACTACCAGCGGCACAAACAGCTCAAATATTGCTTCGAGCATCTTAAAAAGCGGTGCCAGAACACATTCCTTCTTGTAATCCTTAAGGAATCTCATAATCATTTTCATAAGAAAACTTCCTCCGTTAATTCAGTGACACTAAAGCATCCATAAGAAACTCATACGAATAGCATCTCTTAGTGCCAAAATATTCTCTATAAACTTCATAATTGTAATATGAATGTTCAAACTGTCTTGAATACAAATGCGCTATATCAACGCGCATTGTAAAATCAGGCGTACATCCGGACGCATGATTAGCTGCTGCCATAATGTCCACTGCAAGTATGCCTATAACCGCATTCTTTGCTTTAAGAAGGACATCGTAATCATTCACTGCGTCAAGCATGTATCTATACACATAGTACATTGCAAGCTGCTCATATTCATGTGCAAATGCTTCACTTCCCGCATGGTAAGTTTTCATTACCGCTGCAAGCCCAGAATCATCCGCCAGCCCGTCTAGGAACTGTCTTACTCTCGCCACATGAATATTCCAGTCATGATTGATTACCTCCATTCCTTTAAAGTCATCAAAGAAATGTCTCAATCCCTTTATCAGCCTTTTGCCATGCAGCTTCTCATCCCTGCTTTTTAGCTTATCAAGCAGTTTCTCTCTGTAATCAGGTCCACAGAACCTTTTTGCAACACCAGCTATAAGCTCGTCCCTTTCAGCATCAAGATGCTTCTGGATACGCTTTGCAAAATCAATATACAATGCCAGTCTCTCAAATATATTTATATCCCTGTCTGATATTATACCGAAAGCCACTATTCTTGCCTGCCGAAGCTGCATATATGTATATGCAGCTATATCATTAGGCTGCGGCGTAAGGCTGTTATCCTCAACCGTATCAAATGTAAGTTCATCTTTGTAAGAAAACATCAGCTCACCAGCCGTCTTACACGAGGGTGCTATGCCAATCTCTCTTATATTGCCATAATCATTAATAAATCTTGGAAACTCTGCACATGTTTCACACAGCTTATCCTCTCCAAGTTCTATATATAAATCACACAGATTATCATCATTAAGGAAAGGACATCGTCCTCCTTCTTTCAGTGTAAATGTACATTCTCCGTCCTGTGATGGTACCATTACACTCTTCAGGCGCTTTCCAAAAGCACCTTTAACTGTTTTATAATATTTGTAAGAATTCTTATCAACATCAACATCCCACCCGGCACAGCATGTATCTGTACAGGCTCCTGCAATGCATCGGAAATCCTTATAATAATGTGGTGTCATTACTTTCATTTTATTATCTCCCGCATATAAACCGGCATATTAAGCGCATCTGTTAACTGCGCAAAAATTGTCTGCCACACCTTATTAGTGCAGCAGACACATTTACATGTACATATTATTATAATTACTGTTCTTTTTCTTGTCCACAATATACTTATACACTGTGACACACGCAAGAATAATCATAAGTCCCTCTGCTGCCATGTATGTATAGAACAGATATGGCTGTCTTAACGCTGACACAAGAAGTGGTGAACTCATTGCAAAATCATACATTCCAGCATCACCTATATACTTAGACATAACAACCGTACTCATGATTGTTATATTAGGAAAAGACATATTGCCAAGCACAAGTGCCACAACCAGCACAGCATTGCGTATTAAGAAAAATGTCCTGCTCACCTTAGCCTTACTAAGACAGCTCATAACAATGCCTCCGATTATACATACAAGAAATAAAAGAAACATCATATACATCTCAGAAGCTGCAATTGCAGATACTTCCGTTGCCGCAGTCTCATATCCTGTAAGCAGGGCAAAGAACCCAAATATAGAGCGGCCTCCCATAATACATGCCGCCACAACAAATAATAATAGTAATAAATTCCTTCTGTTTAACTTCCTGTTATCCATAATTCCTCCATTTGTATTATTATCGCAATTCTGGAGGAAGATTTCAAGTAATTTATATGAACTTGCTCCGCCACTTTATTGCCTCATCCCTATACGCAATTGCTGTCTCCATAAGCTCATTGTATTGCGCCTTCGCACTTTCTATTGTTGCCTCAAGCTGGCTTATTGTCTGTATTGCCTGTCTGTTTTCCTGCATATATGTATTAAGCTGTATCTCATATTCATGAATTTTTTCTTCATTTTGTTTCAGGCTGCCTGTGTCCTGACACAGTACGAATTTTCCATCTGCCGTAATCTCATAGAAATTATCTACATATAAAAATGCTCTTCCCTGCATTCCAAACACTTCATACATATCAACATTTTCACAATCCACAGGAATATTAAGACTGTCACCTTCTTCCAGTGGGCAGACAGCCCTCAGCGACAGTCTGTCCGTAAGCGGGTTTGTCACCATATAAAACAGCAATAACCTGTCTTTATTTACTACAAGCTGTGGACAGTGCATATCTGGGTTCTCACTGCTTTTCACGCGAAAAAGTGCTTCGTTGTTCATCACATTTTTAACAAGAATATCTCCGTTCTGGTTCTGATATGCATAATATATTGTGTCTCCCAGCACCACATCTGAAAGTCCGTCCAGAAAGTCTGACGCAAGCATTATCGGGCGCTCTATACCGTCTATGTACGCCGTTCTCAAAAATATATATCGTGATATGCTATAGATTATAAGCCGTCTGTCGCTGCCTGCTGTGTATACATTTGCCATAAAAGGACACTCCCGTTTTTACATTATTATATGGTCACGCGAATGTAGATAGAACATATAATGTAGTAAAGAAACGAAAAAGGAAAAGATAATGGCTAAATGTAAATGCAGCAAATGTGGTTCTACCCGCATTGTAAGCAATATTGTGCAGAACATGCCTAATGGCTGCTTTGATGTGTGCACGAACCCGATATGCGGTTCACCCGATGAACTCAGTATTCTTGCCCCTCTTATCTATGATGAGATAGGTATTAATCTGTGTACCACATTCGCTGTCGGCACAGATATTTCAACGACTTATCCAACAGCTACCAACGCATCAGTCAGTGTTATAGATATAACCTACACTTATGGTGATGAAAATGTTGAAATCACCCAGATAGCCGGAAGGCCTAACTGCTACTCTGTGAAACTTGCCAACCTTACTGTAACATTTGCAGTAACGCTTTATGATGAGTCATGCAGAGCATTAGCAACTCTTACCCCAACGGCAGTCTACCTTCCTAACTCAACTACTGCTGCAACTTATGATGAAGACACCAATCCGACATCTGTGACCCTTGAAATATTCGCTCCTTACGGAGTTTCCTACAACTCGAATAACGCAACTCCACCTGTTTATACGCCTGCACTTAACAGTATAGGTTTCTTGTCATCTGCCAATGTTGTAACCCAGGGACTCAACCTTTATGCAATACCTAAGCTTTTAGGTCTTGATACTACAGATGATGAGGTTACTGTAGGTCTTACTCTCATCTTACAGAGCCTTTACTTCTGTGGATACCGCGTAACAAGTGCCGGCAGAATCTCAACGCCTAAGGGCAGCATTGTTACCGGTGAAGAATCTGACTGCATCAAGTTCGTTTGCGGCAACCTCTTAGACAGAGCCATCAAACCTCTCGATTTAAGCCCACCTTCATGTGAAGGTAACTTAAAAAAAGACTGCAAGAAGCCTTGCATGAATGACTGCACCGACACTCTTAATACTAACAGCACAGCCTGCCAGAGCGCATGTAATAATGGCAATAACAGCCAGACTTCCTCTGGTGCCTGCACCGGACCTTGCAATGGCATATGCAGCAAGACTAACTAATAACCTCAATCTGTGGGAACAGACGCCTGCCTGGCGGCTGTTCCCATGTACATATTTTCTTTCATCGCAAATATTTTAATTGCTAATCTCCCCACTATGTGTGTATAATTAATGAAATATATTATATTGAACTGTTTTACACACAGCTACAAAGTGAATATATTTAGCTGTGGATGCTCTTCGGAGTAGCCGGCACTTGGTAAACCGCAAGCGGCTTTTGAAGAAAGCCTAATTGCGGTGAACTTAGTGTCCGTTGCTAGCGACAAGAAGCGAAAGCGTGCTCCACAGCTAAATATATTCGCTTTGCAGCGTCCGTATACACCACAGTTCGCATGGAAAGGAGTTACTAATGAATTTTAAAAAGTACAGGTCGAGATTCCTTTTGGTTTTTGCGACCCTCACTCTCTTGTTCTCTTCTGTTCTTCTTACTTCATGTCAGGGCAAGAAGATTAAGAACACTGTATTTTCTGTAGATGATCTTGCAGGCAAGACTATTGGTGTTCAGTTAGGAACAACTGGTGATACTCTCGTAAGTGATTACGAAACTGACGGTTCTGGCACAACAGTATCAAGATACAACAAAGGTTCTGATGCTATACAGGCTTTAAAGCAAGGTAAAGCTGATGCTGTTGTTATTGATGAACAGCCTGCTTTAGCATTTGTTAAAGCTAATCCAGACCTTACAATTCTTGAAGAAGAATTTGCAAATGAGGATTATGCCATCTGTGTTGCAAAGGGTAATTCCCTAACTGCAAAGCTTAATGAAGCCATTGAAGTACTTATGGCAGATGGAACTATCCAGAAGCTTATTGACGATTATGTTGGCGATAATGCTACATTTTCAGGTTACAAATCACCAGACGGTATAAGCCGTACTAATGGAACTCTTGTTATGGCTACAAATGCTTACTTCAAGCCATACGAGTACTACGAAGGGGGTTCTATTATTGGTATTGACGCTGATATTGCACAGGCTATTGCTGATTATCTCGGAATGAATTTAAAAATTGAGGATATGGAATTTGATTCAATTATCACTGCCGTATCTTCTGGTAAAGCTGATTTCGGTATGGCTGGTATGACAGTTACTGATGAGCGTAAGAAAAATATCGATTTCACAACTACTTATACAACTTCTAAGCAGGTTATTATTGTCCGTGACGACAATGCTTCTGCATCAGGCATGAGTTTTGCTGAGAAGTTCAAGACAGACTTCATCAAAGAAGCAAGATACACTTATCTTCTTAAGGGTCTGTTAAACACAGTAATTATTGCATTCTTTGCAGCACTTATGGGTGTTGTTATTGGTTTCCTTATTGCAGTTGTCCGTTCTAACCATGATAAGACAGGACACATGAAGATTCTTAACTTCATTTGCAACATTTATCTTACTGTAATCAGAGGAACACCAACTATGGTACAGCTGCTTATTATCTACTATGTAATATTCAGTTCTGTACATATTGACAAGCTTATTGTTGCGATACTTGCATTTGGTATCAACTCAGGTGCTTATGTTGCCGAAATATTCCGTTCAGGTATTATGTCTATTGATAACGGACAGTTTGAAGCAGCACGAAGCCTTGGTCTTTCTTATAAAACAACTATGATAAGTGTTATTCTTCCACAGGCATTCAAGAATGTTCTCCCAGCACTTGCTAATGAGTTCATTGTTCTGTTAAAGGAAACATCTATCAGCGGTTATATCGGTCTTAACGACCTTACAAGAGGCGGCGATATTATCCGAAGCATAACTTATGATCCAATGCTTCCACTTATTGGTGTTGCCATCATCTACCTTGTAATGGTTATGGGACTTTCACAGCTTGTTAAGAAACTTGAGAGGAGGTTAAGAAGCAATGAGCGATAATACTAACGAAATCATACTTGAAGTTAAAGATCTGAAGAAATCTTTTGGCGACCATGTTGTATTAGAATCAATCAATACAACAGTCCGCAAAGGAGAGGTTATTGCAATTATCGGACCATCTGGTTGCGGTAAATCAACATTTTTGCGTTCACTTAACCTTCTTGAAACTCCTACAGAAGGTCATGTATTATTCCATGAGCAGGATCTTACAGATAAGAGTGTAAATGTGGATGAATTAAGAGAGAAGATTGGAATGGTGTTCCAGCATTTTAACCTTTTCCCTAATATGACTATAAGAAGAAATATAACACTTGCTCCTACTAAGCTGGGACTTATGAGCAAGGAGGACGCTGATAAGAAAGCTGATGAGCTTCTTGCAAGAGTGGGACTTTCTGACAAAGCCGATGCTTATCCTAACCAGTTAAGTGGTGGTCAGAAGCAGAGAGTTGCTATCGCAAGGGCACTCGCAATGAATCCTGAGATAATGCTTTTCGACGAGCCGACATCAGCACTTGATCCTGAAATGGTTGGTGAGGTTCTCGCAATCATGAAGGAACTTGCTGCATCAGGAATGACAATGATTGTCGTAACTCATGAGATGGGATTTGCAAAAGAAGTTGCCAACAGATGCATGTTCTTCTACGATGGTGTCATCAATGAAGAGGGGGCTCCTGAAGAGTTCTTTGGCAATCCTCAGAGTGAGAGATTGAAGGATTTCTTGTCGAAGGTGCTTTAATTAGTACAAAGGTGGGCATTGAGATAGGGAGATGTTATACAAGCCCTCATGTATGCCTGCACCTAGTGTAAGTAAATGCCGTCATATACAATGTCTTTTAGCTGTGTAAAAATCAAACGCGCTTCGCTTGAACGAGATTTTTACACAGCACTTTTTGTATATAACGGCATTAACTTACACACGGTTCGGCATAAATCGGTCTTGCATAACATCTCCCAATCTCAAAGCCACCACCCCGCTACTAGGCAGCCAAAATAAGTGCAGACATGCAGTACAATATACATTACATCTCTATTGGTATTCCCATATGTTCATTCCATATTTCTTCTGCATTATCTTCAATAAATCCCTGTACTATATGCAAAAAGTTATGAAAAATTTTGTTCAAGTCCATCAAAACAAACATATCCCCACTCAGAATGCAATGCCACAGGCGAGCATTCGTCCGGAGGCTGACTACTTGAAGAAGAAAAAGTCAGCCGTACAGTGTACTGTGGGATAGGTGTGTGGTATCCTTAGGTGTATGCCCGAATATTCTTATGTCGTGTGAAAGTTAATGCCGCAATCTGCTAAAGGTTGGGACTTGTAATCTCGTTCAAGCGAAGCGCGTTTGATTACAAGTCCCATTATAAACTTAGCAGATTGCGGCATTTAGTTTCACTAGACATAAGAATCCTGAGGGAAGATGCCTAAGGACACCACATACCCTTCCACAATTACTGTACGGCGTCCGGACTATCAAGCCTCCTTCGAGTAGTCAACCTTCAGAAGACACAGTCCCTTCGCCGGCGCAGTTGCACCTGCAAGGCTTCTGTTTCTCTCCTCTAAAAGTTCATACATACTCTCTGGTGTTCTCTTTCCCTGTCCAACTTCAAGAAGTGTACCACTTAAGATTCTTACCATGTACTGCAGGAATCCGCTTCCATGATATGTAAGATTAAGGAATGAACCCTTTAAAGAAACATCTATCGAATAAATCTCACGGACTGTCGATTTCTTCATCTTGGGATTACCACAAAATGATGCAAAATCATGTTCTCCAGTAAGTATGTCTGCTGCCCTTTTCATGGCATCAACATCCAGCTTACCCTCAATTATATTGACATATTTTCTGTTAAATACAGGCTTCTTATCCCCAACATAACATGTATAGCAATAAGTTTTCCCCTGTGCATTGTAACGGCTGTGGAATCTGTCAGATGCAACACGAACCTCCTGCACACAGATATCTTCTGGAAGATATCTGTTCATATAGTCGCATATCTCATCTTCCTTCATCTTAGTTTCCATATGTGCATTGGCAACCATTCCTTTTGCATGCACTCCGGCATCTGTTCTTCCTGCACCTATGACCTCAACTTCAGTTCCTGTCATGGCAGAAAGCACTGATTCTAACTTGCCCTGAATTGTCATATCTGTAGTTGGCTGATGTTCCCAACCATAATACCTTGTGCCATCATAAGTGATTATCATCTTATAATTCTTCATTCATATCTCCCATTCATTCTTCTGATTTGAAGCCATATAATTTCATACAATTAACATCTGTAATCTCATCTCGCAAAATACTGTCCATAAGCACTTTTTCTCATCTTGCCAGATTCTGCTTCATTCCATCAAGAAAATCATATATTTCATCCATAAATACCTTGCCATAGCGCTCATATTTATTCTCACCGACACCGCTTACTGACAGCATTTCTTCCTCATTAAACGGAATTTTAAGACACATATCTATAAGCGTCCTGTCTGAAAATATTACATATGGCGGAACACCTACTGAAACAGCTATCTGTTTTCTTAACTCACGCAGTCTGTTAAACAACATAACACCTCTGTCATTAAGTGCATCCTCCGGCTTCTTTGACTTGGGCGTTGCATATGCCGACTTTGCAGCAGCGGCAGAACGCTTCATTCTGTCTGCCACCATTGCAGCATTCCTTGATACAGGTGCACTGAAACGGTTTCCCGGATACATATAAGCCTCATCTGCTTCCCGTTCTGCCTCATCAATAACGCAGTTAGAACAGTTATGGCAGTTGTATCTTCCACCCTCTGGATTGTCTGGTCTTTCTCCAAAATATTTAAGTATATACTCTCTTAAACAACCTGTTGTCTTGCAGTAATCGACCATTGCATTAAGCCTTCTTTTATCAAGAATCATAAGACGTGCCTGTTCTTCTGCATCCATATCAGGATTAGGCTCTCTATGTTCTATGAAAAACTTATTTATCATAATATCCTGCGGAGAATACAGCAATACGCATTCTGAATCCTCTCCATCTCTTCCGGCACGTCCAGCCTCCTGATAATAATTCTCTATACACTGTGGCATATTATAATGAATTACAAATCTTACATTTGACTTGTCAATTCCCATTCCAAATGCATTAGTTGCAACAACAACTGGCTTGATATCATATATAAATGAATCCTGATTTTCTTTTCTTTCTTCCGCTGAGAGTCCCGCATGATACTTAGTCACAGAAAGTCCGTTGGCATTAAGCATGTCATAAACTTTTTCAACATTTTTTCTTGTAGCACAGTATATAATCCCACTATCCTGTCTGTGGCTTACAAGATAATCAAGTATATATGAATCCTTGTCCTTAATATGCTTGACCTTGAATGTCAGATTGCTTCTGTCAAAACCTGTCGTGAGTATTACAGGTCTTTCGAGTGAAAGAATCTGCAATATATCATCTCTTACTTTGCTTGTCGCTGTAGCTGTAAACGCGCTTATTATAGGACGCCTTGCCAGTTTCTTAACAAAAGACAATATATTCAGATAACTTGGTCTGAAATCCTGCCCCCACTGTGATATACAGTGAGCTTCATCTACGGTAATCATAGATATCTCTACATGCGTGGCAAAATCAAGAAAGCCCCAGGTTTCCAGCCTTTCAGGTGCAACATATATAATTTTATACCGTCCCTGCTTTGCAAATGCGAGTGCCTTAGCTATCTGATTATCTGTAAGAGAACTGTTAATATAAGCTGCATGTACACCTGCCTGATTAAGTGCTCCAACCTGATCCTTCATTAGCGATATAAGTGGAGATACAACAAGAGTAATGCCGGACATTAACAATGCCGGCACCTGATAACATAATGATTTTCCCGCACCTGTAGGCATAATTCCTAACACATCCTGCCCTGCAAGGATAGCATCAACTAACTTTTCCTGACCCGTACGAAATGAATCATACCCAAAATAATGCTTTAAAATTCCGTATTTATCCATATATCACTCTCTTTTCAAGCTTCTCTTACTCTCATACATTTTCTTATCAGCTCTGCTTCTTGTATCTTCAAAGTTCTTATCTGTCTTTATATCATATTCGGCATAACCACATGCAATCTGTACATTAAGTCCTTTGATTCCAAGTTCCTCTTCAGCATACTTTTCAAGTTCCCTTAGCTGCTTCACATGTCTTCCAATATCAAAACTTTTTTGCTTCTGATTAATTACAGTACAGAATTCATCCCCACCTATACGATAACATTTACCATGTCTGCCAAATATCTCTTTAATAATTCTGGCTGATGCCTGAATATAGGCATCTCCTGCTGCATGCCCCAGATTATCATTACACCACTTAAGATTATTAAGATCAAATGTTACTATAGCATATCCTTCATAATCAGAGGTTTCATATTCCCACTCCTCAAATGCAGAGCGATTATAAACCCCTGTCATAGTATCAGTTACAGCCATCTCTTTGTAGAAATCTGCCTTCTGTCCTTCCTTAATCTTCTCAAATGCTTCTGATATGCTCTCATAACCAAGCACAATAATAAACACAAGAATTCCTAGCTTTCCTATAACATCCGTCTGCTGCATCCCCTTATAATATGCAATAAGATCAACAATCATAGAAATCCCAAGTGCAGCTGCACCTATAATATTAGCTTTTACTTTTCTGTCGAAGCCATTGACATGTATTCTCTTAATCAGCACACCGCAGAAATATATCAACGATATAACAAGCATCATATGAATAAAATATACACTGTATTTAAATTCCTTCACGCCAGTCATGTGGCATACAAGCAGTACTATATCCATTACAGTAAATAACGCACATAACACATTACTTACTACAGATTTCTTTTCTCCCTGGAAAAAATTCTTTTCTGCCTGTATAAATGGTACAGACATTATCATAAGAAGCATATAACCGATAAGTGAAGCTATTTTACGGTCTTCTATAAGAAATGTTGCAAGATCTGTCTCATTAAGTGCCCATGCACCTATAATCATTGCAAATAATCCAAAATAAAAAAGTGCTTCTGTCTGTGCTATATTTTTTCTGCATATAATCCACAGAATAACCATTGCAAATCCAACCAATATTATAAAAGAACTCAAAATTACTGACGGCAATGATTCTGCTATAAGTTCCTTTATAATCCTTGTTTCATCACCATATTCAAATGAAGTTCCCCTTGCCTTATATCCATCATAAACATTGGTAAGTCTGACAACAACATCTGTTGTATATACTTTCTGACCGTCTTTGTTCGTATAGCTTCCTGTCTGGATACGACCTGTGACGACTACTTTCAACCCCTGGTGGAAATACTTCTGGGCAAACTCT
>ERZ860264.2059-NODE-2059-length-11785-cov-3.148423_pt1 | contig 11785 bp, 8 predicted proteins | sample MGYA00509980_ERZ860264 | MGnify/ENA primary metagenome ERZ860264 (study PRJEB30046, sample SAMN00715212) | human gut metagenome | study: EMG produced TPA metagenomics assembly of the A metagenome-wide association study of gut microbiota in type 2... | reverse complement strand
CATTCATAGCATATATATCGCTGAAATTGACAACCGCGGCTTTGTAACCGAGATGTTTCAGCGGCACATATCTGAGATCAAAATGAATGCCTTCAAGCAAAAGATCGGTCGTCACAAGCGCTTCCTTGTCTCCAAAACCAAGGACAGCTGCATCGTCACCGACACCATAATGCGAAGAAGGATTTTTAATAGGAAAGTCACGTGTAAGACGATCTATGAGTCCAAACTCGCCTATAGACGAGATTTCTGTTTGTTTTCCATAAATATAAATAAAAGAGACGTAAAACTTTATATCAAAATAATCTTACGTCTCCCTGATAATTAAAATATTTTTAAATTCTTGTCAACATTTCCTTGATGAGCTTTGTCATTACCGGCTGGGCCTTGACCGCCGCTTTCTGGACTTCCTCATGAGTCGGAACTTCCTTGATATCCTTGCCTCCAAGATCAGTTATAACGGAAATTCCGAAAACCCTCATGCCGGCATGGTTAGCTACAATAACCTCCGGTACCGTAGACATTCCTACAGCATCGCCGCCTATGACACGGAAATATTCATATTCCGCCGGAGTCTCGAATGTGGGTCCCTGCGTGCCTACATAGACGCCATGCATCAGTCGGATGTTATTTTCACGAGCTATATCATCGGCCATATTGATCATGGCATTGCAATAAGCTTCCGTCATCGCCGGGAAACGGGGTCCGAGTTCATCAAAATTACGTCCACGCAAAGGATTCTCGGGGAAGAGGTTGATATGATCCGTTATGATCATGACGTCTCCTACTCTGAACTCTTTATTCATGCCCCCGGCAGCGTTGCTGACAAAAAGAGTGTCGATCCCGAGATCGCGCATTACACGCACAGGGAAAGTCACTTCTTTCATGTCATATCCTTCATAATAATGAAATCTGCCCTGCATGGCCATTATATACTTGCCCCCGAGCATTCCAAAAATTAATTTTCCGGAATGTCCTTCCACAGTCGAGATCGGGAAATTGGGGATAGTATGATAATCAAGCTCTTTTCTGATCTCTATATGATTAACAAGATCACCGAGTCCGGTACCGAGGATAACGGCTATTTCCGGAATCTCACCCACCGCGTCTCTAATAAAAGATGAGGTTTCTTTAATCTTTTCCAAATAAGTCTTTTCCATTAGTTATTGATTTTGGGTTATAGCGTTCCGATAAAGAACGGAATCCAATAACAGATCCCTTCTTATAAACACGATTCGGTTCATTATAGTTGGGGAAGAACCGATATTTATTTTAAAAGCTGTTTTAGAAACTGTTTAAATTTAATTCGAAAAATAACTATGATTGTATCTTGCAGCTTTCCTGATGTCTTTTACGGTGCTTTTTGCCAAGTCTCATCAGTCGCATAGCCCGCTATGCTCCTTCTTCGGTCCGCGGTATTGTCTCGAAAAATCCTCTTTGTATTAATTTGATTTAAATTCAAACACTCTCTTGAAATTATATTGATTATACTTGCAAATTTAAGTCTTTTTAATCGTATATGCAAGAAATAAAGAATTTATCATATTCCTGCACGAATCAGACAAGTTCTATTATATCCTCGTTGACATACCACAGGTATCCCTTGACATCGCCATACATACCCGTCTCCGCAAGGCGGCGCACATATCCTGCGATCTGTCTGCGGTATTTTCCCTTGCTGTCATATTTGCCGAACTTGTAATCGACTACCTCGACATGTCCGTCGGGATAGACCAATATCCTGTCGGGGCGCCGCGATACCTGTCCGGCCTTGAGTATGGGACGCTCATTTATGACACGGGCCGTTCCGTCAAACCAGCGCGCCACAGTGGGGCTCTCCAGACGCGCGGCGAGATCAGCCTCGACTCTATGCGCAAGATCCGGAGTCAGCAATCCGGTTATCGACAGATGACGCACGGCCGCATGAAGATCCGACGGGACTTTCACCCTTTCAAGAACAGCATGCTTTATATTGCCCTCCGAACGGGGATCGAGATCGACTTCCTCTTCTTCATGCTCATTTCCCAAGGAGATCAGGCCTGTCTGTGAATCCTGACAGTATTTGAGTTCTTCACCCGACGGTATGACCGAACGGTATTCCCCGATAACCGACATTTCCCTGTGCGGAATCGGCGTGACCACAGATCCCCGGTCAGTAAGGTCCGCGGCTTCTTTCCTCAACCTTGCCTCCTCGCGTATGGCACGGATATCGCTCTCTGCCTCACCCACACAAATAACATAGGGTTCTTCGTCGGAATTCCTGGTCTCCGTACTGACAATCCCTCCGCAAAGGCGCGACAGATCATGATCCGGCTCTTCGGAGGAATTTTCAGCAAGCGCAGTCAGAAAATCATAGATATATTTACCCATCTCGAAATATTCGGGCATCTCCTCCGAAAGATCGTCGGATTTCTTTTTCCTGCGCTTCTTCCCGGAATCGCCGTCAAGAGGGGGCACAACTCCTTTGGCAGGACAGAATATGTAAAGCTCACGACCGGCCCGCGTGAAACCTACATAAGCCGAATTGAGATTGTCCATCCTCACCATATCGAAATAATCATAGAGCAGATCCGCATGGTCGGTGTTTTCGAGCAGTGCGGATGTCTCCACAGGCATATAGGGAGGCAGTTCTATTTCCGGATGTTCTATCACCGACGGGCGCACCCACCGCCATTCCTTTTTGAGATCGCTGACATGATCGGCCATATTCCATTTCGCAAATGGCATTATTACACAATCATATTCCAGTCCTTTGGACTTGTGTATGGTAAGCACCTGAACGGCGTCGGTATCCTCAGGCGAGGAAATGGAAGCGCTGCGGCTCTTGCGTTCCCACCATTGCAGAAAAGATCCCAAATCAGTGGAATGTCCGTCACAATATTCAAGCACCAGATCCTGAAACGCAGCGAGATAGACAGCATCGACACGCAGTAGTGATTCAGGAACGAAAGCCGCCACTATGGCCTCCACCAGCGCCGGAAGCGCCATCGACTGGAGCCGGTCAAGAACTCCTGTCACCAGACTCATGTCCGGTCTCTCCGCAAGATACATGTCAAGCACCTCCGACATCGGTCTGCCGGCATGACGCATGGAGTAGAACTTGAAGCCGGATTCCATTTCGGTCCAGTTGCCTACTCCTTTTTTAAGGCGCTCGTCATCTTCGTTGATTTCAGGCTTCAATCCCCTCGCCATGTTGTCAAGCACTCCGAGCACAATCTTTACAGCCGACGAATTGGCCACCTTCAACGATTGTTCGGAAACAAACCTGATCTCGTCCGAGGGATCGTCGAGAGACATGTTGTAGTCGACGAATGCGTTTATTATATCCTCCCCTTCCTTGCGTGTCCCCACAAGCACAGCGATATCCTTCTGCCTGTAGCCGCGCGCACAGAGATCCCTGACAAGCAGCGGCACCTCACCCAAAACATATCCGGTGAAATCTTTCTGCTCCGGACCGGGAAGAACAACCTTGACAAATCCTTTCTCCGCAGTCTTGAAGGGGGTCTGCACGACATTGGAATACAGTTCTCCGAACTGTCTGCGTCTCACATTACCCACCACGGCCTCGCGGTCGAGACGCGACACAAGATATTCGAAAAAAGAATTGTTGAACTGCACTATCCGCAACTGGCTGCGGTAATTCGTATTTTCATCCTGACGGTTCCCCAGACAACGCACCGAAGCCCCGAACTGATCCGGCACAACGGAAGTGATAAGCGAGGGATCGGCATTCCGGAACCTGTATATACTCTGCTTGGCGTCACCGATGATCAGATTGTCGTTGTCGCGGCTCATGCTCTCGCTCAGCAACGGTCTGAGATTCTCCCATTGGAGTCGCGAAGTGTCCTGAAACTCGTCGATCAGAAAGTGATTGAGGTATGAACCCAGACGCTCGTATATGAAAGGAGCGTCACTGTCGCCGATGACGCTACGCAATATCATCGATGTCTCTCCGAGTTCCACCGAATTTGTCTCGTTGAGATATTCCTGACGTTTGCGCTCAACGATACTGAACAGCGCGAGATAAGGAATATTGACAGAATATAGCCGCCAGTGGCTGTAGCCCGGGCCATGCCATGCGTCATCCCATGCCGCCAGGGCAACGGCACATCGGTCCACGCCTTTGCGGACAGCGTCTTCCAGCTCCGGAAAAGCGGAAAGAGCCTCCGCCATCTTTTTCTTTTCAAGCCATGCGGAAGAAAAATATGTGTAAAGGCCCGTGTCAGGCTCCGATTGCCACGCATCTTTGGCTGCGGAAGCAAGTTTTTTCAGCCGGGAGACAAACTTGCCCACATCCGTACGGGATCCGGCTTCTGTCATGGCATCAGGCAGAATCCGCAACAGGGCCGAACATTCTTTACGCAGATTCAGAAACGCACGGCGCACAGGAGTGTCATAGCGCTCCGAAAGATCCTCATAGAGACGTATGAAATCAGGATTGCCCGCAAAGTAGTCCTCCATCTCGCTCCGGACAAGTTTGTATTCCTCATTTTCGAGGCGATTCACGGACTTGACAAAATTGCCGTAGGGATTGGCTGCGCCGTTATGACCTTTATCGTTATATTCCTTTGTAAATATGTTCCATTTCGAAGTTGAGCGCTCCATAAGGCGCCGGATCCAGTATGGAGTATGTCGGTCGTCGGGAGAAGTGTCTATCTCCTCCAGCGCGCCGTCCACCCCCACCTGCGAGAGGAATTCGGAATCCAGCTCGACCTGATATGTATCGTTAAGATCGGATTCATAAGCGAATGTGCGCAATACGAGCTGAAAAAAAGAATCTATCGTCGATACTTTGAAATCTGAATAATTCTCAAGCAAAAGCGAGAGGGCCTTGCGGCTGACAGCCGCTATACGCTCGGGACCGACTTTGAGATCATTGACAAAGTCGTCCATATAGTCGGGACTTTTGATGCGTCTGCCCCCTCCGGCTTTTTCTTCCCAGACAGGAGGCCGGACGGCAAGATCAAAAAGTCTGTCGACAATACGCTGCTGCATCTCGCCGGTGGCCTTGTTGGTGAAGGTCACGGCAAGTATGTGATGGGCGGAGTCCGCAAGTTCCGCATCAGTGCGCAACCTGCGGGGCTTACCCTCATCAGTGATCGTTATGAGATACCATATATATTTTTTCGCCAGCGTATAGGTCTTGCCGGATCCCGCCGACGCCCTGTGCAAGTCGAGCATACGTTATTTTGAGGTGTCACTTGATCCTGTAGCCTTCGGCAGAGAGGAATTCACGCACCCTGTCGGCGACGTTACCCTGAATGAGAATCTCCCCTCCCCGCGAGCTTCCGCCCGTACCGAGGCGTTTCTTAAGGGAGGCGGCAATTTCGGCCACCTCCTCGTCGCTTACGGTGAAGCCCTCGACAATCGTTGCGATCTTGCCCTTACGACCCTTCTTGTCGACAATTACACGAAGAGTGTCTTTCTTTTTCAGTATAGGTTCCGGAGCCGGTTGCGCCACATCGTCGCCGGCAGGCAACGACGGATCCTCACGCAATTGTCCGAGCATTTCTTTCCAGTCCATATCTGCGCAGATCAGAGTTTTCGTTCGAGATCGCGCAAAGATTCCGCGCGGTCAACCAGATCACCGCCGGCATCATAAATGAATACAGCCGGGAGTGTGCCGAGATTATAGTCGACAATCGTGTTGGAGGCAGTTCCGTTAGGATCCAGAACCGTAATCCAGGGAAGATTTGAAGCGGCGGCACGCCATTCATACTGGCCAGGATCGAATGATACCTGATAGAACTCCACAGCTCCCCCCTTGGCATTGTAGATTCTGGCAAGCTCGCGGTTGAACGCGGGTGATTCGGGAGTATTCATCATGGAGAATATGACCGCTACAGGTTTTCCTTTGCCCACCACATCTGACAGTCTGACATTCTTGCCCTTTTCATCCGGAAGATCGATATCGAGCACCCTTATTTCGTTGGCCTCTATCACCTGTTTGTTGCCTTTGGCGGAATTCCGGGCGCGCATGGCACGCAGCGACACATCCTTCACCATCTGACCGTGCGGATCGCCGGGGCGATAATTGTCAAACTGTGTGGCCACGGCCGCGTAATACTTCATATCCTCAGGATTCGAAGGATCATACAGCGGTTTGCCGTCGAATATCTTCGTAAGCACATAATAGCTGACGATCGAACCTTGTCCGTCGCGGATGTACTTGCCGTAGACGTCACGTTTGAAGCCTGCGAGTTTCGCCGAGTCTGGAGACTGCAAGGCGAGCAGGTCTTTCTCGAAAGCTGCCATGCGTTCCGCCTGCGGAGTACCCGAAAGTGTGAAAACTCGCCCGAAATCGGACTCGGAAGTCGTCAGAGTAAGAGTCTCTACGGAATCCACGGGCAGATAGATGAAACGGTCGCCGAGCGACAGCCTGTAGACCTCGGGAGAAGCGGGCGCGTCCGATCTGATGGAGAAATGACCCGAACCTCCTATCTTCACGGAATCTACAGGTATCCAGCGTCCGTGGAAATCGGATTTCTCAAGGACAAGAGACCTCCCCTCGGCTCCGGTCACGTCTCCGTCGATCCGGAACTGCGCATCGCCGCAGGAGACGGCCGCGAGACAAAGAACCGCGGCCGAAGCCGCAATATATGATATTTTCATATTCTAATATTTTTTTACAAAGATACACAAAAAAACGGGATTTTTTATGTATCTTTGTCGGAATATTGATTATGTACGTTATAGCATGTGCCTGCACAAGCTAATCCGACAACATCAGCGAAGAAAAAACAATAACGAAATTTTAAGATGAATCCAGTAAAAAAGACCATCGCCCTGCCCGACGGCCGTGAGATCACGATCGAGACAGGCAAGCTTGCCAAGCAGGCTGATGGAGCGGTAGAGGTGCGCATGGGCAACACGATGTTGCTTGCCACCGTATGCTCGGCCCAGGAGGCCGGAGAGGGTGTAGATTTCATGCCTCTCACAGTTGAATACAAAGAAAAATATGCTTCTATAGGCCGCTATCCCGGTGGCTTCCTGAAGCGTGAGGGCCGCGCCAGCGATTACGAGATCCTGACTTCACGTCTGGTTGACCGCGTGCTCCGTCCTCTCTTCCCCGACGATTATCATGCAGACACGTTCGTAAACGTAACTCTTTATTCGGCCGATGAAAACGACGCCCCCGACGCACTCGCAGGAATCGCGGCATCGGCAGCTCTGGCTTGCAGTGACATACCTTTCAACGGCCCTATTTCCGAAGTGCGCGTGGCACGCGTCAACGGCGAATGGGTGATCAACCCGACTTTCGAACAGATCGAAGAGGCTGACATCGAACTTATGGTCGGCGCCACCTACGACAACATCATGATGGTCGAGGGTGAGATGAACGAAGTTTCGGAAGCCGAACTTCTTGAGGCACTCAAAGTGGCTCACGCCGAAATCAAGAAGCACTGCGTGGCCCAGCTCGAGCTTATGAAAGAAGCCGGCAAAGAGGAAAAACGTACATACTGCCACGAGATCAACGACGACGAACTCCGCAAGGACGTTCATGACAAGTGCTACGACAAGGCTTACGCCATAGCACGTACAGGCGCCGCCGACAAGCACTGGCGCGCCGAGGAGTTCGGAAAGATCTGCGACGAATATCTTGAGTCTCTCCCCGAGATGACAGAGGAGCAGCTCGAAAAATACAACGCAGACCAGCGCAAGGCGATGGTGAAGCGTTACTATCATGATGTCGAGAAAGAGGCCATGCGCCGCTGCGTGCTCGACGAAGGCATCCGTCTCGACGGCCGCAAGACCACCGAGATCCGCCCGATCTGGTGCGAGATCGATTATCTGCCCGGACCTCACGGAGCGGCAGTGTTCACCCGCGGCGAGACCCAGGCGCTCGTCACCACTACTCTCGGAACGACTCTCGACGAGAAAATTGTGGATGACGTTCTAAATCAAAGCAAGGAGCGCTTCCTGCTTCATTACAACTTTCCGCCCTTCTCGACAGGCGAGGCACGCCCGCAGCGCGGAGTAGGACGCCGGGAGATCGGTCACGGAAATCTGGCCCACCGCGCTCTCAAACGCATGTTCCCCGACAACTTCCCCTATACCTGCCGTATCGTTTCCGACATTCTCGAATCAAACGGCTCTTCGTCAATGGCTACTGTCTGCGGCGGTACACTCTCGCTGCTTGACGCCGGCGTGAAGATGAAGCGTCCGGTGGCAGGTGTGGCCATGGGTCTTATCTCCGACAAGGGAAATGTGAAATATGCCATCCTCTCGGATATTCTCGGCGACGAGGACCATCTGGGCGACATGGACTTCAAGGTGACCGGTACGACAAAGGGTATCACCGCCACACAGATGGACATCAAGTGCGACGGTCTGAGCTACGAGGTTCTCGAAAAGGCCCTCAATCAGGCACGCGACGGTCGTCTGCACATCCTCAATATAATCAACGAGACCATTCCGGAGCCACGCGAGGATTACAAACCTCACGTTCCGCGTCTGGTGACGATCGAGATACCGAAAGAAATGATCGGAGCGGTGATCGGTCCCCAAGGCAAGGTCATCCAGGGCATTCAGGAGGAAACCGGTGCTACGATCTCTATCGACGAGGATGAAAAGCTCGGCATCGGCCGCGTGGAGATCGCGTCGAAAGACAAAGCCAGCATCGACGCCGCTCTGGCCAAGATCAAGGCTATAGTAGCGCAGCCCGAAGAGGGTGAGGTTTATGAAGGCACCGTACGTTCGATCCTCGACTTCGGCGCGTTCGTAGAGTTCATGCCCGGCCGTGACGGACTCCTTCATATAAGTGAGATCTCATGGGACCGCCTCGACAACATGGAGGCAAGCGGTCTTAAGGAAGGTGACAAGCTCACTGTGAAACTTCTCGAGATCGACAAGAAAACCGGCAAGTATCGTCTGTCGACACGTGCTCTCACTCCGAAGCCGGAAGGCTACGTGGAACGTGAGGCCCGTCCACGCCGCGAAGGCGGTGACCGCGGACCACGTCCGCGTCGCGACGGAGACAGAGGACCACGCCGCGAAGGTGGCGACCGCGGCCCGCGCCGCGAGGGCGGTGACCGCAACGACCGCGGCCCACGCACCTTCAAGCACAACAACGACTGACAATGACATTGGCAAAATGCCGATAATATAAAAAACATGCCGTTTCGCAATTGAAACGGCATGTTTTTTTATATGATTATGAAGACCGTCAGAAAACATTGGCGATCTTTATAAGGCACAATAAAGAGAGGGTTTGCACGTTTCTCTCAAAGGCATGAAACACTTTATAAACAATACATTAACAACATCAAGACTCATACTGACAATCAGTCTCATACTGCTATGCGGCTGTTCTTTATATGCACAAAACAGGCGGGCCTTTCTGATCGGCATATCCGACTATCAATCCTATTCGGGCAATACTAATAAGGGGTGGAACAACATTCACGGGAGCAATGATATAACTTTGCTTACCCCTACATTAAAGAAGCATGGATTTAAAGTGGGTACGCTGACAAACATTCATGCAACTGCAAAAAACATTCGTCAACAACTTTCCGAATTCATAACTTCATGCGGGAAAGGAGATGTTGTTTATCTCCACTTCTCCTGTCATGGGCAACCCGTGGAGGATTTGGACGGAGATGAAGATGATGGCTGGGATGAGGCAATAATTCCTATTGACGCACAGAAAACATATGTGAAGGAAATATACAAGGGAGAGAATCACATTACAGATGATGAACTCAACCGTTTCTTTCGAAAAATACGCACTAAAATTGGCAAAAAGGGATACTTGACTGTAGTTATTGATGCCTGCCACGCAGGGACATCATATCGCGGAGATGAAAATGAGGACTCAGTAGTCACCCGAGGCACAAACGACGGTTTTTCCGAACGCGGAATTAAATTTGTTCCTAAGATTGATAAAAGGAGTCGAATCCACGTTGAAAGATCCAATACAATGAGTGATATATGCGTGATAGAAGCTTGTCGCTCTTATCAAACAAACAACGAGATAAAATATAACGATAAATATTACGGTCCTCTGTCGTATTATATAAATAAAGTGTTGCAATCTAAAAAACAAATTATATGGCGCGGCCGATGGTTTGAAGAAGTTATAACATTGATGGCAAAAGACCCGAGACTAATTCGGCAGAATCCCGTTATTGAGACAAGCGAATAATTAATACCTTAGCTATAGAAATGGCTGCTAAATATTCGAATACTGCATTAGATGCATTCATTAAATCTCACAGAGACAGGACTATTTCCTATCTCCAACGAAACTATTCTATCTCCAAAGTTGATTGCGAAGATATCTTTCAGGATTCATTTATAATATTATATCGCAACGCACAAGATGGGAAACTCGATCATTTGACCTCCTCGGTTTCTACATATTTCATGGCTATATGTATAAACAAAACTTTGGAATTACTACGTAAGAACGGCAAATACGTTCATACATCTCTGGATAGTAACGAATTCTCGTCTGATATGTTTCTTGAGAATAAGATTAACAAGATTCTGTCATTTGATGACGATGAAACTTCAACTGAGCAAAAAGAAGCTCTTGTCAGAGATATCGTAAAAGACCTGCCCTCTCCATGCAATGAACTGTTATGGGGATTCTATAGAGATGGACTTTCAATGACAGAATTAGCCAAACGATATGGTTATTCCAATGAAAACAGTGCTAAAGTAACCAAACACCGCTGCTGTGAAAAATTCAGAAAACGGTTCTCCAAAATGCTTAACAATCTACTTATAAAGTAATTATCATGGACCACAACATACATTCGTCATTAGAGCGTGATGAACTCATTTCACGGTATTTAAAAGGAGAAATGGACTCCGAGGAAGAAGCTCGATTTCTGTCGCATATTGAATCGGATGAACAGTTAAGACAAGATGCTATTGATCAGGCACTTCTTGTCAAGGGTATGTACCAGGTTGATCAAGAACTTATTCAGACACTGAAAGAGGCATCTGTTTCAGAAATAAATTCATTAATACGCCCTCGAAAACATATATTCAGGAAACCTGTCACATGGATGTGTATGGCAGCCTCTGTCATGTTACTTATTTTTGCCGGATACAAGGGATATGATTATTATGACACCACCCGGCTGGGTATGAAATACGCCCAAACTTTTCCAATGGAAACATTATCCCGTGGCGATTCTGACAATGATGTAGAATTGGAACTTCATACTTTGTTTGACAATGTTGTGGAACGTAAAGATCTGACCGCAACAACGGAACGATTGGCAGAATTGTGGGAACTCGCAAATCAAGACACCTATAATGATTATACTGTCTATGCGCCCTATATCGGATGGTATCTTGCTATCGGCTATCTTGAAGACTACGAAAAGGATAAAGCAATCATAATCTTAAAACAGATGGATTATAAGAATAATTATCCGACTGCGATATCCGAAGAAATAAAAACAATATTGCTAAATATTATATGAAAACACTCTGCAAAATACTAATTTGCTTCTGCATTATTATTTCTGAAAATTTTGAAATGCAGGCAAATGCACCACAAAATGAAAACAATTTCATCGACACCTTATCGTATAATTCCCTCCAGAAATGTTATGATCTATACTTACAAGGCGTCAATTCAGAAGCAGCAAAAGATACTGACAAGGCAGAATATTATTATGACCAATATCTATCACAAAATTTCAAACATGAAATTTTAAACGATATAGAAATCGATATCTTAGCTCGATATATTGGCATCTCTAACTCAAGAGATGATTGGGAAAAAGTATGTGATTTAGGTTCGCGACTAATCCATTTAGAACAAAAA
>ERZ860264.2056-NODE-2056-length-11812-cov-3.495535_pt1 | contig 11812 bp, 6 predicted proteins | sample MGYA00509980_ERZ860264 | MGnify/ENA primary metagenome ERZ860264 (study PRJEB30046, sample SAMN00715212) | human gut metagenome | study: EMG produced TPA metagenomics assembly of the A metagenome-wide association study of gut microbiota in type 2... | reverse complement strand
CCGGCAGATACCCCCCCCGACGGGCCTCCGGAATTGTCTGCGTTTGCCACATAACCTACTCTGTAACCGGTATTCTTATCGACAGCAAGCACAGATCCCGTAGAGCCGCCGTTACCCATATAGATATGATTCTCTCCAATCGCACAAGTCAGATAATTAATACGAGGCTTTGAAGCCTGTCCTTTATTCCAAAATCCTTTTTCAGCATCTCCGGCAACGACCCATTTCTTTGTTCCATCGGGATTGATGGCATATACGCGCCCTATTTTGCCACTTGTGTCGCCTGTTCCTACATACACAGTACCGTCCGTATCAATGCTCGGAGTGGTATGCGTATTACCGGACGGAGAATCACCGTCAGCCGATGTCCATAAGTCGAACTCCCACAATTGTTCACCGGTAGCGGCTGAAAATTTCCGCAAATAATGGTCATTGGAAGTCATATATACATTATTATCATCACTGACTGCCGGAGCCGTAGAACGTATTTCGCCCAACACGTGGGCACCTACCCATTTCAGTTTCACATTGCCGACTTCGGGCAGAGGTTCAGCTTCAATCGTCAATAATTTATGAGCCATTGCATAATTTCCTTTACTGTCTTTCACATGCAAAGTCACTGTATATGCTCCATTCGTTTCGTAAGTCACTTTAGGAGCAACTTCTGTTGAAGTCTCTCCATTCCCTAAATCCCATTGGCAGGTATAATTACCTTCTCCGCCTACTGTCTCATTCGTGATACTGACTTCTTCGCCTACATAGTAGGTTGTCTTGTCAAAAGTAAATTTAGCTGTCAGCGCATTTTCTTTCCAATCATCCGAGCATGCTGAAAGTAGCAGCAAGCAGATAAAAAACGTTGTTACTATTCTTATATTCTTCATACTTTGTTCTTTCTAAGATAATTAATAGCCTTCATTTTGAGGGTAATTTTCCTCTCCCGCCAAATCGCGTTCCGACTGGGGAACAGGATAATACATCAGATAGTTTCTACCGTTCAAGGAAGAAAACAAGTCCAAACGGTTGGTTCGCTTCAAATCATACCATCGTTGACCTTCTGCATACAACTCGCGGTGACGCTCATCAAGTATTTGATTCTGAAACTCTATATCAGTCATATTTGAAGGCAACAAGACGGTTGCGTAGCGTTTGTTCATAAATTCTTTTAATGTAGCCAACCCATTGACTGCTCCCAATGCTTCCGCTTTAATCAGATACATTTCCGCCACACGGGTAACCACAATCGGGGTTTGTGACGGTTGTTCATTGGTAACAAACTGACCGGTACTTCCATTCGGGAATTTAATAATACGGCTATTATCTGCACCAAATACTGCCTTTGCCCGTATATCCTTTGACTTTACGGCGGTATCATCATAAAGATGGCTGTAACATTCGGTAGAAGGAGAGTAATCCCAAGTCGGATCAATGTCATTGACCGTTTGGTAAAATAACAGCAAACTTGTACTACGCTTGTTGGCTAACGCAAAGACCAGTTCTTTGCTACTGCTATTAGAGACAAACGCCTGGGCATACTCAACTGATGTAGTACTCAATGCGAAATTTGATTTTGTAATCACTTTGTCGGCATAAGCTGCCGCATTTGTATAGTCTTTCAAGGACAAACATACTTTGGCTTGAAGCGCATCGCAAGCACTAAGAGACACATAAAAACGATCGGTGAAAGCAGACAGTAATCCTTCCGCTTTAGCCAAGTCTTCTTTTATAAAACTCCACACTTCGGTTTCGGGGGAAATGGGAACGACGTCGTAAGTGCGCTTACGCAAGATAGGAACTCCTCCCCAGCGAGTGACCAGATGATAATAAATCAAAGCTCTGAAGTAGTATCCGGTCCCTCCTGTCTGCTTCACAACCTGACTCTCTTTATTAGATGACGCTTCGTATGTTTCAACCAAGAAATTTACTTGCTTCAAGGCTGTGAAACATTTCTGCCACTGGCTCAAAACTTCTTTAGAACTAGGAGCCATCAACATGGGGTCGTTCATGGAAAATCCGGGACCTGCCTTGAAATTCTCACCCTTTACGTCACCGTCCATATAGAACTTGAATATCAGTTCTTCCATTTCGGCATATACTCCATTCAATAACTTTTCCAAATCGGATTCGCTCAACATATCTTGAGGTATCTGATCTTTAGGCCGCATATCGTCCAGTATACCTGAACAACCCGTCATCCACAAAAGGCAAATGCTACATAGCAAATAGTTGATTATAGTATAGTATCGTTTCATACATCTATGTTTTTAAAAGTTTAGATTCAGACCAAAAATAAATGTTCTCAATACAGGTTGCAGACCGAAGTCAACACCATAATTTGAATCGCCCGGACTGCCGGAGAATGATGTTTCGGGATCATAACCGGAATACTTGGTGAGAGTCAGCAGATTATCTGCCGAAACGTAGACTCTTAATGAGTTCACTCGGAGTTTCCTGACAACCGATTCCGGCAAGGTGTAACCCAAAGTCACTGTTTTCAGTTTAAAGTAGGAAGCGTCTTCCAGATAACGTGTTGAGGTCTGTACGTTGTAGTCATAATCGTATCCGGTATGCACTCCGATTCGTACAGGACGGGGGATTGTGTTGCTTGTTCCTTCTCCGCGCCAGTATCCGTTGGCCACTTCTTTGCTTACATTAAAATATTGTTCCACAGATTCGCCTCGGTCGCTTACTTTAACATTCGACAGTGCGAGTCCCAAATGGTCGGTACCTTCGGAGCCATTCACTCCCCGCCATGCCGACATCACTTTGCCGCCTACGGAGAATTGTCCAAACAGAGACAGGTCAAAACCTTTGTAAGAAAAGTTGGAAGTGATACCTCCGTAAAAGTCAGGGATAGCTTTTCCTACGTTCATCCGGTCGGCATCGGAAATGTCGCCGTCTTCGTTATAATCGAAATATTTCACGTCACCGGCACGTACGCCTTTAGCGTAAAGTTTCGCAGGCACTTCGTCGTCACGCTGGTAGATGCCTTCCATCTTCAGCATATAAAATGTACTGATGGGCTGGCCGTTGATTAGAGCATGCATCGAACCGCCCAGAAGGTTACTTCCGCTACTGGGTACTATATACATATCATTTCCTTCAAGACCTGATTTGCACATATCCTGAAGATGCTTATACAGATGTGCAATATTCATATTCGACTTCTTCGGCAAACATTTCCTTAGTGCAAGATGTGAATAACGTTTTGGGATATGGCGAAGGCCGGATATATATATGTAACTCTAACTCAGGAAGAGAAGGCGGGACAATCATAATTACTGCGGAACTGCTGAATGGCGAAGAAGTCGTGGCGTCAGATTCTTACACGGTCAATATTATAATTGATTTCGGATTCAGCGAGGTCTCCGCGACCGCAACGCTCGGCAAGCCATTCACGGCTCCCACTCTGACAAACATTTACGGCACAAGTGTGACCTATTCTGTCGGCAATACACAGATAGCCACGATTGATGAAAAAACAGGCGAGGTTACGCCGGTCAGTCAGGGCTATACCACTGTTTTTGCAGTGTTGGACGCTGATAACAGCATCACCGCATCATATTCGCTTGCGGTGAATTATCCCTCCGTGTCGCTGCCATACAATGAGAGTTTTGCAGAGGGCAAGGGCGAATTCAACATTACGAATAAGAACCTCGGCGACGGCCTGACGGACGTGTGGGCACACGACGGCGGCAATCAGTGCATGACAGCCACAGCTGATGGCAACAATAAGACTTCGGAGAGCTGGCTCGTCTCACCTTCCATTTACATATATTACAATGGAACTGATAAAACATATCTTACGTTCGAACAAGCCGTAGACAATGGTTTCGGTGATATTGCCGGCGAGGCAACTCTTTGGGTCCGTGAAATCGGTGGAGAATGGCAGAATGTGGCTATTGCCTATCCTGAGGCACCGGCAGACGGCAGTCTTTCCGGATTTGGGGCTCAGGCAATCGATCTTACAGCGTATTTCTCTGATGGTTACGAACATGCGATACAGTTTGCTTTCAAGTACACCAGCAGCGCGGACGTCGCCGGTACATGGTCTGTAAGGAATGTTTCGGCCGAGACCAAGCAGAAGACCTTCGCCTTTTCTCCCGAAGAAGTCACGGCGTTTATGGGCGATGAGTTCACGGCCCCGACGTTGATAAACGGATATGGAGGCACGGTCATGTATTCCAGCAGTGATGAGAGTGTGGCTACGGTCGATGCAACTACCGGAGAGGTTACAATCGTTGGTCTGGGATGGACAAACATTTGCGCAGAATTGGAAGGAGAAATTTTCAAAAGTGCATGTTATCTTCTCTCGGTCGAAGCAAAAGAGAAGATATTCGCTTTTGCTTCCGAAGAGGCAGAAGCAACCTTAGGCGAAGAGTTCACGCCTCCAACACTCATAAACGACTATGAGGGCTACGAGGTCCGATATAGAAGCCGTAGCACGAGCATAGCCAAGGTCGATGCGGCGACCGGTGAGGTTACGCTCGTCAATCGGGGAACGACATTCATTTATGCAGCGTTGTATGACGGAGACAACCAGATTCGTGAGATCTCTTACAGGCTTACCGTGTCCGGCTATCCTGTGGTGCCACTGCCTTACATCGAGAATTTTGATGCAAATATAGGCCAGTTCACCAGAGAGAGCGTGAAGCTCGCCGGCAACATTTCGGGCGTGTGGGCATATAATAGATATGACCATGTCATGAGAGCCGCCCCATACGCAAGCGAAGATAAGCAAGCCGTCGTCATGGAACAATGGCTCATCTCGCCCGTCATCAATGCGGAAACCGACGAAAGCACACTCTTCCTTTCGTTCGACCAAGCCATAAATAAGGAGTTCGGCGATATTGACAACGAGGCAACCCTTTGGGTGCGTGAGGCCGGTGGCGAGTGGAATCAGCTCGCTATCAGCCATCCGGCGGTGGAAGCAGGATTCAAACGGCAGGCGGTCAATCTTTCCGCCTACGTAGGAAAGAAAATACAGATAGGCTTCAAGTACATGGGTAGTGCTGCAGCGGGCGGAATATGGGACATAAAGAATGTTCAGGTCTCCGGCAATCCTTCAGCAGACCTTCCCTACGTGGAGAGTTTCGCTGCGGGTAATGGCTTGTTCGTCGTCGACAACGTGACGCTCGGTGACGGCCTGTCGGACGTGTGGACATACGAGGAAAACCTCTCTTGCATGAAGGCCACCTCTCATGTCGATGGTGTCGGTAAGGTGGCGGAGAGCTGGCTCATCTCGCCCGTAATCAATGCCGAGACCGACAGCGAGCTGCTCATTCTTTCGTTTGCCCAGGGCATCAACATCAATTTCGCCGATGTCGAGGCCGAGGCGACTCTTTGGGTGCGTGAGGAAAACGGCGAGTGGGGACAGCTCCCGATTGAATATCCCCAGGCCGGTGACGGGTTCAGGAAGCAGATGGTCGACCTTTCCGCATACATCGGAAAGCGGATGCAGATCGCTTTCCGGTATACCGGCAGCGAGGAGTCGGCCGGCACATGGGGCATAAAGGACGTTCTGGTGATGGGCGCAAATCCGGAAGAACTGGAAATCTTCGCTTTCACCGCAGAGGAGGTTAAGGCGACCGTCGGCAAGGAGTTTGACGCTCCGAAACTGATAAACACTCTTGACGGAACGGTTACGTACTTTAGTGACGACGAGGATGTCGCCACGGTTGATGAGAAAACCGGTGAGGTCACGCTCGTCGGCCCGGGCGAAACAGCTATTATCGCAAAGTTGGAAGGGGTAGAGCCTCAGGGTGCATATTACATGCTTACGGTGACGGATCCCTCCTCGGTGGCTTTGCCCTATGGAGAGAGTTTCGAGTGGGACAACGGCAGGTTCACTATTGACAACGTGACCCTCGGTGACGGGCTGACGGACGTGTGGACCCACGATGACGACAACCAAAGCATGAAGGCCACGGCCACGGTCGACGGCGTCAGCGTGGCGTCGGAGAGCTGGCTCGTCTCGCCCGTCATCACCAAGAGCTCCCATTATAACAGTCTGTCGCTCACGTTTGACCAGGCCATAGACGGCGGTTTCGGCAGCGTCGAGACCGAGGCGACCCTCTGGGCGCGCGAGGAAAACGGCGAGTGGGAGCAGGTCGCAATCGCCTATCCGTCGACATCGTCTGCCGACGCCGCTGAATTTGAGAGCCTGAAGGTAGACCTCTCCAAGTATGCCGGACAGAGGATGCAGATTGCCTTCCGTTACACCAGCAGCGCGTTGGCCGCCGGTACATGGCGCATAAGGAACGTCTCGGTTGAGGCGTTCAATGAGTCCAAGATATTTGCTTTCAGTAACCCCGAAGTGATGGTGATATTCGGAGAGGGGACGCTCACTCCTCCGGCGCTCAGAAACGACTTTGAGGGCACGGTCACGTACTTTAGCAGTAATGCGGATGTGGCTACAGTCGACAGAAATACCGGAGAGGTTACGCTCGTCGGCCCGGGAGAAACAAGGATACAGGCGATTTTAGACGGAGAGACATACCGCTCCACCTCTTATACGCTGACGGTGATTGACCCGGCTTCGGTGGGCTTGCCCTACGAAGAGAGCTTTGCCGGGGATATGGGCCGGTTCACCATTGACAACGTGATGCTCGGCGACGGCCTGACGGACGTGTGGACTCACGACGGCGACAACCAGTGCATGAAGGCCACAGCCACGGTCGACGGCGTCAGCATGGCGTCGGAGAGCTGGCTCGTCTCGCCCGTGATAAACAAGAGCTCTTATAACAACAGTCTGTCGCTCTCGTTTGACCAGACCGTCGACAACGGCTTCGGCGACGCCGGGACAGAGGCGACTCTCTGGGTGCGTGACGTGGACGGCGATGGTGAGTGGGAACAGGTCGCTATCGTCTATCCGTCGGAAGCGTCTGATTTTGAGAGTCAGACGGCAGACATCTCCAAATATGCAGGACGGCGGATACAGATTGCTTTCAAGTACACCAGTAGCGCGGAAGCCGCCGGCACATGGAGCATAAGGAACGTCTCGGTGAAGGGATATAACAGGATATTCGCTTTCGTTAAGAGTGAAGTTGAAGTGACCATGGGTGATGTGGTCACTCATCCGGCGCTTGTAAACGAATATGAGGGCGGTACCATCAGCTACAGCAGTTCGGATACGGATGTCGCTGTAATCGACGAAGAGACCGGTGTGGTCAGACTCGTCGGTCCGGGCCAGACAAGTATAATCGCAACATTGCATGGAGATGAAGATGTATGGAATTCCGCCAGCTATGTTCTTACGGTGAACGACCCGTTCATGGTGGGACTGCCCTACGAAGAGAGCTTCGCCTGGGGGGTGGGCCGGTTCACCGTCGACAACGTGACGCTCGGCGACGGCCTGACGGACGTGTGGACATACGACGGTGGCAATATGAATATGAAAGCCACAGCCACGGTTGACGGCGTCGCCAAGGCTTCGGAAAGCTGGCTTGTCTCGCCCGTCATCAGCAAGGTTTACGGAGACAAGAAGATTACCCTTACCTTTGAACAGGCCGTCGACAACGGTTTCGGCGACATTGACGCCGAGGCGACTCTTTGGGCCCGTGAGGATGGCGGCGAGTGGGAGCAGATGGCCATTGTCCATCCTGCCGCGCCGGCCGACGGCGGATTCTCCGGATTTGAGGGCCAGAAGGTGAACCTGTCCGCATACGTAGGAAAGAGCTTCCAGATTGCTTTCAGATACACCAGCAGCGAGGATGCCGCCGGCACATGGCGCGTAAGGAACATTAAGGTGGAGAAGGCTCCTAAGAAATTTGCCTTCAACGAAAGTGCGGTCAAGACGGTCATCGGCAGAGAGTTCACCTCTCCGACGCTCGTAAACGACTATGCGGAGGGATTTGAGACATACTACAGCAATAATAACGATGTGGCCATGGTCGACTATAAGACAGGTGAGGTTACGCTCGTCGGTCCGGGAACGACAGAAATCGGGGCAATACTGCGAGTGGGGGACATATACCGTTCGGCCAGCTACACGATTACGGTGACGGGCGAGCCTTTGGCTTACTACAAGAAGGTGACGTCGGCCGACGGGCTTACGGCCGGTGCTACGTATGTCATTCTCAACGAGGCCGGCAGCAAGGCGATGGCTCTTGTCGGCAGCGGCAACAGCGCTTCCGTTGTGGGAGTCGCCAGCGTCAACGCATCCTCAGAAACGTGCCGTGTCTCCGGTTTTGCCGGCATCGTCATCGAACAAAAGGCCGACGGCGGCTATGCCCTCAGAAACAGGAACGGATATGTCGGCTGCAACGCGGAAGATGGTTTCGCGACGGAGGCGGGCGACGCTTCGGAGGCCGGACTTCAGTGGACCATCGGCTTCACGGCCCAGGGTGATGCGGAGATCCGGAACGTGGCTTCCGCCGACCGCTACATCAGATTTGACGCGACGGAGTCCGTTTTCCGGCCATACACTTCCGGCGAAGGTGCTGCCGTCCAGCTCTATAAGAAGGTGCTCGACGCCAACGGTTCGGGGACTTATGTCAACTTCAGAGCCGTGGGCAACGACGGAATGTTCTATGCGACGTTCAGCTGTCCTGATGGGAATGTTGTGTTCCCTGACGACGTGGAGGTGAAGACCGTGACGGTCAGCGACTCGAAGATGACACTAAAGGATGTTGAGAAGTCATGGTATGTCAAGGACGGTGACTATTCAATCCTGTCACACGGAAGCTATGTCCCGAAGGGCAGCGGCGTGTTGCTCCGTTCGACACAAGAGACCGTACCATATTATTCTGTTTCGGAAGAAAATTCCGGCATGGCTCTCGACGCGGACAACATGCTGAGAGGGGTGAACGGTGACGGACTGTTCGAGGCCGAAGAGGGTTACAGATACTACAAGCTGGCCTACGACGATTACGACAAGAAGACCGACCTCGGCTTCTACTACGGCGCACCTGACGGCGGCCCGTTTGAGATGAGGATGGGGCTGGCTTATCTGGCCGTTCCGGAAAGTGCGCTGTCACAGACCTCGGAGGCAGCCCCGGCGCATTTCGTCTTCGGCGGCGACGGCGATGTCACGACCATACGTGACATCGAGGCCGAAGGGAACGCGAAGGAGCCTGTTATATATAACATGGCCGGACAGCGCGTTGAGGCCATCGGACAGCCCGGAATATATTTCGTGAATGGTAAGAAGGTCGTGGTGAAGTGACGGCCGGAAAACAATGAATCATTAACAGCAAAAGCAGTGAATTATGAAAAGATATATCAAACCTGAAATAGAGGTGATGGAGCTGGAACCGGAGATGATGCTTACCGGCAGCGACGGTGGTGACAGCCTCAAAGACAAAGTGCCGGGTGTCGACAATCCGGACAATGTCTTCGCGAAAGGCCACACATTCTCAGTGTGGGCTGATGAAGAAGATGAGGAATGACGGCAGGCGTTCCCGGCGGCGTATGGCTACCGGGAACATCTGCCGTTACATGAGTATGTGAACAACAAAATCGGTTTATTGAAGTTTCGGAAGTTTGGGATATGTACATCCTGAAAGGCATGATGTCCAACGCTTCCGAAACTTCAATTTAGTATTTGTTGAGAAGACATTCCAATCGGCGCAACATGCGCTGAAGACTGTCTGAATTAGTCTTTGCTTGTTCTATGTTCCATACATTTTTTATGAATGGGACTATTGCGTCATTATATTCTTTTCCTTTGGTCTTTCCTTTTTCCTTGACACCTATTTGCTGTTTCAATACCGGGTTGTTTGATTTGAAGATTAATTCGTGTGTAAGGACGAAGGATGACTTCATGGGAAAATTCATCTCGATAAGCGCTTTCCGGCCGCCCTGTTTGTTGGCTTCGGCTTTTGGCATGTCGTTACTGTTGATGCCGAAATATCTGGCAAAACCTTCCGTATCGGCCATCAGCCATGCTTCGGCTTCGTCTACGGCGATGTTCATCAGAAAGCCGTCAGACTGTTTCTGGTCTCCCAATAGTGCGGATTTCAGCATAGGTGCGCAACCGTTGTCAACATCAAGAAGCATTATGACGGGGTGGAGTTTGGCCAGGCTGTTGCATTGGGGTATTTTCTTTTTTATCTCGCCTCCTCTTGCCGGAATATCGCCAACCACTTTAAATCGTGGTGAGACAAAACTCAAAATCCGGTATATGACTTCCTTTGTCACGGTGTCTTCTCCGGATATATATACTTCGATATTGCTGTTATGTCCCATCTCTCTCTCTTCTTATATCAGGCCGGTTATCTGTTCGACGCCTTCCGGCCGTGAATTTGACATGACAGCATCTGCCACACTGAAGCCGGAGTCAAGAACGGCCTTTATGATTTCGATGTCATTTATGTTTTTCACTTCGGTTCCTTCGGACGTCGGTCTCAACAGAAGCACTTCGTTTCCGGAAATGCCCTCGCTGGACAGGATGTCATAGCTGTGTGTGGTTATTATGACCTGACGCAAATCCTGGCGTGTACGCTGAATCTTGGCTATGAACTCAGGGAACAGGGCAACGATTGCGGAGTGGAGGTTTGTTTCCGGTTCTTCCAGAAGTGTGAGCCCTCTGCTGTCAATCAGAGCAAATAGGAATCCGATAAGGCGTAGCGTTCCGTCAGAAAACTGCGCCTCCTGCTGCTTGCTGCCTTTTGCCCGCCAATGTTTGTATATTGCTTCGAGATGTGGTGTGCCCATCTCGTCTTTTACCAATGACAGATTTTCCAGTTGTGGGACGGCAAGCCTCAAGATTTCGTTTATTCTTTTGAAATATGACGTGCGGATGTTCTCATTGAGGACAGCAAGGCGTTGTATGAAATTCCGGCCATAGAAGTCTTCTTTGCCGGTCGTGAGCAGTAGCGAGCCGGACTCTCTGACGAGCTGTGGAACGACATTGAGATATTCGATTTTATCAAAGAAGAGTTTCAGTTCTCGGAAGTTACGGTTTGCTGTCGGTTGTTCCAGATGCGTGTATTTCAGAGTCAATGCGTCCTCATTTTCGTCATTTTCAGTGCGGTTTAATATACATTCTCCGTTATGCAGCACGCGCTCTTCGATGATGGAAACCTCATTTTTGCGTATGCCACCTCCCACATGCTTGAATGAAAGTCCGTATTCCCATTCTTTTTTTTCAGTGTCGTTGTCGGGACTTAGGGTCACGGCTATAGAGACATACGATTTTGTGCGTGCGGCCAGACATCTTATCTTCGATATGCCGCCACGGTCAGCAACAGCGGCCTGCAATCCTCCGCCGGTACGGGTAATGTCACGTAAGAATCTGAATACATCAAGAAAGTTTGACTTTCCAGAAGCATTTGCTCCTACAATAAAACATCTTTCGGATATTCTTACATCGCATGAATGGAAATTCTTCCAGTTCACCAGTTGTACACGTGATATTATCATAACGGTTTGGATTCAAGTTGATATGCAAAAATACAATATTTCAGTCATATATGCAAATATCTGAATTGTTTTTGAAATAGACTTTGAAAATTCGGGAGTGGACTGAATGGGGATAACACGTCAGACAAAATGGGGTGGATTTGTCATGCTTAGCCAATCGGGAGCAGAACTGTAAATAAGGTATATATGTGGAGTAGGGCAGAGGTGGACATCTGTTCAAATGTTATTGATTCAAAGGAATGGGACACATCCTCTCGTAATATTCTGAAAAACAGAAGAATCCCTGCGCTTTTCTGCACATCCCCGCGTTTTATGGAGGAAAACTGACCATTATATAGGTAAAATCTGATGAATTAATTCTCTTTAACACAAATAATCTTTATGATTAAGATTATTTATCCTTAATTCCGCAACACTATAATTTAACTTTATTTATAAGTTCCTGAGCAAC
>ERZ860264.2044-NODE-2044-length-11902-cov-3.378492_pt1 | contig 11902 bp, 8 predicted proteins | sample MGYA00509980_ERZ860264 | MGnify/ENA primary metagenome ERZ860264 (study PRJEB30046, sample SAMN00715212) | human gut metagenome | study: EMG produced TPA metagenomics assembly of the A metagenome-wide association study of gut microbiota in type 2... | reverse complement strand
TCAAGGATTTGAAGGCATTTGTCCGGTTAATTCTGAGTTTTTAACAGTTGAGGAAGCCCCATCTAAAAGCCCAAAAGCCCCACCCGACCTCCCCAAAGGGGAGGAGACAGAGTGAATGAAGGGAATTGTAGAGACGTCACACCGTGGCGTCTCCCATTATTACTGGATAATTTTGCAATCACAAGCGTTCTGAAGATAACCCGAACGCTGTAGCGGATTATCTTCCAGACAGCTTGACAATACAACTCCGCGCCTGAAGTATCTGAAGTGTTCAATATATAAACTTCTTATAATTAAAACCTTCGCGCCTCAGCGTCTTTGCGTTGAAATTGCCTCAAAATAAACACAAAATCTTCGCTTTCCGGCGTCTTTGCGTTGAAAAGATGGGCGGTTTGTTGATTTTAATGCGTATCTTTGCAGCCGGGTGTCTGAAAACACCTCCGCCGCACTCCGCTGCGACGACAGAGCGATGACAAAGCGACGACGGCGGACAGACTCAAAAAAGAACAAGAAAACAATATATAAAATAGAATAAAAGAAAATGGAAAAGCCAATCAACAAGTACATCACCGTTGACTATCAGCTCTACACCGTCGACGGCGACAAGACAGAACTCGTGGAAAAGACCACGGCAGACCGCCCGTTCCAGTTCATCAGCGGTTTCGGTGTGACACTCGATGCCTTCGAAAAGCATATCGTCGCACTGGCAAAAGACGAGACTTTCGACTTCACCCTGACCAAGGACGAGGCCTACGGCGACTACGAGGCCGCACGCGTGCTCGATCTGGAACGCCAGATGTTCTGCATCAACGGCCACTTCGACCACGAACATATCTACAAGGACGCCATCATCCCGCTGCAGAACGAAGACGGAAACCGCTTCTACGGCCGCGTGCTCGAAATCGGCACCGACAGCGTCAAGATTGACCTCAACCACCCGCTGGCCGGCAAGACGCTCAACTTCAAGGGATGCGTCACCGAGAGCCGCGAGGCAACCAACGACGAAATTCAGGGCATGATCAACCGCCTGAGCGGTGAGGGATGCGGCTGCGGATGTCATGGCGGATGCCACGGTGACTGCGAAGACGGCGACTGCGAGGACGGATGCCACGGTGGCGGATGTCACGACGGCGGATGCGGATGCCACTAAAACTCACCACATAAACAGAAGAACGACGCATGAGAAATTCTTTCGGTAACATATTCACACTGACGACGTTCGGTGAGAGCCACGGCCCGGCCGTCGGAGGAGTTGTCGACGGCATGCCGGCCGGCATCGACATCGACATCGACTTCATACAGAGCGAGCTCGACCGGCGCCGGCCGGGACAGAGCCGCATCACGACCTCACGCAACGAGGCCGACCGCGTCGAACTGCTCAGCGGCGTCTTTGAGGGGAAGTCGACGGGATGTCCCATCGGCTTCATCGTCCGCAACACCAACCAGCACTCGCAGGACTACGAGAACATGCGCTGTCTCTTCCGCCCGTCACACGCCGACTTCACATACACCGAGAAGTACGGCCAGCGTGACCACCGCGGCGGCGGACGCTCGTCGGCCCGCGTGACCATCAGCCGATGCGTCGCCGGAGCACTGGCAAAGCTCGCCCTGCGTCAGCTCGGAATCAGCATACAGGCCTATACGGCACAGGTCGGCGACATAGCCATCGACCCCGACTGGCACAGCCATGACCTCTCGCTGACGGAGACAAATGCCGTCCGCTGTCCCGACCCGGAGAAAGCGGCCGAGATGGAGGAACTGATATGCCGCGTCAAGGCCGACGGCGCCACCATCGGAGGCATCATCGCCTGTGTCATCAAAGGATGTCCCGTGGGACTCGGCGAACCGGAGTTCGGAAAGCTGCACGCACAGCTCGGCGCCGCGATGCTGAGCATCAACGCCGTCAAGGGCTTTGAATATGGCGAAGGATTCGGCGGCGTGACCGCACGTGGCTCCCAGCAGAACGACATCTTCACCTCCACCGACGGACGGATAACGACCGTGACAAACCGCAGCGGAGGCATACAGGGCGGCATCAGCAACGGACGGGAGATTTTCTTCCGCGTCGCTTTCAAGCCCGTAGCAACGCTGCTCATGGAGCAGCAGACCGTCGACAAGGAGGGAAACACCACGACCCTCACCGCGCGAGGACGCCACGACCCGTGTGTTCTCCCGAGAGCCGTCCCGATTGTCGAGGCGATGGCCGCAATGACGGTTTTAGACCTGTTTTTGGTCAATAAAACCATAAAACTGTAAAAAAACGCACTGAAAATGAAAAAAGCGGCAAAAATATTTGCCGCTTTCATTTTTTATCCGTATCTTTGTATCGCTATTGAGGGGTTGGGAAATTCCTTAATAAGCTTTAGTTAAGTCTAGTTTAGTTTTTGTGTTGGTTGAGGGCGGCCAGTTGGTCGCCCTCAAATTTTGTATATACCCCAAAGATACCCGAAGTATGGACGGTTGCACCCTGATTGCGAAGCTGATAGGCTTGCAAATAAAGAGCCGCAAGCGACCTGCCCAAGACGCAAGCGACCAATACATTCAATGAAAAACATTGGCGGAATATCACTCTGGATGTCGGATAAACCAAAAAAATCCGCCCGAGGAAGAGCTTTTCTCCATCGGACGGACTTCTTTTATTCCGTTGTCGGAATGTTACTGCAGAACAACCTTGCGGGTAATGGTCTTGCCTGCGGCGGTTGTAGCGCGCATGATATAGAGACCCTTACCCGGAGTTGCTACACGCTCACCGGAAACGGTATAGTAGTCTATACGGACGGGAGTGTTATCTCCGCCAACGGTTGTGATGCAGCCGCTGGTTCCACCAGTGTGGTATTCAAGATAGATGATGACGCACTGCTGCTCACCGGTGTTCTTGAATGTCACGACATCGGCTACGTCGGCAAGGTCGAACGACACCTTGTTCGGGTTCTTCGTGTCCTTCGTCGGGGCAAGTATCACGGAATTCTCCTCTGTATAGGCTGTTCCGGCGACGTTAGCCCAATATGACGTACGGTTGGCCGTAGTCACGTTGGTATAGCTCCACAGAGTAATCTTCGTTGCCTTTGCACCGCTGGGCAAGAACACGCTCTCCTCAGCACCGTTCGACAGCTTGATTGTCGTGCGGGTGAGGGACTGGTCCTTGTATTCCACATTAATTTTATCGCCATTGCTGAAATTCTTCGAGAGATTGCCGGTGACAACGAGCGAGAAACCTTCGGCATCGTCACCAACAGTTCCTGTCAGCATGTTGTTCGTACCGACACCGTCATAAGAACCGGGCGTCATGTTGCCCCATGTGAGCAGGGCCGTCTTCGTCTCGCTGGGGTCATCCGGACCGGGACCGGGCTCATCACCGCCGCCGGGGTTCTTCTCGCCGCCGACAACCTTAATCGTTCCTTCGGTATAGAGAGAAGAGAGGTCCCAAGTCTGGTCCTTACCGAGTTCGGGAAGCTCGACATTGGCAAATGTTCCGCTGATTGTTCCACCGGCAAGGTTGAACACCTGATAAACAGTTGCGTCGTATGGAGCTTTGTCTAAGCCTTCCTCGGCAAACTTCAATGTAGCGCCATCGGCTATCGTCATGTTGCCTTTCAATGTCAAAGAGTTGCATGTAGCTGCCGTTGCCGGTATGCTCACGATAGCTCCGGAAGCGACGTTGAGGGTCTTGCCCAGCGTAAGGGTGCTGCCGTCGATGAGCGTATCGCCTGCAAAGACGATTCCGTCGCTCTTCACCGACACGGCACCGCCCACTGTTCCCTTACCGGCCAGCGTGGCGTTGGCATTGACTGTGTATGCGCCGGCGCCGCTGTTGTTGCCGTTCACGACGAGGCGGCCGCCACGGATCTGGGTCGTACCCTTATAGATGTTCTTTCCGGTGAGGCGCCAGTCGCCCGAACCGACCTTCTCAATGCTCGTCGTACCGTCCTGACCTTTCTGGGAACGGCCGTCAATGACACCTTCGAATGTCTCGTCCGTATTTGCCGAACCTACAATCCAGGTTCCTCGTCCAGCGTTCTTAACGTCAAATCCTGAAAGGAATGTGCCTGCAGCACCAGACAGACCGCCGAGATAATACGTTGACTCATTCTTGCCACCGACAATCTGCGCCGTTCCCTTAAGAGTGAATGTTCCGTTTTGGATACCACTGCCGTTACGGATAGCGAACTGGCTGTTAGCGGCCTTACCGGTTCCGTTGACAATGACGCGACCCGTAAATTTGCTCCAGTCGCCCTCGATGTACTCGCGAACCCAGTTCACCTCCCAATCAACTGTTCCGCTACCGCTCACAGCCGACTTAATCAGGCAGTTACGGAAGAATGAAATGGAAGAATGGGTATCTTCTGTTATTTCGATGGGGAAGGTATATGTGGGGTTCTTGTCGTTGCCGCTGGATGTGGCAAACGTACCACCGCACATCACGAGCTTGCTCACCGTGCCGAGTCCGGCCTTGGAAACCATCTCGCCGTTGAGTAGCACCTTACCGCCTTTCATAATCAGATTGCCGTCGTACTTGAAGAATTCAGTGTTGTTGACCGTTATCTGTCCAGCACCGTCGACAGTCAGATTGCCGGCTCCTTCGATTGAGCCCGACATGCTGATAGCAGCCGCCTTGTTCTCAATGTTGAACGTAGTATTGCCGTCGAGCGTGGCCGAACGGTTGGTCGATGCGCTCGCTCCGGTGTACTTGTATGTACCGCCGGCCCAAATCCAGTTTTGTGCGAATTCCTGAGAAGCACCGAGACCGCTGGCAACACCGCCATTGGCGATGGTCGAGAACTCATAAGTACCGTCGTGCAACACCGTAGCACCCTCATAACTCTGGGGTGTCTGAACGATGAGCGCACCAGTTCCGGCTTTATTCAGCGAAGAAACACCGGTGATAGAACCGGTTCCTTTCAAAGTCACATCGGCGTCACCTTTCACCACTACGGCTGCCGGCTGTACGCTTTCGGTGATGTCCACCTCGATGTTTTCCGTCGGGGCGATGAGCACATTCTTGCCGTCAGCGTATGTACCACCTTCTACCCAGTTTGTAGAAGCCATGTTCCACGCGCCGCTACCGCCTGCCCATGTATAATCGGGAGCGAATGTGTCGATATCGACAACCTCCACCGGAACAGGACGTGTCTTTGCCGTCAGCGTGTTGGAAAGCTCCGAAACATTCTCTCCGGCAAATGCACGCACGCGCACATTATATGATTTGGCAGGTTCGAGCGATTCGTCCGTAATCGTAAAGACGTTGACATTGGCAGCCGTACGGCCCACTTCCACAAAAGCCCCGTTCTTCTCCAGCTCGACGATGAAGCCTTCCTCGTTGTCCGTATAGTCGAGCCATGTCACAGTGATAGAATTCTCTGTCGAAATCTCATGCTGCAGACAGAGCGGCGCACGAAGGAAGTAGTCGCGGTCGTCACGTGTGATACTGTTGATGTAGTTCTCGATGTTAGTATATCCGTTGGTCGCGATGGTCATGGCGTCGTTCTTATTCGGGTCGGTGCCGTTGGCCTCTTCCCATGCGTCGGGCATACCGTCGCCGTCTGTATCAACACGTTTGTTGCCGGCCCACATGTTCCACGTGTCGGGGGTACCATAAATAAGCGACTTCTCGTCATATATGAGCGCGCCCTTCTTACCGAAAGAATAGACTTCATCAATCATGTAGCAGTCCGATAGGTCGCGGTAAGGCAGTGATGCACCGATTGTCGGCAGAAGGTTGTCGACAAGCGTATTGCCGGGGAACTTCTCCAATTCAGGATAATCGTAAGGTGTGTCCTGACGGTCTGCGGCAGAATAGTCGGTCACCAACGACGGATCAAACTTGCCGTCCATGTTGCTGTCCTGCCAGTTGTCGTCACCGTAGAAGTGGAAGTTGGTGTTTCCTCCGGTAAATGCGGCACCGCCCTTTGCCGGTCCGTTTATGAAGAGGTTGCTCTCTATGTTGCAGTAGCTCTCGCCCTCAGAGTCGCCTCCCATGTTGTATGCGGCGTTCTTCCAGTTGTAGACAATGTTGTTGACATACTGGTTGATGCCCTTTATCTTGTTGTTACGGGTACTGTTGTCAACATAGAGATTGCGGTAGAGTGTGATGTTGTCAGACTGCATCAGTCCTCCGGCAGAGTGGGTCATGAGACCCTGTCCCATGATGGTGTTGGAGATAGTGATGCGCTCCGGTTTTGTGCCCTTGCCGTCGGGGTTGATGGAGAACGTCTCATCAAGTCCCCAAGAGAACGAACAATGGTCGAAGATCATGTCCGTTCCGTTGGCTATTCCGGCGCAATCCTTTCCGCTGTCGCCGACCTTACCCATGCGGAAACGCATGTAACGCACGATGGTATTGGTGGCACCTGAGAAGGAGACACCGTTACCGTAGACGGTGATACCCTCGCCCGGAGCTGTCTGTCCGGCCACATAGAGGTTTCTGGCGAACACGATGCGGGTGTTGATTCTGATGACTCCAGCAACGTCGAATACGACGATGCGGTTCGGCTGACTTACAGCATCACGCAGTGAACCCGTACCACTGTCGTTGAGGTTGGTCACATGATAAACAGTACCAGTACGTCCGCCGGTAGCGAAACGTCCCCAACCCTGTGCTCCGGGAAACGCCAGCTGCTGGGCGCTGACGCTGAGGCTGCCGCACAATAGCAACGAGCCAAGAAGCAGAGTAGTTTTTTTAGCTTTCATATAAATACTGATAATTAGTTTTCAGTTAATAGTTTGACTTGCAAATATAATTAAAAAACATGATGTACGCGTGCACGTAATCAAATAGATATGCTTAAAATCAAAAAATAAAGGACTGCCACAATGTGCAGTCCAAGCTTTCTTATGCGTCTAATACACCTACTATCTCATTCACCGAACGACATCCGTGGGCATCAAGCCATGCGTCGATACCGTCGCGCACCTTGATAGTCACGGCCGGGTCGAGAAAGTTTGCCGTACCTATCTCCACCGCCGTGGCTCCCGCCATGAGGAACTCGATGGCATCGGTGGCCGTCGTGATGCCTCCAAGACCGATGACGGGTATCTTCACAGCACGCGCCACCTGCCACACCATGCGCAGGGCGACGGGCTTCACGGCCGGACCGCTCAGTCCGCCTGTGCCGATACTGAGACGCGAACGGCGGCGCTCAATGTCGATGGACATGCCCATCAGGGTGTTGATTAGCGAGACACTATCGGCCCCCTCTGCCTCACAAGCACGGGCAATCTCGGCTATGTCGGTAACGTTGGGCGACAGCTTGACGATGAGCGTCTTGCCGTAACGGGCACGGACGGCGCGGACGACACTCGCCGCTCCCTCGCAGGTCACACCGAAAGCCATGCCCCCGTCACGCACATTGGGACAGGAGATGTTCAGCTCGATGGCCGGAATACGCTCCAGGGCGTCAATGCGGGCGGCGCACTCGGCATAATCTTCGGGTGACGAACCGCTGACGTTGACAATCATATTGGTGTCGATGTTCTTTATCTGCGGATAGATATTCTCGCAAAAATAGTCCACTCCCTTGTTCTGCAAGCCCACGCAGTTAAGCATGCCGTGGGCCGTCTCGGCCATGCGGGGATAGTCGTTGCCCTCACGCGGCTTCAGGGTCGTTCCCTTAACGATTATTCCGCCGATGCCGTCCAGCGGCACGAAATCGGCAAACTCAAGGCCGTAGCCGAACGTGCCCGACGCCGTCATCACGGGGTTCTTCAGGCACAGACTGTTTATCTTTACACTCAGATCTGCCATAACAGTTTCTTTACGTTAAACACCGGACCCTCCTTGCACACACACAGATTGCCCACCGTGGTCTTCTCCACGCAACACAGACAGGCGCCCACGCCGCAGGCCATCATGTTCTCCAGCGAAGCCTCGCAGCTGATACCCGTCCCGGAGGCATAGCGGGCTACGGCCACCATCATCGGCTTCGGGCCGCAGGTGGCAATGCGGTCAAACCGAGGCTCTTCTTTCAGGACAGAATGGTTGGTCACGAAACCGCGCTCGCCGGCCGAACCGTCCTCTGTCGTCACACACACGCGCCCGTACTTATTAAAATAGTCTATTTCCAGCAGGTCGGTCTCACTGCGCGCCCCAAGCAGGAAAGTGGGCTCGCAGCCCATCCGCTTCATCTCCGCACCCATATAGAGCAACGGGGCCACACCGACGCCACCGCCCACGAGAAGCACCCTTTCTGACTGAGTCTTAGGCATGGTGAAGCCATTTCCCAAAGGCAGGACACAGTTGAGACGTCCGCCGGGCTGTACGGAAGCGATGCGGCGGGGTCCGTCACCCACCACAGCCACGAGCAGCCAAAGCTCGTTGGCGTCGCGGTCGACAAAATTGATGGATATCGGACGGCGCAGGAAGGTGTCGGCCGTGCCGTCGGCACGCACCTCTACAAACTGGCCGGGCCGCATCTCGGGCAGGGGCCGGTCGTCCGTCAGTCTGATCAGCACATAACGGCTGTTGATGCGTTCCACCGATTTGACCATAAGGTCAAGGATATGTTTCTTCATTTTCACTATTGGATTGTTTTTTCGTTCCTATTGAATATCGGTTTGGGTTTCCAACTGCAAATTTATACAAAAAATCCCATTAAAAGGTTTGCCGGCGGCAGAAATCGCACATTGAGCCGCGACTCTTTCAACAGACATACAGTTTTAGATTTATGACACGAGCCACGTAACGGTGTTACACAGACCATGTAACACCGTTCGTGGCTTAAGTAACACCGTTACGTGGCCCAAGTAACAATGATTGGACACCTCGCGGTTCCACCAAAAACGTTTTGATGTTACACAAGAGACGTCCCACAGTCACACCAAAGACGTTTTCTGTTCCATCAGCTAAATGAAACGGCGGCGGCACCGGACCGACAGAAACATCCTGTCCTTGCCTTTCCACCAAATTAATGGCTCTTCGACGGCACAAACGTCTCGAACGTAAGGTCGTCAAAATAGATGCGTATCTCGGTTATCTTACGCTGCGGTCTGTCAACATATTTGATTTCCTCGCGGATGATCTCCGGGCGCATCATCCGTCCTCCGTCATGACTATGAACGGCCGGAGCGGCCGATGGGGGAGCGGGAATGTCGGCCGCTCCAAAATCGAGCATCGGTTCCGTCGGGTCGGCCGGCCGTTCCGGCGTCGCCACCGTGTCGTCATCTGACTGTACGTACATGCTTCCGGAACCGAACATGAGCCAATCTGTGTTGATGTTGGGAATTTTCTTCTTGATAGCTTCCACCGTGTTCAGGGTGGGACGGGTACGCTCGGTGAAGATGCCGCTTAGCGAAGCAGGGGACATCTCTATGAACTGAGCGAAGACCTGCTGGCTCATGTGAAGCGACTCCATTATCTGTCTGATTCTATCTTTCATAACCGTTAAGTGGGCTTTAAGGGGCATTTTGCTCCGGTTTTCATTGCGTTTACAAAGGTAAAGCAAATTTTTGAGACTGACAACAAATGTTTATTGAATTTTAATTCGCATATTATTGATTTGTGTTTTTATATTTGCAAATTAGCAATGGCGTACCCGTCGTTTCGTAGATTCACGTTTGCAAAGTTGAATTTACATGCCGGAAAGATTACAAATGTTTGGTAAAGGCATTTTATGTAAATGACTGATATATAATAGACTATTTACGGACGTTTAACGGCCGACAAGCCCCTGAAGGGCCATTTTTAACGAAATGCGGTGGATAAAGGCGTAAAACGCTTCGTTTTTTATGCTTAATTTGTTGATATTTAATTAATTATCGTAAATATACTGGTGTTGCATGATTATTCGTTCACGGTTTTAAATTACAATATTTAAATTTAAATATTCACATTTTACAATCATTAAAGTATGTAATGGGAATGTAAATTCAATGTTTTAAAGTGAATTTTGAAGCGCCGTTTGTTTGCGTTTACGTTTTTATATCAACAGAATGAAATCTTAATAAAAGCTAACTCCGAATTCCGGAGAGGCCAAAATGCGGAATTTCGCCATTTTTGAAGAATTCTGAACGACGGGCCGAAAAGTTTCAAATTCGCGAAATTTGGAGGGGGTAAAAATGAGTGAAGTCCCTGATTTATATGGGAGTTAGGTCAAAAAAAAGCGTTCTCACGAACGCTCAAAATAGAAAAAATTTGGCCGGAAAATGGCCGTTTTTCAGTGGAATATAAAGAAAATTAACTCTTTTACGAGCTCTCCGGAGGGTGTATTAGGGTTATCGAGGCCCTTACTTTTGGCATCTATGGCCCTAAATTGGGAAATTATCTGGAGAACTTTCATTCCCGTGTAATTCTGCATGCCCGTGATGTAATCCTTGGCAGCCCACGGCGACCGCAAATCGAGCCACTTCGCGAGCGCTTCCTGACTGTTGCGCTGGGGGCAATAAAAAGCGATCATTAGGTTCTGGAAGTAGTTGAAGAGCATCGGAAGAAAGCTGTAGAGACTTCCTGCCTTTGGATTTTCGTTGAAATATTTCACAATCTGATTTGCCTTGAAGACGTCGCGGCGGACGATGGCATCGCGCAGCTCGAACGAGTTGAAATCCTTGCTCACCCCAATCTGCTGCTCCACGACCAGCGGAGTGACGCGGCGGTCGTTTTCCGGCAGCGAGATGAGCAGCTTGTCGAGCTCCCCTGTCAGCCGGTTTAGGTCGGCGCCGATTGAATCAGCGATGATCTGCTGTGACTTCGGGTCGATGCTCGCGCCATGCTGGCGGAGGTATGCCTCGATGAAGGCGGGCAGGTCGCGCTCGCGCATCTTCTTGCTCTCAAAGAGCACTCCCACCTTCTCCACCGTTGCGGCCAATTTCTTGCGCCGGTCAAGCACGCCGTTCTTGTGACACATCACGAGGATTGTCGAGGCCGGCGGGTTCTTGAGATAGGCCTCCAGTGCATCGGTGTTGCGGATGTTCTGCGCCTCCTTGACGATGATGACCTGATAGTCGGACATCATCGGATAGCGCTTAGCGGGGTCGACGACCTGCACGGCCGTGACATCGGAGCCGTACATGACCATCAGATTGAAGTCGCGCTCTTCGGGCCGGAGCACGTTCTCGGCGATATAGTCGGCTATCTTGTCAATATAGTAGGGTTCCTCACCCATCAGATAGTATATCGGCGCAAACTTCCGGGCCTTCAAATCGGCCATTATGCCGGCGTATGTTGCAGTATTGTTGTCAGCCATTTCGTTTTCAGCTAATTATTTATTACTTTTGCATGCAAAGTTAGTGAAAAGCCGAGACAATATAAAAGGATTTACGTCCTTTTTGCTGCCGCAGGAACGTCCGGACGGCGGAAAGCATCAAAGGCATCACGACAGAACGGCAATGACATTGCAGCGATGTCGTCCCGGACGTCATCACGAAACGGAACATATATATAATAAGGTGAAAAGACATTTGTGACATGTATCAGCTGAACCTTCCACGATATGACATAAGAATCGGCGAACAGGCCGGCCGGCGCACCATCCTCGACGTGCTGCGCCGCAAATATGTCGCCCTGACGCCCGAAGAGTGGGTCCGCCAGCATTTCGTCCACTTTCTCATCGGCCACAAAGGCTATCCGCCGGCACTGCTGGCCAACGAGATTGAGCTGCGTTCGGGAAGCAAACGGCTGCGCTGCGACAGCGTCCTTTACGACAGTTCGCTCAGGCCGCGTATGATAATCGAGTATAAAGCCCCGACCGTCGCCATCCAGCAGAAGGTCTTCGACCAGATTTCGGTCTACAACATGCTGCTCCATGTCGACTATCTCGTCGTGAGCAACGGCCTCAACCACTATTGCTGCCGCATGGACTACGCCAATCACAGATATGTCTTTCTGCGCGAAATACCCGACTATCAGGAGCTGTAAGGCGGGTATTAAAAAATGAGGGTGTATCAAATTCAGTATCAAAATACGAACTCATCC
>ERZ860264.2042-NODE-2042-length-11916-cov-3.289773_pt1 | contig 11916 bp, 12 predicted proteins | sample MGYA00509980_ERZ860264 | MGnify/ENA primary metagenome ERZ860264 (study PRJEB30046, sample SAMN00715212) | human gut metagenome | study: EMG produced TPA metagenomics assembly of the A metagenome-wide association study of gut microbiota in type 2... | reverse complement strand
AAGCCATAGAGTCCGTAGCCCTCAAGGAAGAACCAGATGAGCCACAAGATGACCGTCGGTATGCCGAACTTCAGCCAGTCGGCGTCCATCTTCCGCGCACGGGCTATCCCCTGCCCTGCCCCGACGAGGTCGGCCTCCATGAGGAAGTCGCGGTTGAGGGCTCTCATATTATAATAGGTGTAGCCGGCGGCCGTGAGCATGAAGAGGCATGTGGCGACGGCAAACGCCAGCGAAAGGCCGATGTGGTGGAAGACAATGAGGGTGTAGGGCACCATCAGCAGTGACGCGACGATGCAGATGATTTAGCGGCGGCGTATCCACGACGTGTTTCCGCTGACCGCCCGCCGGAGAATCCGGTCGTTGATGATGGTCTGGTGTTCCAGCTGTCTTTTCAGCGCGTCCATTTGGGAGCGCATGGTTTCAAGTTCATTAAGATTTTCCATATTATTGCAGTTTTTTATTGGTCAGACATCCGTTTCAGCTGTTCCTTGATTCTGTACAGCCGGACAGAGACGTTCTTTGCCGTTATACCAACGACGGCCCCTATCTCCTCATAGCTCATGTTCTCCAGCCATAGCAGCACGATGGCACGGTCGAACGGCCGCAGCTTCATGATACGGTCGTGGAGCAGCGCCACCTGTCCGCTGTCGTCATCGCCGCCGCTGAACAGGTCGACGTCCACCGATAGCGGTATCGCCGCCCGCCGGCGTTTCTTTCTCTCTGCCGATATACATGTGTTGAGGGCCACACGGTATATCCACGTCCGGACGTCGCTGCGCCGCTCAAAGCCCTCGAAGCCGCGCCAGACGTTCACCAGCACATCCTGAAAGAGGTCGGCCACTTCGTCCGCATCCTTTGAGAACATGTAGCATACGGTGTATATCGTGCTCCTGTGTTCCTTCACCACTTGGGCGAATCTTTCTTCTGTTCTGTCCATTTTGTCTCTATCCGATTGTTAGTAACTGCACGTTAGACGCCGGCCGGACATAAAAAACTACATGTGAAGCCGTTTATTTTTTTGTGTGGTCAGATATTCATTCTGTCTGATTGCCAATTAGCGACATTGTTTTCTATATATTCAGCAATAAGGTTCAGTTCGTTTTGATCACGCACGATATGGTCATGAAACCGCGTCTGCCATGCGAAATCAATTCTATTTTCACGGGCAAAAGAAGTAACCGCCGCTTTAAAATGAGAAATAACATGGGACAACCGCCCGCAATGGCCGGCAATCCGTCTCATCTTTTTGTTTTTGCCATTTTCTTGCGGATGGACTTGCGTACCCGCAGTCTTTTCTGAGGAGATTTTGTCGTGGAAAATCTTGTCTTGGGAGAATTTTTCTTGGGAGACGCCACAATGTGACGTCTCTACAACGGGTGTTCTCACAATTACAATCAGATGTATATGATTTGGCATTATCTGATATAACGGCACCTGAATGTCATCATACAATGTCTCCATCTTGTGAACACAGACATCTGTATATCTCCCTATTTCAGAAAACTGCATACACGGTTCCGCCCCAGTAGAGACGTCACACCGTGGCGTCTCACAAGCAGATGTTCCGCGTACAGACGTTTCACCAATGGGCAATTTCCCGGTAGAGACGTCACAATGTGACGTCTCTACAATGCCCTTCCCTATTATCTCACCAAAATAATGCACATGGCCGGCCGTACATATCGTTATGAAATATACACCGCCGTCATAGCCATGCCATGACACACGGCACGTCGGAATACGATATGTGTTTTGATATTTATTATTCATAATCACGGATTTGCAAAGATAGCGATTAGCCATGAGACCGCACGAAGTTTCCGGAAATATTTTCGGCCCATCCGGAGTTTGTAGTGACAGTTCTATTAATATCAATGTAATAAGCTCATTTGGAAGTCTTTAAGTGGAATAATCTCAGTCAATCTGTAGCAGATTTGCAATCACGAGTGTTCGAAATCTTTATTAACGACACCCACCATTCTTTAAACACAACAGCGGAAAATAACGTAAACGCAAAAGCGCAAAGTCTTTATTCCAAAGCAGTATTCATGTCATTCTTGAATAATAAAAGACACGGAGACACAGAGTTTTGTCATCCTCTCTGTGTCTCCGTGTTCCAAATATAAATCCGCTACAACATCGAAGCGGGCAAAAACGAGATTACGCCTATACCATGGCAGCCAGCCAATGGCTCATACGTTCTCTCGTCATCGCTAAAAAATCATTATGCTCCGAAATCCTCCTCGCTCTCTTCCTTCTTCACCGTCTTGCGGATGGCGCGCTTGCGCGTCTTCTTCTCCTCCTGAGCGGCGGGCTTTTCGGTCTTCACACCGGCCAGTTCGGGGTCGATGAGGATGCGGCCGCAATACTCGCAGACGATGATTTTCTTGTGCATGCGGATGTCGAGCTGGCGCTGTGGCGGAATCTTGTTGAAGCATCCGCCGCAGGCGTCACGCTGGACGTAGACGACACCGAGGCCGTTGCGGGCGTTCTTGCGTATGCGCTTGAACGACATGAGAAGACGCGGCTCTATCTTCACTTCCAGCTCCTTGACCTTCTGCTTGAGTATCTCCTCTTCGGCGCGGGTCTCCTCCATGATTTCGTCCAGCTCGCTCTTCTTCAGCTCCAGGTCGTTGCGGCGGTCGGCAAGAGTCTCCTCGCTCATGCCGAGCTCGTTCTCCTTCTCGCTGATGCGCACGAGAGCCTCCTTGATTTTCTTGTTGCAAAGCTCGATTTCCAGCGTCTGGAACTCAATTTCCTTGCTCAACGTGTCATACTCGCGGTTGTTCTTGACGTCGTTCAGCTGCGACTTGTAGCGCTCCACGCTGGCCTGAGCCTCAGCAATCTCGGCCTTCTTCTGGCTCACGGCCTGACGGAATTCCTCGATGTCCCGCTGTATCTTCTCGATGCGGATGGACAGACCGGCGATGTCGTCCTCAAGGTCCTGCACCTCAAGGGGCAGCTCGCCGCGCAGCGCCTTCTTCTCGTCGATGGCCGACAGGGCTGTCTGCAACTGATAGAGGGTTCTCAGTTTCTCTTCAACTGACAAGTCTGTAATTTCTTTCTTTGCCATGTTCTTTATGATTTTTTGGTTTGTTGTTCTTTCTTCAATGCCGTCGTCGCCGCCCGTCAGAGATAATATATCGGGTTGGTGCATGTCTCGGCAATATGCAGCGGCAGCCCCGGACAGGCTTCTTCAATCACCTTACGGAACACCTCGGACGTATATTGCTCACTCTGATAGTGGCCGATGACGCATATCTGCAGCTGCTGTTCGCGGCCGAAATAGACGTGATAGTGCATCTCGCCGGTTATGAAGGCGTCAGCCCCTGCCCTGACGGCGTCGTCGAGCAGGAAGTCTCCCGCTCCGCCGCAGATGGCAACACGGCGTATCTTGCGGCGCAAAAGCTCGTTGCACATGGCACACTCCACGCCGAACACACGCTTGACCATCAGCACGAAGTCGTCGGCAGCCATCTCCTCCGGCAGTTCGCCGACCACTCCGCTGCCCGCCTCAACGCCGTCGACGGTCTTCGGCGCCATGAAACGCACGTCCGTGAGCCCCATCTTCTCAGCAATCTTATAGTTGACACCGCCGCGGGCATTGTCCATATTGGTATGCATCGACACCACGGTGATGCCGTTCCTGATGGCTTTCATGACCGTCCGCTGCACATAGTCGCCGTCGCCGATGGTCTTCAGCCCGCGGAACAGCAGCGGATGGTGGGACACGACGAGGTTCAGTCCTTTCGCAACAGCCTCGTCGATGATACGTTCGTTCACGTCAAGGCACAATAAAGCCCCTGAAACCTCCGCCTCTGTCAGTCCAACCTGCAGGCCGGCATTGTCCCATCCTTCCTGCAAGGGCAGAGGCGCGAATCGTTCAAGGGCGCTCAACACTTCCTTAATCTTCACGCTTTTCAGCTTTTATATGTATTCTTTGAAAGTGCAAAATTACAACTTTTCAGGCATAGCGCGATAGCGAAACGCCTGATTTTAAGTCTTTTTAAGCATAAAGCGGCTCATCCTCTCCCCTTCCCTGCCTTCTCCATCTGCCGCAGGACATTCCTCCGGCACGACCTCAGTCCGGCCGATCCGGCCGCCGCCGCGTCAATCATGGCGATTGACATGCGCAGCTCTTCGAGCAGTTCGGGATAGTGGCAGCACATCCTGTACGCCAGTTTCATCGACAGCGAGCGTATCGAGACAGGCTCGTCGTCGGACAGCATGCGGCCGAGGCAGACGTCGAGAAAGTCTGTGCGTATGTCGGCGGCGGCAAACGTCTGATGTTCAAGCAGCGTCAGGACAAGACGGCGGCTCGTCACGTCCGGTGCCGCAATGGCCATGTCCACCAGCTCCTCCTGCCTCGCCTGAAGCCAGCGGCGCTCCGGCGCCCTGAAACGGGAGAACACCCAGAGGGCGTTCGACGCCACGCGACGGTCTCCGTCGCCGGCGAGGCAAAAAAGCGCGGCCTTCATCCCGTCGCCTCCACTGCCCTCTGCCATGCGGCACAACCCCTCGATGTCCGCGGCATGAAGCCGTCCGGCCAGCCGCATCCGCAGTTCTTCAAGCGTCATCATCACTCCAGTCCCCAGTCGCTGAGCTCCGTCCGGCTCTCCACCCGCTCCTCCACGTCGTCGGGCAGGGCCGGGAAGAAGTCGAGGCCGGTGATGCGCTCCACCTCGTCGACGGTGTTGACGTAGGACGATTTGGGGCGGTTGCCCGACACATTCTTATATATAAAGCCAATGGCCTTGGGCTCGCCTTCCATGCAGAGCACGACCTTGAAGAAGGCTTCGGGCACGACAACCTTGTTACGGCCTATCTTCTTGTGGCTGCCACGATAGAAGACCGGGCCGCTGACGATATAGAGACTGCCGAACTCCTTGGTCCAGCGGCGGCACTGCTGCTCGATTTCGTTCCAGTCGCCGGCGTTCAGACCGTGAACCTGGGGACAGGCGTTGGTGAAGAGAAACGACTCCAGCTGAGCCTCCTCGCTCCACTTGCAGTCAGCCGAGGGACACATGTGGCCACGGTCGTAGCCCGAGTTATAGTAGTCGGCGTCCGTGGCGCGCGGCTCGGCCACGTCCTCGTCCTCACGGAATTTTATCCCCTTGCGGCCATAAGCGCCGGTGGTGTGGTCCGCCGTCAGGTGCCACGCCACCCAGTCGGGCAGCCGGTTCTCCTTGTTGTATGACGCCGTGTAGGCCGTGCGCCGCAGTATCTGCTCACCGCTTGACGGCCTCATCGCCGGCAGTTCGAGTCCCTCCGCCGGCTCCGCAGCGCCGTCGGCCACGGCCGCGGTGGTCTCATGACGGTCTCCGCCGCCGATATTTCCGCCCATCAGCGGGCGCCCGCCGTTTCCGGCGTTACACGAAAGCATCATCAGCGAGGCAGCCATCAGCCCCAGCCACGTTTTTCTTTCAAATGACATATTTATTTCGTTTGTAGTTCAACCAAAGTAGTTAAAAGGAGATGCGGAAACAAAGTAGTTAAAAGGAGATATGGGAACAAAGTAGTTAAAAGGAGATATAAGGAGATACCGCTCCCTGCGGTCGCTAAGAAGATAGAAGACAATAGCAACAAGCATTTGGACATTTGTCTTCTATCTCCCTATATCTCCATCTATCTCCTTATGTCTCCATTTATCTCCTTATATCTCCATACAATATCCTTATATCTCCTCACTTCCCCGTCCTCACGTCGCGCAGCCGGCCGTGGACGTCGAACGAGCGGCGATCAGCCAGATGGAGTGTCACCATGAGGGCGAGCATCGAGGCGGAGAACGTGATGACGATGATCATCATCTGATATTTTATGGCGATGCCCGGAGCCGAGCCGCCCAGTATCTGACCAATCATCGTTCCCGGCAGCGAGACGATGCCCATCACGGCCATGTTCGCTATGCACGGGGCGAACGACCGTTCTATGGCGCGCCGGACAAAGGGCATGACGGCCTCCAGGTGGGTGGCGCCGTTGCCGAGCAGATAGTAGTAGAGCTGGCGCTCACGCTGCAGTCCGTCGTAGAACGTGTTGAGCCCCATGACGCATACGCCGAGCATGTTGCCCATGAGGATGCCCATTATCGGGATGAAATATCTCGCGTCGAACGGATGCGACAGCCGCAGGACGAACACGAGGAAATAGAGCCCGACGACCAGTGCCGCGCCGAGCAGTCCCGCCATGAGCGGCAGGAGGATGACGCGGCGGCGCAGTCGGGTGCGGTGGGAGGCGGTCAGCGAGGCCACCACGACCATCAGCAGCACCCAGAGGATGTTCACCCACGGACTGTTCCACTCGAAGAGATAGCGCAGATAGAGTCCTATCAGGAAGAGCTGGACCACCATGCGGGCCACGGCTATGAGCGTGGGGCGTATCTGCCGCACGCCGAACATGCGGAAAAACCATATCGGGGCTGCCATGAGAAGCAGTCCGACGGCCAGTCCTATATATGAAATGTCTGTTGTTCCCATCGTCATTCGTCCTCCACGGTCCCGTCGGCAGGACCTTCGTTTGTTATCATTATGCGCCGGTCGCAATATGCGGCCAGCCGTTCGTCGTGCGTCACGACCACCACCGTCGACCCGCCGTCGGCCATCCGCCGCAGATATTCGCCCACGAGCGCGGCGGCTTCGGCGTCGAGTGCCGAGGTGGGCTCGTCGGCCAGCAGTATCGGCCGGGCAAGCAGTCCCGCCACGGAGAGCATCACGCGCTGGCGCTCCCCGCCGCTAAGCTCGGCCACGCGACGGTCGTAGAGCGACGGGTCGAGCCCCAGCCGGCTCCACTCCTCCATCAGCCGCGGCTTCGAGAATGCCGTGCCGCGGTTTATCTTCAGGCTGAAGAGCATGGCGACCATGTCGGCGACCCACTCCGTTGGCAGCGCCACCTCCTGCGGGACGTATGCCATTATCTTCCTGAACTCCTCAGCCGACGACGGCGTGAGCAGCTCGCCGTCGATGCTGACGTGGCCTCCGTCGAGCGGACGGAAGCCGAGCAGGGTTCTGAGCAGTGTGGTCTTGCCGGAGCCCGACGGCCCCATGACGCACACCATTCCGCCGTCGTCGACGGCGAAAGACAGTCCGCAGAACAGGTCAGTGCCGCCGACTTTCAATGATGCGTTTTTTATTTCAAGCATTGTCCTTTTCTTTTTGACGGGCAAATATACGCATAAAATCCGATTAAAGTCTGAAAGCCGCCGATAAAAAAATGGGTACATATGACTTGGTTGCGAAAAAATGTCCAAACCAAACTCCATGTTACCATCTTGATACTGCCTTTTAAAAAGACGTCGGTTTAGCTATTCAACATGCCACAAGCATGTCCCTACATCGTTTTTCCGCCGTAATGGGAAAGTAATATGAGTCATATTACCGACCAATATGACTCATTTTACTCACCAATATGACTCATTTTACTCACCAATATGACTCATATTACTCACCAATATGACTCATATTGGCTGGCAAAACAGGCTGTTTTGCTTTACGGCAGGAGTCTCACCGCACATCAGGCGCAATAAAAATACTCCGCGTTTTTGTGTCTTTGCATTTAAAACTGTTACATGTTTCGGATTATTTTTTGTATCTTCGCGCCATATTCCCGTATTACGGCCCAAATGGGAAAAACGGCCACGGCGGGACAGACGACCCACATATATCTATTATAAAAATATCAACGGAATTATGAAAAGTCCAAATATCTTCGCTGACATCCAATGGAGGAAGCTGCTCGCCAAGGCGGCCATCGTCATTGCCACCGTGTCCGTGATTGTCTGGGTCATGCCCGACAACAGCCGGAACGTCTTCCGTGCAGAACAGGGCAAGCCGTGGCGGCACTCCGACCTCACCGCACCATTCGACTTCCCCATCTACAAGTCGGAGAAGACCATAAAGAAAGAACGCGACAGCCTCATGCGGCAATATGAACCATACTACAATCTCGACACCGAAGCCGAGGGAAAGCAGGTGCGCCGCTTCGTAGCCGACTTCTCCAAAGGAATTCCCGGCGTGCCGGACGACTATATCAGCATCATTGCCAACCGCCTGAGACGGATATATCAGAAAGGTGTCATCAGCTCTACGGACTATAACCGTCTGCGCACGGACACGTCACAGATGGTGCGCGTGGTCAACGGGAAAAACGCCGTCAGCGTCCAGATAACCCGCATCTATTCTGAAAAAGGCGCCTACGAACAGCTCTTCCTCGACGAACTGCTCAGTCCTCACCGGCAGGTTCTGCAGAAATGCAACCTCAACGACTATATCACGCCGAACCTCATCTTCGACAAACAGCGGAGCGAGGCCAGCCTGGAGGACCTCATGAACAGCGTCCCGCTGGCCAGCGGCGTGGCACAGAAAGGACAGAAGATCATCGGACGGGGCGACATAGTCGACGAAAACGCCTACCGCATACTCGAATCGCTCCGCATGGAGACCGAACGCCGGAGCCACAATCAGGGACAGATAGGACTCGTGACCATGGGCGAGACGATGTATGTGGCGCTGCTTGTGCTCTGCTTCACCATCTATCTGAGCCTCTTCCGGAAAGACTACTTCGAAAAGACGCGCAGCGTGGCGATGCTCTATTCGCTCATCGTCATCTTCACCGCACTGACGGCACTGCTCGTGAGATATACCTTCGGACACGTCTATATCCTGCCCTACGCCATCGTTCCCATCTTCGTACGCGTCTTCATGGACTCACGGACAGCTTTCATCACACACTTCACGATGATTCTCATCTGCGCCTGCATGCTCCAGTTCCCGTTCGACTTCATCGTAGTCCAGACCGTGGCGGGACTGGCCGCCATCTATTCGCTCCGCGAACTGCAATACCGCTCCCAGCTCTTCAAGACGGCTTTCGTCGTCACCATCGTGAGCATGGCCATGCATGCGGCCTACGACATGATGCGCGTGCCGACAATGGCCGACATCGACACCGGCGCCCTCAACTATCTCATCGTCAACGGAACACTGCTGCTCTTCGCCTATCCGTTGCTCTATCTGGTGGAAAAACTCTTCGGATTTACGTCCGACATCACGCTCATCGAACTGTCAAACACCAACAACGACCTGCTGCGCACCATGAGCGAAAAAGCACCGGGAACGTTCCAGCACTCCATCCAAGTGGGAAATCTCGCCTCGGCAATAGCCAACAAAATCGGAGCAAAAAGCCAGCTTGTCCGTACTGGAGCGCTCTATCACGACATAGGCAAGATGACTTCGCCCATCTATTTCACGGAGAACCAGTCGGGAATCAATCCCCACAGCAGCCTGTCCTACATCGACAGCGCACAGATAATCATCGGACATGTCACCGAAGGACTCAAACTCGCCGAGAAGAACAATCTACCGGCTGTCATCAAGGAGTTCATCAGCACTCACCACGGGCAGGGAAAAGCAAAATACTTCTACGTCAAATACAAGAACGAACACCCCAACGACTATGTCGACGACCTGCTCTTCACCTACCCCGGCCCCAATCCCTTCACCCGCGAACAGGCAATCCTCATGATGGCCGACGCCGTCGAAGCCGCCTCACGCTCGCTGCCGGACTACACGGAGAAGTCCATCCGCGACCTTGTCAACCGTCTCGTGGACGGCCAGTTGGCCGACGGCTACTTCCGCGAATGCCCCATCACGTTCCGGGACATAGCCTACGCCAAGACCGTCCTGATTGACAAGCTCAAGACGATATACCATACGAGGGTCAGCTATCCGAAGGAGGAGAAGGAGAATACGTCTAAGAACACACTCCAAACCACCGAAGACCCACCCCAACCCTCCCGAAGTGAGGGAGCTTGATATGCTTCAATAGTGTTGTAATGAATCAAACGCAAAGGCCGCAAAGGAGCAAAGGAGTATGGATTATTCTTCTTTGCGCCTTTGCGGCCTTTGCGTTTGATTGTCATTCCACGCTTTTATACACTTTCACATCATTCCATTATCCCGCATCTACAGTTAATTCATGTTAACAAAATAACGATACTATCGGAAATACAGAACAGATTTGTTACCTTTGCGACCAATTATCAAACAACAATGAGAATGAAAACGTTAAGAATCGCCGCCATCGCCATCTCATTGGCAGCGGCTGAGACAGCCCTGGCGGGCGGTCTGCTGACAAACACAAACCAGAACATAGTATTCCTGCGCAACCCTGCGCGCGACGCCGCCATAGGCATTGACGGTGTCTACAGCAACCCCGCGGGCGTGACATTCCTCGGCGACGGACTTCATCTGTCCATCAACCTGCAGAACGCACACCAGACCCGCACCGTGACAACAGGTTTCCCCCTGTTCGTCTACAACGCAAACAAGCCCGGCCAGACAAGCCGGAAATTCAAGGGAGACGCCGACGCTCCCATCATTCCGTCGATACAGGCGGCATGGAACAAGGGCAAATGGAGCCTCCAGTTCGGCTTCGCCATCACCGGCGGCGGCGGCAAATGTGAGTTCGACGGCGGCCTCGGCTCGTTTGAACAGGTGGTCGCAAGCCTCCCCGCAGCGGCTCAGGCCCTCAATGCGGCGTTTGCCGGCATCGGACAGTTGGACCCCTCCTCGCCCTTCGCGAAAGAGCAGATTGGCAACGGCTACAGCTTCGACTCATACATGCGCGGCCGTCAGTATTACTACGGCTTCACGCTCGGAGCCGCCCGCAAGCTGACGGACAACCTCTCGGTATACGGAGGTCTGCGCATGCTCTACGGCACGGCAAACTACTATGGCTACGTCAGAGACATAAAGATTGAAAGCGCCATACACGGCATGTCCAACGCACCGAAACACTTCGGAGAGGCTCAGCTGGAGCTGGCGAAATATAGCGGCATCGCTGCCACAAAGGCAGAGCAGGCACAGGCAGCCAGCGAGGCATTCGCCGCAGCCGGTGACGCGGAGAAAGCAGCCATGTATGCCTCAGCCGCAACTCAGGCAAGGGCCGCCGCAACGGGACTGGCCGCAGGTGCCGCAGGAGCAAATAAGATTGCTGCCCTCACGCAGGACATCGAGCTGAACTGCGACCAGACGGGCTGGGGCATCGCTCCCATCATCGGCGTTGACTATAAGGCGGGCCGACTGAACCTCGCAGCGAAGTATGAGTTCAAGACACGGATGCGTCTGAAGAACAAGTCGGCCAACAGCGAGAGCGCCAAGGGCATCGAGATGCTGAACAAATATGCCGACGGAAACAAGGTCGCCGAGGATTCACCGGCACTCCTGACGGTCGGTGCGCAGTATGAAATAACAAACGATTTGCGCGTGATGGCCGGATGGCACCACTACTTCGACGTCGACACGAAGCAATATACGAAGGACATGCTCAGCGACAGCAACGAATATCTGTTCGGTGCCGAGTATGACATCTGCGACATCGTTCAGGTCAGCGCGGGTGCACAGCGCACGGCCTACAGCCTGAAGGACGCGGGAATGAACGACATCAGCTTCAATGTCAGCTCATGGTCCTACGGTTTCGGCGTGGGCGTGAAGGTTTCGGAAAAGGTCAAAATCAACGCCGCCTACTTCCAGACTCTCTACGACGACTACAACAAGACGGAGGCCATCGTGACCAACAGCTTCACACGCACAAACCGCGTGTTGGGTCTCGGAGTGGATCTGAAGCTCTAAGAATCCACCCCAACCCAGCTAAGAACCCACCCCAACCCTCCCGAAGGGAGGGAGCTTGAAATGTCTTCAAGGCAGGACATTGATAGAGTAAGAGTAAAAATATAAATACAGCAAGGGCGCAAAGAATATCTGTTGGTGTTTCTTTGCGCCCTTGCTATATTTCTTTGCGCCCTTGCTGTATTTATATTCACCCCTCAAAAGCATATCAAGCTGAGGGTGTTGCAGAACTCACATGGAAGTCTTTAAGTGGGGTAATCTTAGTCCCCTCCTTTCGAAGGAGGGGTTAGGGGTGGTT
>ERZ860264.2037-NODE-2037-length-11970-cov-3.460680_pt1 | contig 11970 bp, 11 predicted proteins | sample MGYA00509980_ERZ860264 | MGnify/ENA primary metagenome ERZ860264 (study PRJEB30046, sample SAMN00715212) | human gut metagenome | study: EMG produced TPA metagenomics assembly of the A metagenome-wide association study of gut microbiota in type 2... | reverse complement strand
GGCGGAATCATGAGCAGAAAGCCTGCCAGAACGATGAAACCGACGCCGTGCCGTTCCATCAGTCCTGTCAGGCTTTCTTCGTTCCCGAACTCCGTCCTGTCCATGACAGCCGTCCTGATTCCCAGCGAGGCCGCCCTTACGAGCGCGTATGCATCGGCCCTGTTGCTCAGGACGAGAACGACGCGGACGTCGGGGCTGCCGTCGAAGTGGCGTATGATATTCTCGCAGTTTGTGCCGTTGCCCGACACGAATATGGCTATGTTTGTCATTGTCTTACGGGTAGCGGCCGGCGGTTAGTAACTGAACGTATATGTCACGGTCTTCTCTTCCCCGCCATCCTTTCCTACCGGCGTGCGTGTCACGGTCATGGTGCTGACCGAACCGTCGGCGCCGGACGTCGTCTCCACCGTCAGACGGCTGTCTTCCGATTCAGCCTCGGAGATGACGCTGCTGTTGCGGGCATACTTGAACAGTGAGACCAGCGTATAGGGATTGCACTCCTCCACGCCGAGCAGCAGCTGATTGATGTCCAGCGACTGCCGGCGGTTGTCGCGGCTGCTGTAGGAGAGCTTCAGCTTTTCCAGCATGACCGTTCCGTCGGCGTACCGGTGCATGTATCGGAGGCTGTCGGAGACATGTTTTCCGTCGGGGGCGAGGCTCTGCTGGCTGTTCAGTTTCAGCGCCTGAGCGGTATATTCCCCGCCCATGAAGTGCTCCTCGACGTTGAACGCAAAACTGGAACCGCCGTAGACATAACCCTGTCCGCGGTAGCCGACCGTGTCAGTTGACGAAGTCAGCGTTGCCGGCTGGTAGCCTGCGTCATATTTTGCGGTCAGCGTAGCAGTCGCCGTCGTTGCCGCCCGCTTGCTCCTGACGGTCATCGTGCTGTCCGTATCGTCGCTGTAGCTGATTTCCAGACTTCTCAGCTGTGTTCCGTTCTTCTCTATCGTCAGCGTGACGGGGCGCGCGAGAGCGTCATATCCGGCTGTGATGATACTTCCGTCAGTTCCCTCGATGCGCTTGATAATGGCCGCATTGCCCAGCGTTCCGTCTCCGCGTGTGGCATACTGGTAGAGCAGGAAGTTGACTTTGACGTCGCCGTCACCGTTGTCCTGAAGCGTGAAGCTGGCGCTCCGCGACTCTCCCGTCGTGTTTGTGGTGACGGTGAACGGAATCTGGTATATCATGTTTGCCTCGCCTTCCATTGTTTTTATGCGGCACCAGCTGTTTCCGCTGTTCTGCGTGATGTGCCATTTGCCGTATGTCGCAAATGCAATCATGCCGTCTGTGGAGTTGGCGTAGGGGACGGTGAAGGCCACGGTTGAGAATCCGGCCCGTTCTGTCTCGCTTCCGACGCATGCCGCAAAGAGCGGTATCAGGGCGGCTGCGGTGAGTAAGTTCTTTAATGTCTTCATGCGGATATGTTTTTTATTGGTGATAAAACTCTGTCAGCTCTCATTCCTCATCGTCGTCGTCCCATGTGTCGAAGCCCTCGAATGACGGTCCGATGAAAGCGTCGAGCGAGCGCCGTTCCTTCTTGGTGGGGCGTCCGGTGCCGCGTGCGCGGTCGACAAATCCGCTGATGCGGTTCATCTCCAGCAGCTCATACTGGTCGGGTGAGGTCACATTTTCGTAGACCTCGGGAATGAGCTTTGCCCCCACGCGCTGCTCTATCGGCTTGAGGACGCGGAAGGAATAGGTCACGGGCGGCTTCCTGACGGCCACGACGTCGCCCGCCTTTACCGTCCGTGAGGGTTTTGAGTTGGCTCCGCCGATGGTCACGCGGCCGTTCTTACAGGCGTCGGCGGCGATGGAGCGCGTCTTGAAGATGCGTGCCGCCCAAAGCCATTTGTCGATTCTTGCCTCTTCTACCATGACTTATTTCTTTTTGTTGAAAGCGTTCATCGTGAAGTCTACGCCCGTCAGGACGAAACTCTTGATCATCTCGCAGGCTGTCTCTATCTTCGGTTCCAGCACCCGGATGTCCTCGTCGTCATAGCGTCCGAGCACCCACTGGACCTGCATCCCGCGTGGGAAGTCGTTGCCGATTCCGACGCGCAGACGGCTGTAGCGGTCTGTCCCGAGCACGGACTGGATGTTCCCCAGGCCGTTGTGGCCGGCGTTGCTGCCGGCGGGCTTCAGGCGGAGCGTGCCGAGTGGCAGGGCTAGATCGTCGACGATGACGAGCAGATGTTCCAGCGGGATGTTCTCCTTGTTCATCCAGTAGCGCACGGCGTTGCCGCTGAGGTTCATGTATGTGCTCGGTTTGAGCAGCGTCACCTTGCGTCCCTTGATGCTCGTCTCGGCCACGAAGCCGTAGCGGCGGTCTTCAAAAACAATATTGGACGCCTTAGCAAAAGCGTCCAATACCATAAATCCTGTGTTATGACGGGTCAGGTCGTATTCACTTCCGACGTTCCCAAGCCCGACAATCAAGTATTTCTCCATTACTTACCTGCTGCTTCAGCTGCTGCTGCGGACCTTGATGCACGTGTTGCCTTAACCGAGCATACGATGACCTCAGCCGGTGTCGCAATCTCAAGACCCTCGAAGCTGAGCTCGCCGACCTTGATGCTCTTGCCGAGCTTGAGGTTGGTAACGTCAATGTCGAGGTGCTCGGGGATGATTTGATAGGGAGCGGTAACGTTGATTTTGCGGATAGAGAGGTTGATGCGGCCACCGTCGCGCACACCCTGAGCAAGACCATTGAGCTTGACGGGGATACCGATAGTGATGGGCTTCTGATCATTCACCTCGTAGAAGTCAACGTGGAGCAGAGCGTCCGTAACCGGATGGAACTGGAGTTCCTTCAGCACGGCTGTGTGGCTCTCGCCGTCAATCATGAGATTGATGACGTAGATGTGGGGTGTGTAGACAACCTTGCGGAGCTCAGTCATGGGCACGGCGAATGCCATGGCCTCGGGCAGACCGTTCTCGCCTTTCTTCTCACCGTAAAGGTTGCAGGGGATGAGTCCCTCTTTACGCATCAGTTTTGAAGCTTTTTTTCCTGTTTCGGTGCGCTTCTGACCGTTTACTACAATTTCCTTCATAATTGTAAATGTGTTACTCTAAATTAAGTTTGAAAAATAATCTTTTGCTCAATTCACCATCACACGAATCTTTGTTTTCGATGTGCTTTATGAAAAAGCGCTGCAAAGATACACATTTTCCCGCAATCGTGCAAATGTATGGCTTCTTTTTTGGAAGTTATGGAGTTAAAGGGAGTTATCTAAAGAGTCGCTCCGCTTCGCTTTGTTTATGAGTTAAGCCGAATGTCTTTTTCATATACCGATGCATAAATGAATGGCATGAAGCATTTGACTTAACTCCTTTTAAAGACTAATTGTCCTTAAAATTCACAGATTTACGTACTTTTACGTTCGCAAACGAGTGGTTAACGACTGTTAACGGCGGATGTTCTGCGTCCCCGTTTCCGTGCCGTCGTGAGCCGTAAGGGCCTCCCGGGGTTGCAACGGAGCCGCTTTCATCATGCGACGGGGCCGCTTTCGTGATGCAACGGCGGCCCCGTTGCAGCTTCGGGAGGGCCTTACGGCTTGTGCGAAAAACCGGTGTGATTGCATAACCGGTATAACTCGCTGGCTGTCAAGCTGTTCTGTTTCTGGCCGAAAATGCGCTATTTTTGCGTCGTAGCGCAGAAATCGCGGTCCGGATGTGAATTAACCTTAGTTAAAGTAAACTATTTTGAGACTGTCAAAGTGTCTGCTCCGACACTTCGGAGAGAGCACATGGAAGTCATAAAGCAGCTTTCTGACGCATTCAAGCCGTTATTTTCAGGAAGCAACGTCGGCTCAGGTTAAGGGAATCGGTGTGCAAATCGCAGTCTTAAAGCGCGCATTTCCGGCCTCGGACACATTAATTAACGAAAAAACTACAATATTTTAATGGAATTCTTGCAGTTTCGCGGATTTTTCCTTAAATTTGCACTCAAATGCTGTCGGATGGCCGCCATCTGACACATGAAGATTGGAGAATCTACAAAACGACGACACATAGAGACATAAAGCGTATATGATAAACCGGGAAATTATAAGAATCAAGACCGTCCAGTTAACCTATGCCTACTATCAAAACGGCAACAAGAACATTGAATCTGCTGAGAAGGAGCTGTTCTTCAGCCTCTCCAAGGCGTACGACCTCTACAACTATCTGCTCGCGCTGATAGTGGCCGTGACCAAAGAGTCGCGACGCCATCTGGAGGTAGCACAGGCTAAGGCGGCACGTGAAGGCACACCGATGCCCTCACAGAAGTTCGCGTACAACAAATTTGCCTTGCAGCTCGAAGAAAACCGCATGCTCAACGACTTCATGGAAGCACAGAAGAAGTCCTGGTCGACAGAGCCGGAGTTTCTTCGCAAGCTATATCTTCAGATAACGGAGAGTCAGATTTATCAGGACTACATGGCCGACAAGGAGGACACCTATGCCGCCGACCGTGAGCTGTGGCGCAAGCTCTATCGTACGCTCATACAGGACAACGAGGCCCTCGACGCCATCCTCGAAGAGCAAAGCCTCTACTGGAACGACGACAAGGAGATTGTCGACACGTTCGTCCTGAAGACCATCAAACGCTTCGACGAGAAGAACGGACCGCGTCAGGAACTGCTCGCCGAATATGACAGCGAGGAGGACAAGGACTATGCACGCAAGCTCTTCCGCGCGACGATAATGAACGCCGACGAATATCAGCACTTCATGAGTGAGGCTTCGCGCAACTGGGACTTCAACCGGCTGGCCTACATGGACGTCGTCATCATGCAGATTGCCATCGCCGAGATGATGACCTTCCCCAGCATACCCGTCAGCGTGAGCATCAACGAGTTCGTCGACATTGCCAAGCTCTATAGCACGCCGCGTAGCGGAAGCTACATCAACGGTATGCTCGACGGCATAGCGCGCCATCTCATCCGCAGCGGACGCCTCCTCAAGCGCATCGACGAGCCGCGCACGGGAAAGAAAGGCACTGACGGAACGGAGACCGACGGAAAATAAACAATTAAAAAGAAAATAATGACAGCAAATCTTATCATGGCTGCACAGGCAGCACAGGGCAGCTCGATGAGCATGATTCTGATGATGGTAGCCATCTTCGCAATCATGTATTTTTTCATGATCCGCCCGCAGCAGAAGAAACAGAAGGAAATTCAGAAGTTCCAAAACTCGCTCGCCGAGGGCGCTCAGGTGGTCACCGGAGGCGGTATCTACGGTACGGTGAAGAAGATTGACCTCGTGGCAAACATCGTTGAGGTGGAAATCGCCCGCGGCGTGGTCGTTCGTGTGGACAAGGGCTATGTCTTCAAGGACATGGCGAGCACACCCGTACAGGGAAAATAAATGGGCAGCGGGCGCAGCATATATAACATGGTCAGGAACTTCCTGTTCAGCTCAGTGAACAGGGAGTTCTTGATTTTTTTGTTCTTTCTCGCGCTCTCCGGCGTCTTCTGGCTCATGATGACGCTCAACGAGACATACGAGAAGGAACTGAAAATCCCCGTGCGCATAGTCAACGTGCCTCAGAACGTGGTCCTCACGTCTGACGCCACCGACACCGTGCGCGTCACTCTGAGCGACAAGGGCTTTGTGCTTCTGGGCTATATGTACGGTGAAGGGCTGCGTCCCATCAAGCTCAACTTCAAGAACTACATGCGCACGCAGAACTCCGTCGCCGTCTCGGCGGCCGAGCTCCAGCGCATGGCATACCAGCAGCTGTCCGCGTCGACAAAGATTGTCAGCGCCAAACCCGACCGGATTGAGTTCTTCTTCAACTACGGACTGCGCAAGCGAGTGCCCGTAAGGTGGAGCGGACGCGTCCTGCCCGAACATCTCTACTTCATCTCCCACGTCGAATACCGGCCCGACAGCGTCGACGTCTATGCCTCGCAGGAACGCCTCGACAGCATCAGCGTCGTCTACACCGAGCCCCTCAACTACGCTAACTTCCGCGACACGCTCTCCGTGAGCTGCGGACTGCAGAAGATGAAGGGCGTCAAGTGTGTGCCCGACAAGGTCGGTGTGGTGTTCTATACCGACGTGCTCACCGAGGCGCGGATAGACAATATCCCCGTCCGGGGCATCAACATGCCGGAAGGCAAGGTGCTCAGGACCTTCCCCGCAAAGGTCGCCGTCAAGTTCGTGACAGGTGTGAGCCAGTTCCGCGGACTCAGTGCGGCCGACTTCACGGTCGTCGTCGACTACAACGACATCGTCGCTCATCCCTCCGACAAGTGTACGCTCTATCTCAAGAGTGTCCCGCAGGGCATATCTCGCGTGGCTTTGGAGACGCGGATGGTCGACTATCTCATTGAGGAGGAGTGAGCTTTTGTCGGTCGGGAATGAGTTTTTGTCGAGGAGGAATAATCCTTTTGTCAAGAAGGAATGATTCTTTTGTCGGGCGGAAATGAGTTTTTATCAAAGCTGGAATGACAGAAAAGAAGACTATTAAGATAGGTATAACAGGAGGAATTGGTAGCGGCAAGAGCTTTGTCTGTGCCGAACTGGCCCGGCGTGGCATCGCCGTCTATGACTGCGACAGCGCCGCCAAACGCATCATGCGCTCCTCCGACAGCGTGCGCACGGCCCTGACGCAGCTCATCGGGCCGGCGGCATACGATGGTGACGGCCGGCTCAACAAGTCGGCGGTCGCTGCCTTTCTTTTGGCTTCGGCCGAAAATGCCGCTGCCATCGACGCCATCGTCCATCCGGCCGTGGCCGACGACTTCCGCCGGAGCGGAAACTGCTGGATGGAGTGTGCCATACTGTTTGAGACGGGCTTCAACCGGCTCGTCGACCGCGTCGTCACCGTCACCGCACCGGATGATGTCCGCATCCGCCGCGTCATGGAACGGGACGGCATAACGCGCGAAAAGGCACTCGAATGGATGGCCCGCCAGTGGCCGCAGGAAGAGGTCCGGAGGCGCGCCGACTACGAAATCGTCAACGACGGCGTGGCCGGCATCGGACAGCAGATAGATGAACTAATCGTTAAATTGAAATAAAAACATAACAGTAAATCATGTTACAGACAATCTTAGCAATCTCGGGAAAGCCCGGACTCTACAAGTTAGTATCAAGAGCAAAGAACAGTCTTATCGTCGAAGTGCTCGACGAGACGCACCGCCGCATGCCGGCGTTCGCCACCGACCGCATCACGTCGCTGGCCGACATAGCCATGTACACCGACACGGATGACGTACCCCTGCACAAGGTGCTCACCAGTCTGAAGACACTCGAAGACGGCAAGTCTGCAAATATAGACATAAAGAAAGCCTCTGGCAACGAACTGCGCGAGTATTTCGCAAAGGTTCTGCCCGACTTCGACCGCGAGCGCGTTCACAACAGCGACATCAAGAAACTCATCCAGTGGTACAACATCCTCATTGCCAACGGCATCTCTGACTTTGACAACGAGCTTGCACCCACCGAGGGAGACAACATCGACGACCGTAAGGAAGACTGATGGGTCGCTCCGGAAAGCCATCTAACGACCGCCCCGCGTCGCCGAAAAAGTCTTCCGGGACGTCAGTTCCAGTACGCCCGGCGTCGCTCAAGGACATCGCCTCACGGCTCGGCATCAGCATCGCTACCGTGAGCAGGGCTTTGCAGGGCAGTCCTGCCGTCAGCAGCCGGACGCGGGAGCGTGTCATGGAGGCCGCCCGTGAGATGCACTATGCCAAAAATTTCATCGCCGACAGCCTGCGCAGCGGATCGCTGCCGGTTGTCGGCGTTATCGTTCCCCACGGCGTGACGTTGTTCTACTCGTCCGTTCTCGACGGCATCGAGAGCGTGGCGGCCCGCGAGGGTTATGCCGTCATCAGCATGAACTCGCACGAAAGCTATGAGGAGGAGTGCCGCAATGTCCGCAGTCTCGCCGCTTTCCATGTGGCGGGAGTCATCGCCAGCGTCACGCAGGAGACGGAAGACAGCTCCCATTTTGACGCGCTTGCGGCCGAGGGCATCCCCGTCGTGTTTGTGGCGCGTGCTCTTGGCGGCGCACAATCAAAGGGAGAGGGCGCCGACTATTCCTCCGTGACGGCCGACAGCGTTGATGCTGCGCGCCGTGCCACCCTCCATTTGGTGGGACAGGGCTGCCGCCGCATCGCCATACTGTGCGGACCGGGCCATCTCCGAATGGTCGCCGAGCGCAAACACGGCTATATCGAGGCCCTCCATGAGGCCGGTCTGCCCGTCCGTCCCGACTATGTTGCCTACAGCGACATCGACACGGCGTCGGCAATAGGTGTCACTGACGCGCTGATGGACCTCCCCGAACCGCCCGACGCCATCCTCGCGCTCAATGACACGCTGCTCTTTGCGGCCATGAAAGCCCTCAAACGTCGAGGCTTCGACATGCCGCGTGACGTCGCCCTGATAGGTTTCAGCGACGTGGAATATGCCGCCGACGTCAGCCCCTCGCTCTCCACGATTGAAGACCGCAGCCGTCTGATGGGCGAGGAGGCCTGTATGACGCTCATCGGACATATCCGCGGTGACGCCAGACCGGTCCACAAAGTCATTCCGACGGTTCAGAGGATACGTGAAAGCAGTCGCCGGAACGTGGAGTAGGGGATGCCTTGATGATGTGGTTGTGATGCAATCATGATGAATGTGCAATGCAATCGTAATGCAGACAAGATGTCTTTATGATATAATTATAATGTGCTTATAACGCGACGACGGCTTGAAATCGGTTGATCTCAAGCCGCCCATGCGTTTAATTCAAGTCTTTTTCTTTTGTCTTTAGAAGAATCCGGGGCCTCCGAAGCCGCCTCCGCCTCCACGGTTGCCGCCTCTGTTGCCGCGTCCTCCGCGTCCCGGCCGGTCTCCGCCGGGGCCGTCCATGCCCGGACCGCGGCGCATCTGCTCCCTTGCCGCCTTGCCGCCGAAGAGATTGAGACGGTAGACGACATGCAGCATGGCGTAGTTGGTGATTGAGTTATACTCCGTGTCGGTGCGTCCCATAGCGTTTATCGCGCGGCTGATGTTCGACTGCTCGTGCAGAAGGTCGTAGAACTGGAGCATCACAATCAGGTTTTTGCCTTTCAGGAAGCTGTGGCTCATCTGTACGTTCCATATCAGTTCGTTGGTGTTGAGGCTTTCGTCGTTGTATCCCCGGCGGCTGTTCATGTTCAGGTCCGTCGACAGCGATGTGCCCCAAGGCATGGTCAGATTGGTGTTGAAGCCGTAGGAGTATCTCCAAGTGTCGAGATTGCTGTTTGGCTGGAGCTTGTTTGAGGAGTGATTGTATTCCACCGTGCCGTTCACTTCAAACTCAATCCAGTCGTTGCGATAGCTTGCTGCCAGACGCTCGTTTATCGATGTGCTCTTTGTCGTCGACTTCACCGTGTTGCCGTCGCGGTGCAGGTCGAGATAACCGACGCTGTTGACGTATTCGAATCCGGTCGTCGTGTTGACGTTGAAGTAGCCGGTCGTGTCGATTGCGATGTTGTAGAAGCCGTCACCGTTGATACTCCAGTTGCCGTTGATGTTCTCCGGCCGTGAGGTGCGTCCGCCCGTGACGGGGTCGTAGGTGACCTTGTTGGCGATGCTGTTGTTGACGGTCTGGAAGCGCAGGTTTGCTCCCATACCCTGCTGGTGGTTCTGGATGTAGTTGTTGTATCTGATGAAGAAGTTGTTGGAGAACGACGGTTTCAGTCCCGGGTTACCCTTTGTGATGCTCAGCGGGTTGCTGTCGTCCGTGATGTCGAGCAGGTCGGTCATGCTCGGTTGGCTTGTCCGTCCGCGATAGTTGAAGCGCAGCTGGCTCACCTTCGATATCTTCCATCTGAAGTCGGCCGTCGGGGTGAAGTTTGTCACCGTTCTGACGGTGTCGGCATTGTGGCCCTTATAGTGCTGGACGAAGTGCGTCTTCTGCGGCATGAGTGTCAGTCCGACGTTGAAGTTGTATGCCTTGCGGATGATGCGGAGCATCACCTGGATGTCATGTATGTAGTTGGTGTATTCCGAGAAGCGGCTCAAGTCCCTGTCGAGATAGCTCTCAAACGGATTGCTGAGGCGCGCGAGATAGCTGTCCCATCCGCGGTAGAACGGGCTGAGTCCGTCGAAGTAGTCTTCGCCGAGATTGCTGAAGTCGTATGTCGAGCGGTCACTTTTGGTGTATTTATATTGGAACTCGTAGCTGAACTGCAGGAACGTGGCTTTCATTATCGGCTCGCTGTAGGTAGCTCGGATGCTGTAGTTGTAGTTCTTCTGCGGTGTGAGGTTATATCGGTTGGTCTGATATGTCGAGTCGAGGCCCAGATGGTTTTTCTTCTGATACAGGTGGACGTTGTTGGCCTGCAGGCTTTTGCTTCCGCTTTCGCTGTAGCTGCCGTTCACTTGGAGTGTGACGTTACGTCCGGTGCTGCTCAGCCGTCGGTTCAGCTGGAGCATACCGCCGATGTTCTTTGAGTCGCTGTAACTGATAGAGTTGTTTCTCCGGCTGTTGACCATGAGGTCCATGTCTCCCAGCATGTCCAGAGCGTCGGGTGACAGCGGGTCGGACGTGTAGAGGAACGGATCTTCATTGAATGTTCCGGAACTGCTCATAGAGCTTCCGTCGTTGGTACTGTAACTGAAGTTCGGCCGGAACGAGATGGTCGTCATCGTGTCCGGTTGCCATTCCAAGCGCATCTGTCCGTTCCATGAATTGCTGCGCGAATAGCTTTGGTTGCGGCTGTTGCCGAATGATCCCGACGTGCTGACAAAGTGCTCCGTCGACGATTTTGTCCACGTGTCGCCGTCGCTGTGGTTCCAACGCAGGCTGGCGTCAAACTTCAGTTTATCCTTTTTCTCGTAGTTCAGATTGACGCCGGCCATCTTGGGGGCCGTCAGTCCGCGTCGGCCGGCACCGCCACCGCGACGTCCGCCTCCGAATCCCATGCCGCCGACATTGTTGGCGTTGAACATTCCCATCACTCTCAGGTCACTGTTCATCTGTGCCGCCATCACCCGTGCCGCATAACGTTCACGAGTTCCGGCCGCGAGGTCGGCGTTGGACATAAATCCGCGGTTCATGCCCTTCTTGATTCCGAAGTCGAGCACGGTCTGGTCGTTGCCGTCGTCGATGCCCGAGATGCGCGACAGGTCGCTCTTCTCGTCGTAAGCCTTAATCTTCTCTATGATTGACGTAGGCAGATTTTTCAGTGCCGTCTTTGTGTCGCCGGTCATGAATTCCTTGCCGTCGACGAGTATTTTCTTGACTTCCTTTCCGTTGATCTTGATGTTGCCGTCGTCGTCCATCTGCGCTCCGGGCAGCCTCTTGACCAGTTCCTCCACGACCGAGCCTTCCGGTGTGCGGTAGGCCGCGGCATTATATATAAAGGTGTCCTCCTTTGTCGTCACCTTGGCCGCGTGTCCCGTTGCGACAGCCCCTTTGAGCATGATGGCGTCAACGGCCATGGCGAGCGTCCCCAGACCGGCGTTCTTGCCGTTTGCGATGGTCACGTTGCGCGTCACGGTCTTAAATCCGACGCTCGTCACCTTCAGTATATACTGTCCGTCGGCCGGTGCCGTGAGTTTGAACGAGCCGTTGTCGGCCGTCAGCCCGCCTACAGCCAGCGTGCTGTCCTTACGCAGCAGTTGTACGGTGGTCAGGGACAGGGGTTCTTTTGTGTCGCTCTCGACAACCGTTCCTGTCACGGCGCGCTGTGCCATTGCGGCGAAAGTGGATGACATGAGGATGGTCATCAGCAGTAGAAGTCTTTTCATCTGTTTTTATTAATAGTCTTTTTGATTCACTTTATACGACCTTATGACGTGTCGCCGTCGCAAACGTTTAATCGCCATCGGGATTTTTTTAGCCTCAGGAATGATAAAACGAAAGGTATGACGTGGCCTGGCATGTCACGGTGGCAGCAAATTCTTCATTCTTCATTCATTATTCTTCATTTTTTTAGCGTATCTTTGCATAAGATAAGCTGCACTCGGCAATCTGCAAGCGAGCTTGCATTGCGC
>ERZ860264.2027-NODE-2027-length-12001-cov-2.659635_pt1 | contig 12001 bp, 10 predicted proteins | sample MGYA00509980_ERZ860264 | MGnify/ENA primary metagenome ERZ860264 (study PRJEB30046, sample SAMN00715212) | human gut metagenome | study: EMG produced TPA metagenomics assembly of the A metagenome-wide association study of gut microbiota in type 2... | reverse complement strand
TGGGGAACATTTTTTCTGTAGTCAAATATGCTGTTTTTTGTTTTTCTTCTACCTAATCCACTTCAGTTCTTGATTTATTTTTCTACTTTTGTTCGCTAGCAACAAACACTTGTGATGTCATGGACAACAATATAAAGCTGGAACAAGAATTCGATCTGGTCTTCAAGGCACATTATTCGCTGGTGAAGAATTTTGCCTTAATGCTCCTTAAATCGGGACAAGATGCGGATGACATAGCTCAGGATGTCTTCACGCGGCTGTGGACCAAACCTCAGATTTGGCAGGACAACCCCGGGATAGACAAGTATATCTATGCTATGACCAAACATGCCATTTTTGATTTTCTCAAACATAAGCGGATAGAGCGGTCTTACCAACAGGAACAGATGGAAGAAAGTCTTTTCAAGGATTTGTCTCCGTCGGATGGTACGCTGGACGCGATTTATTATAAAGAAGTGCAATTAGCCTTGCAAATGGCCATCGAACAGTTTCCCGAGCGTCGCCGCTTGATTTTCGAGATGAGCCGCATCCAGGGAATGAGTAATCTGGAAATTGCGGAAAAGCTCGATATTTCGGTGCGTACTGTAGAGCGTCAAATCTATCTTTCCCTGCTCGAACTAAAAAAAATCGTATATATTTTATTTTTTCTTCATTTCATTTGAGTAGTCTTCATAGTTGTGTCGTGCTATATATGTATTCACTACTAATAGCACAACTATATGAAGAATTATTTTCGGCAGATACTGACCTCGTTCACTAAGAATACTTATTCGGAAACTATCCGGCAGAATTTCTACGGATGGCTGACGGACAGGGAGCATGCCGTAGAAAAAGACAAAGCTTTAAAAGAAATCTGGACGGCAGCGCACGCTATGGGTGAAGTGCCTCACGTGGAGAAAGAGCTCCAACGTTGGAAACGGAATAATGGACTTTACACAGCTTCTTCAGTTCCTGCCGCTCCTAATCATAAAATCCGTGTATTACGTGTTTGGCAATCCATTGCAGCTGTTCTCTTATTGGTGGTTGCATCCTTGGGTTATTTGGTGATGCAGGCGGAGAGAACAGAGAATGATCTTATACAGGAATTTGTTCCTGTAGCCGGGATGCGGCATCTTTCCCTTCCGGATGGCAGTCAGGTTCAGTTGAACTCGAAAAGTACCTTGTTATATCCAAAACAATTCACAGGAAAAGAACGCTGCGTTTATTTGGTTGGTGAAGCTAATTTTAAAGTGAAGCCTGACAAGAAGCACCCTTTTATTGTGAAGTCGGATGATTTTCAGGTGACTGCTTTAGGAACGGAATTCAATGTCAGTGCTTATCCCGAGAATGTGGAAATCAGTACGGCACTGCTGTCGGGCAGTGTATTGGTGGAATGGGAAAATCTGACCCGGCAGACTATATTGCAGCCTAACGAACAGTTGGCGTATGACAAAGAGAGCCGCCGGTTCCGGGTATTGCGCCCTGACATGGCAGATGTCACCGCCTGGCAGCGGGACGAACTGGTATTCAACGAAATGACGGTGGAGGATATTATACGCGTATTGGAACGGAAATATGATTATACGTTTGTCTACAGCTTGAGCAATCTGAAAAAAGACCGTTTGAGTTTCCGTTTTAAGGATAAGGCACCTTTAGCCGAAGTCATGGATATCATTGTCGACGTGGCGGGCAATCTGAAATTCAAGATAGAAGGAGATAAGTGTTACATTACACAGAAAAGGAATAAGAAGTCAAAATAACTAAATCAATAACTTAAAAAACACAATAACCGCCCATGAGAAAAAAGTATCCGGAACGGAGCGCCACTCCATCCCGGATATGAAATAATCAACTTTTCCGCATCAGAGTGTTACACTCTGTTGATCTGATCTATGTGAATAACAACCTAGTTAACAAACTAATACTTAAAAGTTAATGCTACAAAATTACACATTTATAGCGGATAAGCGAGGTGTAAGAAGAAGTTTTCTACTCTTTTTCAGCTTATTTTTGCTACAAGTAACAGCTTTTGCTCAAAATGATGTGCGGATCACCATCCGTGAGAACAATATCACAATCATTGAAGCATTGAAGAAAGTGGAAAAGCAGTCGGGATTGTCCATTGGATACAACAACTCACTGCTGCGTGACAAACCTGCCCTCAATCTCAATCTGGACAAAGCCGGACTGGATTATTCTCTCTCTACCATCTTGAAAGGTACAGGCTTCACCTACGAATTGAAAGGTAAATACATTAAAATTATTCCCCAACCGGTACAGGAAAAGACGTCTTCCGGCAAACAAATCAAAGGAAAAGTGACGGATGAAGCGGGCGAACCGCTTATCGGTGTCAATATCCAGGTACAAGGTTCTGCCGGTGGAGTCATTACGGATATAGATGGAGGCTATTCCATCGAAGCTCCGGTGGGTAGCATACTCAATTTCACCTATATAGGTTATACTTCTCAAAACGTGAAAGTGACAGATAAAAGCGTGTATAATGTGACGCTTGCCACTGCTGTGGAACAACTCAACGAAGTAGTCGTGACTGCCCTTGGAATCAAACGCGAACAGAAAGCATTGAGCTATAATGTGCAACAGGTGAAAGCGGACGAAATCTCCGGCATTAAAGATGCTAATTTCATCAACAGCCTGAATGGTAAAGTGGCAGGTGTCACTATCAACAGTAGTTCTTCCGGTGTGGGTGGAGCCAGCAAGGTGGTGATGCGTGGTGCAAAGTCTATCGAACAGAGCAGTAATGCGCTTTATGTCATCGACGGTATACCGATGTACAACTTTGGCGGTGGAGGTGGAATGGAATTTGACTCGCGAGGTGTTACGGAAAGTATCGCCGACATCAATCCGGACGATATTGAGAGTACTGACAGGTGCTGCCGCTGCCGCCCTATACGGTAGTAATGCTGCCAATGGTGCAATCGTTATCACTACCAAGCGCGGACAAGTGGGTAAGTTGCAGGTGACGGTGAACAGTAATACCGAGTTTGCCCGTCCTTTCGTGCTCCCTGAATTTCAGAACCGTTACGGAACGGGAAGCCGGGGAAAAGACGGAGGCTCTACGATCCTAAGTTGGGGAGCGAAGTTGAATGACGCTTCACGCACCAATTATGAACCGAAGGATTTCTTTGATACGGGACTTATCTTCACCAATTCTGTCACCCTTTCTACCGGTACGGAGAAGAATCAGACTTTCTTTTCGGTGGCATCGGTAAATTCCCAGGGCATTGTACCCAACAATCGTTATAACCGTTTTAATTTTACTTTCCGTAATACGACGAACTTCCTTAACGACCGGATGAAGCTTGACGTAGGAGCCAGTTATATCATTCAGAATGACCGTAACATGACCAATCAGGGTATTTATTCCAATCCCATTGTGCCTGTATATCTTTTCCCGCGGGGAGATGACTTCGAGCTTGTCAAGGTGTTCGAGCGGTGGGATCCGGCACGTAAGATCAACACTATGTTCTGGCCGCAGGGGGAAGGTGACTACCGTATGCAGAATCCTTACTGGATTGCCTACCGTAATCTGCGCCTGAATCAGAAGAAGCGCTATATGCTGTCTGCTCAATTAAGCTATGACATTACCGACTGGCTGAATATATCGGGACGTGTACGTGTGGATAACACCCACACCAAGTATGAGCAGAAGCTTTACGCCAGTTCTAACCTTACCATTACCGAAGAGAGTACGCAGGGACACTATACCATTTCCAAGCCCGATGAAACACAGACGTATGCCGACGTGCTTGCTAACATCAACAAGCGTTTTGCCGACTTCTCACTAGTGGCAAACGTGGGTGCTAGCATTGTGAACAACAGATACGAGGATTTCAGTTACCGGGGGCCGATTCATGAAAAGGGGATACCGAACGTGTTTAATGTGTTCGACCTCGATAACACGAAGAAGAAAGCCCGTCAGGATGAATGGCAGGAACAGACTCAATCTGTCTTTGCCAGTGTGGAAGTGGGCTGGAAAAGCATGCTCTACCTTACACTGACCGGACGTAACGACTGGGCTTCGCAACTCGCCAATTCCTCTACGCCCTGTTTCTTCTATCCGTCCGTAGGTCTTTCTGGTGTTATCTCCGAGATGCTGACCTTGCCGGAATTTATTGATTATATGAAGGTGCGTGGCTCTTTCAGTTCCGTTGGTATGCCTTATCCTCGTAACCTGACGTCTCCTACTCGCGGATACGATGAGCCCAATCAACAATGGAAGCCCAAGGCGCATTATCCTATCAAGGACCTGAAGCCTGAACGTACCAATTCATGGGAATTGGGACTGGATATGCGCCTCTTCAAGGATTTCAGCTTCGCTTTCTCATGGTATCTAGCGAATACTTTCAACCAGACTTTCGATCCTAAAGTTTCCGTATCTTCCGGTTACAGCAAGATTTATCTCCAGACAGGATATGTGCGCAACTCCGGTGTGGAACTCTCATTGGGCTACGGACATACTTGGAACAACCATTTGCATTGGGAAAGCAACTTCACTCTTTCTCACAACAAGAATACGATAAAAGAACTTGCGAATGGCTATATCCATCCTGAAACGGGATTGCCCATCATTCTGGATCGTCTCGATGTAGGCGGAATGGGTAAAGCGCGCTTCATCTTAAAGAAAGGGGGCACACTAGGTGACCTTTACACACAAAGTGACCTGAAACGGGATAATAATGGTATGGTGGAAATTGATCCTTCCGGTGCACTGACCACCGAAGATAATTTGCTGGACATTAAGCTGGGCAGTGTATTTCCAAAAGCCAATTTGGCGTGGAATAACCGCTTCACATGGCGTGGAATCAGTCTAAGCGCACTCTTTACGGCACGTATCGGAGGTATTGCTTATTCTGCTACCCAGGCGGCAATGGACCAGTACGGAGTGTCCGAACGTTCGGCGCAGGCTCGTGATAATGGTGGTGTATTGCTCAATGGACGTACTCTGGTAGATGCGCAAACGTATTACAGTCTCATCGGAAATAGTAGCGGGTTGCCGCAGTATTACACTTATAGCGCCACCAATGTACGTCTACAAGAAGCCAGTGTAGGCTATACCATTCCCCGCAAATGGCTAGGAGGTGTGTGCGACATCGACGTCTCTTTGGTAGGTCGTAATCTGTGGATGATTTATTGCCGTGCACCTTTCGATCCTGAAGCTGTGGCCAATACCGGTAATTACTATCAGGGCATCGATAACTTCATGTTGCCGAGTACCCGCAATATTGGTGTGAATGTGAGAATAAACTTTTAACCCATTAAATCGAATCGTATGAAACAAGTGAAATCTTTCTTAAAGATATTTTCTCTGACTCTTCTTCTGGCGGGTGAAGCTGCCTGTACGGGCAACTTCGATGAGATCAACCGCAAGGGTTACGAAGTGACCAAGGAAGAACAGGGACGCGAGAACTATAATATAGGCTCTACCCTGCGAGGTTTGCAGGGACTGGTGGTGCCCACCAAAGAACACCTTTATCAGTTTATCGAAGCCTTGGCGGCAGGTCCGTTTGCCGGATATTATGGAACCACCCTCGTGCGCACCGATAAATTTGAAACTTATAATCCGTCTGTCGACTGGCAGGACAAGACGTATGGGGATACTTTCATCGAGGCTTATCCGCTTTACCGTGACTTGTTAAAATTGAGTGATGATCCTGTAGCACTAGCGCTTGCCAAACTGCTGCGGGTAACCATCATGCATCGCATGACGGATATGTATGGTCCTATCCCTTACAGCAAGGTCGTGGATCAGCAGGGCGGCATTTCGCTCAATGTTCCCTATGACTCACAGGAAGCCGTCTATAAGCAGATGTTGAAGGAACTGGACGAGGTGACTGCGGTGCTGAAAGAGAATATCACGATGAATCCTGAAGCATTCCGTAAATTTGATGATGTTTATTATGGTGACATCAGTAAGTGGTACAAGTTTACCAATTCTCTGAAGTTACGTATGGCTATCCGTATGTCTTATGTCGATCCTACTACGGCACAACGAGTAGCACAGGAGGCAGTAGCGGCAGGTGTTCTCGCTGAAAATACAGACAATGCCGAGATGAAAGTAGAAGAGAACCGTGCTTCTATGGTTTTCAACGGCTGGTCCGACCACCGGATGGGTGCCGATCTTATCAGTTATATGAACGGATATAAAGATCCTCGCCGGGACAAGATGTTCACCAAAGTGGAAGTGCCGGAAACTGTTGATGGCAAGTCTGTGAATGTATCCGGTTTTGCAGGTATTCGCATCGGTATCAACGTGGTGAATAAGGAAAGCGTGATTGATCGTTACAGCAAGCCGATCATCTCGACCACAAGCCCTTATCCGTGGATGAATGCGGCAGAAGTTACTTTCCTGCGTGCCGAAGGCGCATTGCGCGGTTGGGCGATGGGTGGTGATGCCAAGAGCTTGTATGAGGAAGCGATCACGCTTTCCTTCGAGCAGTATGGGCTTCCTGCCACGGATGCTATTGCTTATGCTGCCAATGCTTCCAATACGCCGCAAGCCTATACTGACCCCGTGGATGGAACCTATTCTGCCGGAGCTGTCAGCGACATTACAATTGCTTGGCAGGAGGGTGACGAATATACTGAAAGGAATCTGGAGCGTATCATTACCCAGAAATGGATTGCCATGTTCCCTTGCACAGTAGAAGCATGGAGCGAATATCGTCGCACAGATTATCCTCATTTACTGCCTGTTGTGGTGAATAACAGTGGTGGTACTATTGACGATACTAAAGCTAAGATACGTCGCTTGTGGTATCCACCTAGCGAATATTCCGGTAACCGTCAGTATATTCTAGAGGCCGTCGGCTTGCTGGGTGGTTCCGATAATGGTGCTACCCGCCTTTGGTGGGACAAAAAACCGAGACAATAGAAACATCACACAAGAAATGTGAAAACTAAAAAACAAGAAGATATAGAAACTAAAACAAGAAGATATGAATATGAAAATTTCCATTCCTAACATCTTCACTTATCTGTTCCTGCTACTGGCATTGTTTGCTACCGCTTCATGCAGCGACTTGACGGATCAGAAAACCGTTGACATTGACCCGCAGCATGCCAAAGAACAGAACCCTGAACTTTGGGCTCGTTACATGGAAGCACTACGTACTTATAGGCAAAGCGAGCATTTTATTACCTACGGCAGTTTCGATAATGGCACCGAAAAACCTAAGAATGAAGGTGCTTACCTTCGTTCATTGCCCGATTCACTGGATATTGTAACCCCGACACATCCCGAAAGTCTCACTTCTTATGACTGCGAGGATATTCTCCTATTACAGGAAAAGAGCATTAAAGTACTTTATTTGGTGGATTATACAGCCCAAATGTCTACTCTGACCGATGCCGCCAAACTGGGTGCGTGGTTAGACAAGGCTATTGCTACTGCTTCTCAATTGGGCATGAATGGGTTTGCCATTAAAGGTACGCCTCTTTATGGCGGAACAGAGGCTGAACAGGCTGCTCGTCGTGAAGCGGCTAAGTTAATCGTGTCTAAATTATCTGCGGGATTAAGGGATGATGATTTGCTGATATTTGAAGGTGATCCTGCATTTGTTGATACTGACGATTTGGATAAACTGGATTATGTGGTGTTGAATACCGCTACTATTGCAAATGCTGTAGATTTAAAACTTTATGTAACGAATGTGATAAATAATTTAGCATTGGCTAAAGATAAATTGTTACTTTCTGCTAAAGTAGGGAGTAAGTTAGTCAGTGAAGAAGGTGATAAACTAGACGCTGTGGCTAACATGACTGACCGTGTGATTTCGGTCGGTCCTTTGGGCGGACTTGCTATTTATAATCTGAGTGATGACTATTTTCATACCGGGATGAATTATGAAGTCACCCGAAAGGCTATTCAAATGATGAACTCATCAAGATAAGAGAGAATGGGTAAGAAAGATGAATAATCTATATGATAAAACCTATAAAACAGAATAATGATATGAAAAATAATCTATTTAAATATCTTGTATTTCCACTGTTGTTTATGGCAGTAGCGAGTTGTACTGGGGATGATATCTCTATGCCTGCTGGACAGTTGCCTGATGAGGCTCCAATGAGTATTGTCGGGGGACAGTTGTGCAGTGAGAGAACTTTATCAAGGATGCTAACTGTCAATTTGTATGAAGGCGATGAAGAGCATATTGAAAAAATAAGCTATTCATTGACTAAACCTGCTTTAGGTACTACTACGTTAAAAGTAGTTGCTAATGAGTTATTGGTGAATACTTACAATGATAATCATCAAACACAAATGGAACCATTGCCGACTACCAATGTGCGTATTGATGACGATGGTGTGCTTACCATAGCTAAAGGAAAAAAAATATCAGCTCCCATTAAGCTTGCCATTTCTTCTGAAGGACTAAAGTCTGGTACGCTTTATCTGTTGGCAATTACTTTGGAACAGGTTCCTATGGGGATAGAGCTACAAACTGAAAAACAAGTACTTTATTATAGGATAGGTTTCCGGGAAAAGGTTACAACTACTAAGGATGAAGGTGGCTATTTAATTGATATACCACCACTATTGCCTAACATAACTTCGGTATTTTATGTAAATACGGAAACTTACCAACCTCTGATTGTAGCAGCATGGGGCATTAAGGCGGATGATTTCGGCTCTACCCCTCCTGTATATAGTTTGGGAAATATTGTAAATTTGAAAAAGGCGACAATAGATTATAATGTTGTCAATCAACGTACTTCGCTTAAATTGGGAAGTGATTTGTGTTATGTATTAGAACATAGGGATAAATATATTCGTCATCTCTTGGAATATGGTCGTAAAGTGTGTATTTGCATTGAGAATGGTGGTAAGGGGGTAGGTTTCTGTAATATGACAGATGCCCAAATTGTAGATTTTGTCGGTCAAGTAAAAGAGGTGGTAAATCGTTATCAGCTAGATGGTGTAAATCTTTGGGATGAAGATAGTAAGTATGGCAAAGAAGGTATGCCTGCTTTGAATACTGTTTCTTATCCAAAACTGATAAAGGCATTGCGCAATGCATTGCCTGATAAGTTATTGACATTGGTAGATAAAGGAAATGCTACTAAATACTTCTATGATTCAGGAAAATGTGCTGGTATTAAAGTGGGGGAATACATTGATTATGCATGGCATGGCTATGCGTCATCGAAGGATGACTTACAGATTATCAATCCTGATTTAAAAGAAAATACCCAAGCTTATAGTAAATATACACGCAAGCCTATTGCAGGATTGGATGAAAAATGTTATGGAAGCGTGAATATACCTCTTTATCTTAATAATGATTCACAGCATAGAGAACTTATGTATGAGATGATAGCTCAATGGAAAACGGAAAGGAAAAAAAATAGTGATATTTTGGTTTTTGGATTTGACTTAATAGGACAAGAATATGCTGAAATGGAGGGGGCTGTTATGTCAATTTTTGATAGTAGTTTTGCTCCTTTTATGGATGATGGTGATAGTTGGGATTTTGATATAGACGATTTTGAATATGGACTATATATGTATGTCAATTATTTGCTGGATGCTCAAGTAGGTAATCCTATAGACAATGGATACCATAAAGATTGGTAAAACAATAAACTTATTGTTTTTCTGTGCTCAGACAGTTACCTAAAAGTCGAACATATATTGTTTGTCTTTGATTAAACTTAAAATAATAATAAGTATGAATATAAAAAGAATATTTCGAGGTGTACTTACTACTGTAAGTTTACTGATTATTGTAACCATGACAATGTTACTATGTGTCGTAGGTTGCGACAATAAGGACTATAGCAATGCCTCACCTTTTGATAACGTAGTATATCTGGATGCCGCCCAACTGAAAGATGTATCCAATTTCACATTCAACCGTACCATAAAGACGGGGAAAAAGGAGATTTCCGCTTTGTTGGCACGTCCCGCAAGTGAGGATATCAATGTCGGTATCAAAGTAGATGCTTCGCTGGTTGATATTTATAATGCCCGTCTTGGCGCTAACTATACAATGCTTGATGCCAAACATTATAAATTGTCGGCAGGTCAGACTGTAATTCCACGGGGTGAAATCAGTTCCAAACCTGTCACTATTGACTTCTCCGGTCTTATTGATCTTGAAATTGATGCAGGTTATTTGCTTCCCATCACTATTGACCAAGTCTCGGGTGGTATGGGTACATTGGGTGGTTCAAAGACTATTTGTTATGTGGTACGTCGTTCCAGTGCCATCACTACGGCTGTCAGCTTGAAAAACAATTTCTTTGAAGTACCGGGCTTTGATAAAGGAAGTCCTACGGCTGCTGTAGTGAACAATATGAAACAACTCACTTACGAGGCTATCATTCGTGTGAATGACTTCAAAAATGGGGTAGACGCGAGGGAAATATCTACCATTATGGGTATCGAGCAGTATTGTTTGTTCCGTTTGGGTGATGCGGGTTTCCCGGCACAGCAGTTGCAATTCTCTTGTAATGAGATTAAATTCCCCAACGCTGACAATAGCAAGTTGTTGCAGGAAGGTGAATGGTATCATGTGGCAGTCACTTTTGATACAGAAAAGAAAGTGGCAGTTATGTATGTGGATGGTCGTGAACAGAGCCGCATTGAAGATTATGGGAAAGGGGAACCTATTAATTTAGGTATGCAGAAGCTGGGTGACTTCAAGTTTAAGATTGGTCATTCCTATGGCGAACCTACCGATTTCTCTCGCCAACTCGATGGTGAAATCTGCGAAGTACGTATTTGGAACGTGATGCGAACCCAACAGGAGATCTTCGATAATATGTATAATGTAGATCCTACTACTTCCGGACTTTGTGCCTACTGGAAGTTTAACGAAGGACATGACGACATTGCTGAGGATTACACAGGGCATGGAAATGATGCTCATGCACATACATCGCCTGCTATTTGGCCGGAGGGTATCGAAGTGACGCAGAAGAACAAGGAATAGCTTTTGGGATAAGAAAGTAGAATGATAAAATGCCCCGCCAAGCAGAAATGATTTGGCGGGGCATTTGAACTAAAATACATTAGTCTTTGTTTCCAAAATAGGAACGTTTTTTGTATCTTTGCTTCGTAAATGCAAAGTCATGGAGGAAAAGGCAAGATTCAATGTGATATATATGGAGGAGGCGATTAAGTTCTTGGAATCCTTGGATGAAAAAGTAAGAGGTAAAATTGCTTATAATATAGGAAAAGCCATGCTAGTGATAGACAAGGAGTTATTCAAGAAAATGGGTGATTCTGATATTTGGGAGTTTAGAACTTTGTATGGTGGAATGTCATACCGTTTGCTTGCATTTTGGGATACTGATAATGAGACATTGGTTATTGCTACTAACGGCTTTGTGAAGAAAACCCAAAAGACACCATCAAAGGAAATTGCGAAAGCAGAAGAACATAAGAAAAATATATTTCAACTCTAAAAAGTAATGATATGGAAGAAATGAAAGTTTATACTCATGAAGAAATGCTGGATAGAGTAGTAGGTACAAAAGATACTCCAGCACGCAAAAAATACGATACTGATATTAATAACTTCCTTATTGGTGAAGCTATTAAGCGGGCAAGAGAGGCTAAAAATCTTACCCAAGAACAATTAGGTGAGCTTATGGGGGTTAAAAGGGCACAAATCTCGAAAATAGAAAGTGGGAAAAGTATATCCTTTTCTACGATTGTAAGGGCATTCAAGGCAATGGGAGTGAAAACTGCAAGCTTGGAACTTGGCTCTCTTGGTAAGGTTGGCCTTTGGTAATTTGGCTGATTTATTTTTGGATGCAAAAAAGAAGAGTTATTTTTGCCTTACCTAATAAATAAAAGCTTATGTCTGTCGATGATAAAGCAGGAAAATTAAGCAGGTCTGCTTGGATTATCTTGTTCTGCAAGAGGAATATCTTTACACTCTAAATCGCTTTTTGCATGGCAGTATTTTTAATGATGGTGATGATGCTCTCCTAAAACCCGGTGAGGCAATGTACCGTGTCCCAATAGCTCGATAGGGCAGTTGAAGTTTCT
>ERZ860264.2024-NODE-2024-length-12032-cov-2.881606_pt1 | contig 12032 bp, 15 predicted proteins | sample MGYA00509980_ERZ860264 | MGnify/ENA primary metagenome ERZ860264 (study PRJEB30046, sample SAMN00715212) | human gut metagenome | study: EMG produced TPA metagenomics assembly of the A metagenome-wide association study of gut microbiota in type 2... | reverse complement strand
ACGCTTGTCTGGCGGCGGTGTCCCTGCCGCACGTCGCCAACCGCTGCCGTGCGCGACGTAAGCCGCAAACCGCCCATTTTCTCCGGAAAAATCCGCCCTACGGTCTCTCCCTCGGGGCGCACCTTGCCTGCTATCTGCAGCTGTGTGGTCCCCTTGTCGGTATGCACAGCCACATGCTTCTTGAACGGCCCCGGGCGATACGACGGAACTCAACAAGAAGGCTGCCGCTGTCGCCGGGAAGTATCACCGTGTCGGCAAGCCTCGCCGTCGTGCAGCCGCACGATGACGATGTGCGCTTTACGACCACCGTGTCGGCCCCACCGTTGCGATAGGCAAACCGGTGAGCCACCTTGCCGTCGGCTTCATTGATTATGCCGAAGTCCCACTCTGTCTCCTCCCATTGCAGCTGTGCGGAGGCAGCCGCGACAAGCGCCGCCGTCAATATCACCGTCAGTCTGCGCATTACGGTATCACGTTGCCTTTAATCCTCAAATACGCCGTCCCGCCGTTGGTCACCACCGTAACGGTCTTGTCAAATGCTCCGCGGCGGCCGTCGGGCTTATACGTCACTCCGATTTTGGCTGTCTCGCCGGGGGCAATGGGCTTCTTTGGATAAGCGGGCTTTGTGCAGCCGCACGAAGAGCGCGCCGTGCGGATTATCAACGGCTCGTCGCCAGTGTTGCGAAACTCGAACCAGCATGTCACGTCGCCGCCTTTCTCCTTGACATATCCAAAGTCATGTACTTTTGTCACGAGCGTCATCTTCGCCTTTTCGCCGGCGAATGCCGGAAGCAGCGACATCATTGCGATTATCACAAGCAAAAGTCTCTTCATTTTTCACATCTCCTTTAATTATGCAAAATTAGCAAATAGCGTCATCCCTGTGCAATTTCTTCGCCTAAAAATGTTTAAATCGCCCTTCCTCCACCTTTCCTGCCCCGCTTTTTATAGCCTCCGCCCTTGCTTTTTCAAAAACAACGCTCTATCTTTGTGAAAATTACAAGCTTGGCGTCTATATGAAACCTGTCTTTGCCATATCACTGTTTCTGCTTGCCCTGCCCATGGTTGCGGCGGAGGCGCCATGCCAAAAAATTGAAGGACGGACGGACTCTTTCCTTGGGAAATACAAATTGAATGAAAATCCAGATTATTATAAATTGTATCTTGTAAAAGGGAAAATAAACAACCAGTCATTTATCGACAACTGCACTTGTGACTATGTAAAAGTACCGGACTATCGTAGCGATGCAAATCTACATAACATCCTTTTTCCAACACCTTGTGCATATTACAAAGTGGTTAAACCATACAAAAAGAGCAAAGAACAATAATATGAAATCATTACTATTTATAACAGCATTGCTTTTATCTTCGCTATCCGTGTTTGGGCAATTGGGACGAAACGCACTGCCCGGAGGTTTGGAATCGTATACCGTATATGAAACGAATTCTCCATCTTTTCAGAAGATTTTGGAGTTTGTATCCGTACAAGAACCCGAAATAATAAAATGGTGGATTTACAAAGACGGTTTTTCTGTCGACAAGGTGATAAAAAGATGGAATTTTGAACGGAAGATGTTTAAGGATTATGCCATTGAGATAATGAGAGTCGATTCCGTTTTATTGTTGCAGATAAGCGAATACTCAGGCTATGGTGAATTGGATCGATCCAGATATGACATGGAGCCTCTGATTGTTCTGGAGCAGAATGGAGCCCATTTCTTTTTCACTCCCACTGGATTTAATTCGAATAACGAACAAAAAATGAGAGTGTGCATAAATGAGTTCATAAAAGAGTTCTTGATTCCCACACAGAGAACCTATGGCCGCTTTAAAATAGCGGACAGATGTAACTACTGGTTATTTCATTTTGAAGTACGTCATCCTGTTATCTTCAAGTTTATCAAACCTGCTTGGATTTGTGAATTGAATGACAACAATGAATGGCAAATAACATACAGAACCGTAACGTGGGATGAAGTTGGAGGAGACGACGGTCCTGTCAGATTTATTAATATTGCTCCGTCGAAAGTCAGAATCAGGGCCATATACAAAGACAATGAGCATTTGTACCTGAAAAAATACCGACATTTGAGAGGATTCTGATCTGAGCAGACCTTATACGAAGCAACTTCATAAAAGCGCCTTGGCTTAAAGGTCACTATCGTCTCAATGTTTCTATTTAAGCCAAACCGTATTTGCCTGTTGGAAGACAGCCTGATTTTTATTCATTTAAAATCTAAAACAAAATAGAAGTTACAATGAAACTATCAATCCTATTATTTGTCATTCTTTTCAGCGATTCGGTATTGAAGAAATGACACTTCTATAAAAAATCGGAGAAGTTTGCAGAATTGCAGAATTTGCTATTGCATTTATGGCTTTTTTTCGTTTACTTTGCTATCAACAAACCTATTACCATCGAGATGAAGCATTTTGTCGGCATATCACTGTTTCTGCTTGCCCTGCCTATGGTTGCGGCGGAGGCGCCGATGAGCTATGTGCGCGTGATTGAACCTTACTCGCCGTCGCGCAGCGAGCCGGCGGCATACTTCGATATGGCGCGTGTCGTCACAACCTTCTTCGACGGGCTGGGACGCCCGGTGGAGACTGTACGCGTGGGTGCAGGCGGCGATTTCGAGGACGTGGCGGAGCTGACGGTATACGGACACGGAGATAAGGTGGCGGAGCGGTGGCTGCCGGTGGGCACGCACGGCGGAGGGGCGTTTGTGGCGCCGGCATCGCTGATTGGAGAGGCCAAGGCATTCTACGGATGCGACAGACCGCTGACGGCTTTTAAATACGAGTTGTCGGAGGAAGGCAGACCGGTGTCGATGATGCGCCCGGGGGCATCAAAGCCCCGCATCATGGAGCATGGATTCTGTTTCGACGAGACGGTTCCGATTTTTGATGTTGACGGCGAGGGACGGCTGGTGCGCCAGGGATACTACAAGGAGGGGACGCTGAGGTTCACGATTGAGACCGACGAGACGAGTGCTTATTCGCGCTCGGTTTTCACTGATTTTGACGGACGCAAGGTGGCGGAGCTTGAAGACGACGCTTGGACGTTCTGGGTCTACGACGTGTGCGGAAGGCTGAGGTTCACGGTGTCGCCCGAGGGGGCACGGAGGCTGACGGCCGACGGCGTGTGCAACTCAACTATAGTGGAGCAATACTGCTCGGAGTGGCGATACGACGGACGCAACAGGGTGACGATGAGCCGTGTGCCCGGCGTGGCGCCTACATATTATGTCTACGACCGGCTCGGTCGGCTGGCGCTCGAGCAGGACGGCTGTCTGCGCAGCCGCGGGCAGTGGCGTTTCTATGCCTACGACAGCGACAAGAGGCTTGCCGTGGCGGGCGTGACGGCTGGAATTTCACAACTGCCGTGGACGCGGGAGGAGCTGGAACGGAAATATGCACAGTCGGAAATCTCGGCGGTGTTCGACGCCGCGGTCGACAAGGATATGCACATGTGCTACCGTCTCGAGAATGCGCCCGACCGCAACTACAATTTCACAAATGCTTGGTACTACGACTCATACGACTTCTGGACTTCCGACTGGACTCTGCCGTCGGACGCTGAATACGCCTTTGAGCGCGCGCCGTCGCGCCTGGGCAAGCCCACGGGTTGCGCCGTGATGGGCGGCATGGGCTTCCCGGAGTTCACGGTGTGGCTCTACGACCGCCGCGGACGCGAGCGCGCCCGGTGCCGCAGGCAGTACACGGCGGAGTTCATCGAAAGCACGTTCACCGACTGCAATTTCATCGGGCGTCCAACGCGCTGCCGCACCGTGCTGTCGCTGCCGCAAGGCGAGTTTCAGACGAATCCCGACGAGGTGACCATCGACCGCTGTTTCTCATACATGCAGGACGGCGGACAGCTATATGCGGAGGAAATCCGGGTGGACGGCGGAAAATGGGAGCGTGCCTACCACGACTATGACGCCGCCGGCAGACTTGTGAGACGGAGCGGCGGCAGCGACGGTGCGACCGGCTACACGCTCGATGCGGAGGGGCGTCACTGCCATCGCCAACAACAGCTACAGCGAGACGCTCTCCTTCGCCGCCAATGGCTTGGTGGCGGAAAAAACCACAAGCGTTGCCTACGGCGGAGAGAAGTTTGTCCAGCGCATGGAGTACGACTACGGCGACCGACGCTTCCTGACGGCGGCGATATGCGGGGAGAGCAACCTGTCGCCGTTCACGGAGCTTTTCTCCGAGACGTTCGACTACGACCTCAACGGCAATGTCACGATGATAAACCGCGGATACCCGGCGGTGCAGGAGGCTGCAATCGAATACGAGGGCAACCGCGTGAGCCGCATCGTCGACTCATCGTCGCCAGCGATGGCGGTATATGCGCCGCGGTTTGCAGAGGGTGAATACGACCGTCCAATCACCTACGACCAGTGCGGGCGCATAACAGCCGACCGCACACGCCGCATCGCATCAATTCTCTACAACGACCGTCACCTGCCGATACGCTTCACGATGGACAACGGCAACACACTGAGCCTGAGCTACAACGCCGACGGCGTGAAGGAGCGCGAGACGGAGACAAGCTATTACGTCACGACCGTGACTCGCGTTGAGAACGGCGACACGGTGGTGCGCGAGCAGAAGCGGGCGCGATCCACCCTCCGCGAATACTACGGCGCGGTGCAACGCATCGGCGGCAGGACTCGCCGTCTGGAGTGGAGCGGCGGATTCTTCACAAAGGACGACAACGGACGCTGGCACAGCCACCGCTACGTGCGTAACTCGCTTGGCAGCATCGTGGCTGTAACCGACAGCGCCGGCACGGTGGAGCAGGCTGTTTGCTACTACGCCTCCGGGCTGCCCGTCTACAAGGCGCCCAACAGCATCCCAGCCACGCGCCGCATGCACGTGGGCAAGGAATTCGAGCAGTTCGAGAGCATAGATTGGTATGACAACGAAGCCCGATTCTACGACCCTCTGCTCGTGCGCTTCACCACGCCCGACCCGCTCGCTCTATCCTACCCATCCCTCTCCCCATACGCCTACTGCGCAAACAACCCGGTACGCAACGTGGATTTGGACGGAAGAAAAGCTATAAGAATTATAGATGAAGGAAATAAGACTGTGACAATCAAAGCTGATTATTATGTTGTTACATCGGATATAGGTTCATTGTATTCTGAAACAAAAATAGTCCCAGGTTATTCTCTGTCTGAAATCGAAGAGTTGAACAACTCAATTTCAAAACACCTCAATAATTTGGGATTAGTCGTAACCAACGGCGAATATTCTGGGTATTCGGTTGTTTTTGATTTGACTTTCATTGGCGCTGACCAAGTAAAAGCCGAAGCCATGGCCACAGCGGATAATTTTGAAGGATTCAATATCGGAAATACTTTCAGGCGTGGCGACAAAACAAATCATAGGTTAAGAAGAGAAGAGCATCCTGATGGTTCCTACACTGCTGTTGGAGGAATAACACATCTTAAAACAGCCATTTTAATGAACATAGATTTTGATACGCAGATGAATCGGCTGCACGAAATATTCCACACGTTCGGCTTTGACGATGAGCAAAATGCGAAAGGCATTATGTCGTATCCCCCACAGAATCCAAATGAAAAAGATGTTGAAATACTTATGACAACACCGTATATGCCAACTTTAAAAAAACCGATACAATGAAAAAACTGATTTTGATGACAATTCTGTTCTTAACGCTGCAGTCAAGCGGCTATATAAATTTCAAGGGCGCTCATTTCCGTAAATTGGAGGAAGGAGAACACTATTACTATATTTTGAGCATCTCCCCTCTGAATAAAAATGAGCGACCATATTCTATGGTTGCCATTTCTGACTTCTTTTTTCTGAACAGGCTATCAGAAAATGATGATTGTAACGACTTTGTCAACAAATTCTATAATTATGCAGATTATGCCTCTGAATACACAATGGGATTCTATGAAATACATTCCAAAAAATTCATTAAGACATCGGAATATATGGAGCTGTACAACCAATATCTACTGGTATACTCCGACGAGTTTTCAGATATTGTTTATTATCTAACCGATGGAACATTGGTCTGCGTATACTCTGCTGTTGTGAAGAGCCCCGTCTATATAGCCGACTATCACGCCTCGTCTTCATCGGACTATCCTGTGAAATACAGCACAGGTAAGACTTCTTTCTTTACCAGGATAGAATATCAGAAGAAAGCTGCGCTAAATAAAGACATAATAATTATAAAAGCAAAAAAACAATAATATGAAAGGAATCGCCGGGAATTATACCGTTCCAGTTACCAGTACTTCAAAAATGATTGATAAATTCCTGAACATAATAAAATGAAAAAAGTTTTGTTGATAATAGTTTTGTATGCACTCTTTCCAACATGGGGTATGTCAGAGTCTTTGAAAATTGATGTTTATAGGGCAAAAAACCTTGAAAACAAATTAAATTATCGTGACTCAGAGCGAGCATTTAAATGTCTCGCAAACGGAATCAATTTGACAACCACATCAAGATTTTTAAATGTGATGACAGAATTGTATGGAGATTCTATTACAAATTCATTTTATAATGAAAAGAAACATGTTAGAATACATATACTCATTAACAATTCAACCAGAGAATGCATTCTGACCATACGACCTATAAATAAAGATTCTGATTTATGCTTTTATAATTTTATTAAGAATCATCTGCCGGAAATGGTTAGGGCATATTGTATTAAATATGGAAATTTTGTCACATTTGATGGCACAGCCAATGACTGTGAAGAAATAGTATTCGGTTTGATGAGTTTATGGGTATACAATGAAAACCTTCGTACCTTAGAGCAGATATTGTCTCATGATAAAGATTTTGAGTTTGAACCAGATGTTTTCAATCGATATAAACTCATAAAAAAATCTGTCCACATTGACCGGATTGTATTAATTGATTATGATGATTATTATTTAATGGTCAGACAAGTTATGACTGGTCAGACAAGTTATTGAGCCTTATTCCCTTCAAAAGAATTGATATTGAAAAGATTCAAATACCAACCTTGTTAATAAGATATTAAAAGCAAAAAAAGAAACTATAATAAACGAAAAACAATGAGAAAAACAATCTTAATATTATTTATATTCATAGGTTCTTCATTGTCTTTTGCGCAAGACAACAATATATCCATAAAAGAATACAACTATGAGTATTACCATTATTATGGCACCGAGAAAACGTATGTTTGGAATCTTGTGATTACAAATAATTCAGCTGAGAATTATCTTACATGGATAAACAAAAACGACAACGTTATGGACTACGCAGAGGAAACACAGATTAAAAATTTCTTTCGTGCAGGACGCCCTCGCCTATTCTTTCTTTGGTCTGATGGCGAATATTCGGAAAAAATACTTGGTCAGACATTCTTGAAGCTTTTGAAGCCAGGAGAGTCCTTCTCATATAACGTGGTACAAAAAGTCAAAAAAGAGCCTTCTATAAAAAAGAAAATTTCAATTGCAAAAGAATCAGTTGTGCAAATATATACCCAGTTCAAAATTTCAGAATGTTTTGACGTCCCATATCTGTATGCTTATAACAATCTTTGCTTATATGAAGAATAGGTTTCCAAGACACAGTGCCAGAACGGTTGGTAGCCCGACCCGCTCCCTCTCCCCCTACGCCTACTGCGCAAGTGTTGGCATATATCCTAATGACGACACGAAATACCCACAACCGCCATCTTCCGCTGATATTAAGTATGCAGGAGATGGTGCAAACTATTGCTTTGGAATGAGAGACGGAAGAGTATATATCTACGACAGAGCAGGTGTACAAGCCATTGTCCCATTGAATGATTTTGTAATTCCTAAAATTATAACCAAATGATAAAGCATATTTTATTGACCGTAGCTGCAACATTGTTGTGTATCTGCAGAATCGATGCCCAATATAGGTTGAATATGGACTCTATAATAAACGAGAGTATCAGAATTGTAACTAAGGATATTATATCCAAGAATCCAGAATATGCAGAATATGGAAGGATTGTATTGACAGACTATACGCTGCCTCCGTTTTTTAAATTTGACAGTAAAGAAAAGCACCTTGGAATACTTCGCGCTTCTTCTCTGAGCCAAGACGAACTAATAGCGAAGAAAAATCTTGGAGACACAACTATTTGTTTAAATTTCTGCATTTCGTCAGAATATTACTCTTGTCAAGAATTTATAACATTCGAGGTTGCGAAATACTTGTTACATCCGTATAAACAAAAAGACGGAATTCAGATTATTTATAAACTAAATGAAGATAAAAATATTTGGGAATACATCGGCATCGTCAAACTACCCAGTTGTCCACTCTGCACACAAGAAGATGATTTTCCTATCGGTTTAACAAAAGACTCTATAGATATAGAATCTGATGTTTATTCAGATCAGACATTCCATATATACTCTGATTCAAATATATTTTACAAATATATCGCACCTAGCGAGATTATCTTTTGTAAAGGATTGAATGATTATTATAACTTAGTCAACAATGTCGTTATTGACGATATTTCTATAGAGACTTTAACTCGCAAAGTCCTTGAGAACAAGGCTAATGGGAAGTTCTTATTCAACAGTCTCTGTAAAGAGGAGATTGTATCAAACCTAAAACAGACTGACAAAGATGTATTCTATTGGATAACTTGGGACGATATGGACATCTACGGCAATACCTTGTCAATCAAATTGTCTTTAAAAGGTTGCAAATTAGACAAAAACGGGCATCTCAATATTGACAATCTGGGCTATCGTAAATTTAGATACATAATAAATTCAGATTAAGATGCAAATGCTTATGACATCACCCAACTACATCCCAGCCACGCGCCGCATGCACGTGGGCAAGGAGCTGGAGCAGTTCGAGAGCATCGATTGGTATGACAACGAAGCCCGATTCTACGACCCTCTGCTCGTGCGCTTCACCACTCCCGACCCGCTCGCTCTATCCTACCCATCCCTCTCACCCTACGCCTACTGCGCCAACAATCCTGTAAACAACGTGGGCTTGGACAACACCGTAGGCAAACCATAAATAACAATAATATGCGGTTATTCGGCATCATATTACGCATTGTTGAACTGATATTGTTAATTTCAATATCTGTGCTTATTGTTTGTGTATTATGGACTTGTGAAGACAAAGCGACTTTGACTGACTGTCTCAGCGAAAGTGCCGTAGGGCTTTTTTGGTTATTTCCTATAACTATACCAATTGCCGCTTGCCTGCTTGTCTCCCTGTTTGTCTCCCTAATAAAGTCAGTCAAAACAAAGAACGTTTATAATAAATTCATCTTTGGAATCCATATGTTCAACATCTTTGTCATACCACTTACGTTCTTATTTTTACCTTCTTCCGGCGAACCACCTACCGCTCAAGCAATGGCTGACAATTACTACAAACATGCTGAAGATATGAAATGTTTGGTTGAACTAATTGAAGATTATGTTGGAAATGATGGGGGAATTGACTACTCCAATGTCAACGGTAAGATATTGGCTCTTTCCATAAAATCAGGAGGCAAATGGATACATCAAAAAGAGATTAATGCCCAATGGCAAAAAGGCAAAACCGTGGCAGGGATATCGCGTCACAAACTGGATGTTCTGGATGCTTATATGCATGCAGCGAATGTTCAAGGTGTCAACTCCTGTGACAGACAATCAATCTCTCTATTGTTTAGGCAATGTGGCTATACTAATTCTGTGTATGAAATATATAGGTCGAAAGATATAGCAATAACTGACAGCTATCGGCAAAGCAATTCATATATATTATTCAACGATACAATTGCCTTTGTGTATTACGGCGTATATCCAGGCAATAGTGGATTTCCCGATTACAAACAATTCACTGACCAAATGCGTCAACAAAAACGCCTAAATTGTGATAAACACTAATGCCGGTCAAGATACCGAGCAAGAGCAAGTAAGCACTTAGTCAAGGCGAATGATACAGCAACAATAGCTGCAAGTATGATAAAAGATACAAATACATCCATAAGAAACCATTTATTTTCTTTCGTGACTTTTATATGTTTAATAACACAAATAATAGGTTTCCAAGACACAGTGCCTAAACAGTTGGTACGCCCGACCCGCTCGCTCTCTAAATGTCGACGACGAAAAAAATTTGGCGAGTTTACGGGAAATTAGTAACTTCGCACATAATAATCTTCTAAACATTTTAAAATTATGAATGAGAAAAACGACCAAAGAGAAATAAAGATTGAATTGACTCCGGAAATGGCGTCTGGCAAATATGCCAACTTGGCTATCATCACCCACTCTGTAAATGAGTTCTTTATGGACTTCATCAGCGTGGTGCCAAACGCTCCACAAGCCCGCGTGCAGAGCCGAATCATCATGACTCCGGAAAACGCCAAGACTTTGCTGATGGCGCTCCAGGACAACATCCGCAAATACGAGGCCAACTTCGGCACCATCAAGCCTAAACAGCCTGAAGCTGGAATGCCGGTTGGCAAAGCATAACATATTAATTTTCAGATACGATGGAGAATCCGTTATTCATATATAACACGCTCTCCCGAAAAAAGGAACAATTCGTGCCGCTGCACGAGCCTAATGTCGGTATGTATGTGTGCGGTCCTACTGTCTACGGCGATCCGCACCTCGGACACACTCGCCCTGCCATCACTTTCGACGTGCTGTTCCGCTACCTGCGCCACCTGGGATACCGGGTGCGCTACGTGCGAAACATCACCGACGTGGGGCATCTGGAGCACGACGCCGACGAGGGAGAGGACAAAATTGAGAAAAAAGCACGCTTGGAGCAGCTGGAGCCGATGGAAGTGGCACAATACTACACAAACCGCTACCACAAGGCTATGGAGGCGCTCAACGTGCTGCCGCCAAGCATCGAGCCTCACGCTTCCGGACACATTCTTGAGCAAATCGAGTATATCAAGGAGATTCTAAAGGCTGGATATGCCTACGAAAGCAACGGTTCTGTATATTTCGACGTGGTGAAGTACAGCAAGGACTTCCACTACGGCAAACTGTCGGGACGAAACATCGACGAGTTGCTCAACACGACGCGTGCGCTCGACGGACAGTCGGAGAAGCACAACCCGGTCGACTTCGCGCTGTGGAAGAAAGCGTCGCCAGAACACATCATGCGATGGCCTTCGCCATGGAGTGTCGGATTCCCAGGATGGCATCTCGAATGCTCTACGATGGGGCAGAAATATCTGGGCGAGACGTTCGACATCCACGGCGGTGGAATGGATCTTATGTTCCCTCACCATGAGTGCGAAATCGCACAGTCGGTGGCTCACAACGGCCATGAGACGGTGCGCTACTGGATGCACAACAACATGATTACAATCAACGGGCAGAAGATGGGCAAATCGCTCGGAAACTTCATTACGCTCGAGGAATTTTTCAACGGGTCGCATCCTCTGCTCGAACAGGCTTACTCGCCGATGACAATACGCTTCTTCATCCTGCAAGCTCACTACCGCGGAACGGTCGACTTCTCAAACGACGCGCTTAAAGCCGCCGAGAAGGCTTACGACCGAATCGTTGACGGCTACCGCAGACTCCAGGAGCTGAAGCCTGCCGACTCGTCTTCGGTCGACGTGAAGGGATTCCGCAAGAAATGCTACGATGCCATCAACGATGACCTCAACACGCCTATCGTTATCGCCGAACTTTTCGATGCCTGCAAGATAATCAACCAGGTGAACGACGGAAAGGCGACACTGACAAAGGACGACATCGACGAGCTGAAAGACTTGTTCCAGGCGTTTCTCATCGACATCCTCGGTGTGCGCACTGAAATCGTGGCTGGCGACGACGCTCAGGCTCTCGAACCGTTTGAAAAGGCTGTCGACCTTTTGCTCGAAATCCGAAAGGAGTCGAAAGTGAAAAAGGACTGGGCTACGTCCGACCTTATTCGCGACCGTCTCGCCGCAATCGGTTTCGATGTTAAAGATACAAAAGACGGTTTTGAGTGGAGATTGAATAAATAAATATTAAACATCA
>ERZ860264.2023-NODE-2023-length-12036-cov-2.400134_pt1 | contig 12036 bp, 9 predicted proteins | sample MGYA00509980_ERZ860264 | MGnify/ENA primary metagenome ERZ860264 (study PRJEB30046, sample SAMN00715212) | human gut metagenome | study: EMG produced TPA metagenomics assembly of the A metagenome-wide association study of gut microbiota in type 2... | reverse complement strand
AACGCAGCCGTGATATTCCTTTTGCAGGCCGGCGCCCATCTTTCCCATCTGCATGGTGCAGCCCTCGCAACCGGTGCAGGGCAAGATGTTATAGTCGAACAAATTGATCAGCTCGACCTCGCCGCCAGCCACTTCCTCCCCGTTCAGGTCGTGGGACTCGAAAACGAACGCGGCACCATCCGGGCCGGCTTCGAAAGAGACCGGCTTGCAGACGGCACATATGCCATGCTTGCGGTTGTCCGCCTCGGTCTGTTCCCGCGTCGTCGCGTCATACTCCCCCCTCAGGTCGGATATCCTCTTGTTAAGGTCGCTCAGCCGTATGGCCAGGCTGTCGGAGTCCTTTAGGCCGTCGAGGAATGAGACGATCTCGTTGTAATTGTCTATGGCATCCGAGGTGTCCCCGTCCATGAGGGTGTCGAACTGCGAGACAAGGCTGTCGACAGCCTCTTTCAGCGTCAGGAACTCCGTGGAACGGTGGTTCGACAGCGATGCCGACAAGGCGTTCAGGTCGGAGACAAGCTTTTTGAGCTGGTCGGCGTTGGTGGTGATGCGGGTGTTCGCCTCCGTGATCTGGTCGGCGTTCGCGGTGATTCGCCTGTGGGCATCGTCAATGCGCTCCACGTTCGCGGTTATGCGCCTGTGGGCTTCATCAATCCTCTCGACGTTGGTTGTGATGCGGTCGTTCGCGGCTGAGATGTTGTTGGCATTCTTGGTGATGCGGTCATTGGCCGCCGCGATGTTGTTGGCGTTGTTGGTGATGCGGTCGTTCGTGGCCGCGATGTTGTTGGCGTTGGTGGTGATGCGCGTGGCCAGCTGCAGGTCGTGGTTCAGCAGGGAGGCGCACAGGTCAGCCACCATCTCATTGGTTATGCTTTCCGGAAGCTCCGCCTCCATTATTCGCTTTATGAGCAGCCTTATGTCTTCAAGCAGGGTTGCCATATGTGTCAATTGAATTGTTTTACAAACTGGTTAGAGAAAAGGCGCGGCTTAAGGCTGTCATCGGCTCCGGTCATCTCCCCCATAAAGCAATCCGTCTCCTCGCAAGTCTCGAAACTGACGGTCAGGGAGACGGGGGAGTCGGGCCTTGTCCCGTGTCGGAAATCCTCGCAGGAGGGGATGACCTTCACGGGAACCGGGGCCACGTCAAGCAGCCAGACATCCTCACTGGCGAGCATCTCCTTGAACAGGTCCAATGACGCGGGCGGGATCATCACCTCGGAGAACTCATACACTTTCCCGGACGCTTTGCGGGGACGGGACTTACCGAAGCTGTCTGTCACGGGGTCATAACGGCGGTTGGAGGACTCATCATCCCCGTCGTCGGATGACAGCGAGAGTGACGGCGAGGCGGCGAGGCTGACAATCTCGGGTATTCCGAAAGAGTTGCGGAACCTGACACGGGAGCGGTCCCTGGCAGTCCCGGCCAATTCCACCACGACACGGCAGGCGAACACCCCGTCACGGAAGACATCCATCACGGAGGGGAGGATATCGTGTTCGGACACGAACCGCTCCCGCAGTTCCTCCAGGTCAATCGCCCAGATTCCCGCCTCCAGCTGCCGGAAACTGATCTCGGTGCCGGCATGCGCTTCCTTCACTGTCACCGTACCTGTCGCCGCCTGTATGAAGGCCAGCGGAGCCAGCTCTGTCTCCGGGACCGGGAGGATCCAGGATGATGACCGGGCCGTCAGGAAGAAATTCCCTTTGCTCCTTAAAAAACGGGCGGTGAAGATATCCGTGGCCAATGACGCGAGTCTCCTGTAATTGGTCACTGACACCCCGCCGGGAATCACCACGCAGGAGACCGGGTCGGAACGGTCTCCCTCCATGTCCTCGAGCCAGAACTCGAATCTTCGGTCGGCGACTGTGTGGCCGTCCTCAAGCCGCCAGAGGCCGCTGCCGTCGGCTGTCCCCTCCCCCACCGGCTCGGAGACGGCCTCCAGGATGTCGGACACGTTGACCCTGACGGGTGATGTCACGACACATTCAAAGACCCGCGCACCCATGCGGGAGACGACGAAACGCCCGCGTTCGCCCGGATTGAGGAAGCCGTCGCCGTCTGGGGCGCAGACCCACACGGGATTGCGGGAAAACGCGTAGCCGGATATGACATTCTCTATTCTCATGGCCTGTAAACGGGGGTCACCACCGACCCGACATTTGAGATCTCACATTCGCGCCCTCCGAGGAACCGGTCGCGGCCGGGGCCCGGTGTCGTCAGGAACCGGAGGAAATCGCGGCGCGTGCCGTCATGGCGGCTGTGCCATTCCTGGTGGAGCGACATCGGCCGGAAGATGACCGGGGCGGCGATTATGCTGTTTCTTTCCATGGGGGCAAAATTACATTCTGGCGGCATCCTTTCAAAGGACTACCGCTGCACCCATTTCCCCACCAGCGTCACCGTGTATGTGACCTCGATCTCCACTGTCGCGCATGGCTTTTCATCATGGCCGGTGATCACCCCCGGGGTCGGGTCTCCGGGGACTGTCTGCTGCCACGAACGGTAAATCTCGTATGTCGCCGTGGCCTTGTAGGCGCAGGTCTTGCGTCCGCCTACCGGGGCATCGACAAGGTTGGAGGGGTCGGAAGACCATCTCAATCCTTTCTCGACCGCGCTGATGAACTTCGCGGAAAACCGGTAAGCGGAGTGTCCGTAGGTTATCTCGGGATGCTCCTCCTTGGCCTGTGCTATCGCGAGGGCGCGGTTGGAGTCAAACAGGCAGACCTCCCGTATGTTTGTGGACTCATAGCACCACCGGCTCCGTCTGGTCCCCGGCTCGAACGCCGGGATACCCTGCTCGGTGGCGATATCATACCTCCCCGTCGGGAAAAGCGGGCGGAGGGTGAGGTCCACTTCCACCTCGGCCCGGGCCGGAAGGGAATATGACATCGTGTCGACCAGATACCGGGAATTGTCATAGCCCAGCGGGGACAGGATGTCCATGGCGCGGAGTGTGGTCTTCGGCAACGCCGCCGACACTTCCACTGTCCTCGCCCCATGGCGCAGAAGCTCGTCGAAGTCTTTCCAGAAGCGGGCGAAAAGTCCGTTGCGGAACTGGAAGAGCAGGGAAAGCGTGTGGGTGTGCCAGCCTTGGCCATCCCATATCTCGACGTTTTTCCCTTCGGCGGTCTCCGGGGAGAAACGCCCCACCGTCCCCTGCTCGATTTCCGAACAGTTGTTGAACGCGAACAGGAAGGCCAGGGGGGTCTCGCCGTCCTTGTCGGAATCCTCGTCATCCTCACCCTGTGATATGTAGGTGTGGCGGAACTTCGCCCCGGTGAGGAACATCGGCACCGTCTCGTGGAAATCCCCCTCTATCTTGTCCGACACCCATTCAAGGGGGACGAACTCGTCGACGCTTGACAATTCAAGGACATCCAGCCCTTTAGACTGGGGATCCCAGTTGAAAAACGATGTCGAGGCGGTGTCGACCAGGTGGTTCTCCTTGTCGAGTTTGAACCACAGGGATGTCCTGACCTCGAACGCGAGCCGTCCGGCGGTCTCTGCCGCCGGGCTGACGGACTGGAGGGGCGCGGCCATCGCCCTGGCGGACGGCTCCCGTTCCCAGTCCCGGTCATCCCCGCCCCAGTCATTGTAATCGTCCCAGTAATTGTCGTGGAAGTCATCCCAGTCCCATTCCTCACGCCCCTCGTCGGGATCCCAGTCGACATCATCGTTGTATTCCGGCCAGTCATATTCAAAATCGTCCGCCTCGTCACGCCATCCCCAGTCGGAGACGGCGCGGCCGAATATGATGTTGTCGAGGCTGTACCCCTTGATGAAATCCTCGAACCGTTCGGTGGCGGGGGCTGCTCCCTCCAGTGAGGTGGCGGCTGACAACTTGACATATCGCGGGGTCTCGAAGTTGACAAGCGGGAACTCTGTGGCCATGCCGGTGACATCCAATGCCGACGGGGCTTTCAGGATGTCCCTGACCAGGGCCGGGCGCACTGTCTTCCGGTCATAATCGAGGACGAAGGTGAAGCCGAACCGGACCCACAGGGACTGGAGGAACTCCTCCACCGTGACATCAGGCATCAGGTCGACGTAATCCAGGCGGTTGCGGCAGCAGGCATCCGCGACATTGTTCAGCACCACGATGCGGGACAGCTCACGGTCCTCCCGGAATGGATTGGAGGCAAGCCGGTAGTCCATATCGGCGAACACCATCTCCACCACCTTCCACAGCCAGGGGAATGCCGTCAGCCCGTAGTATTTCGGGACGGTGATCTCGGTGACTTCCCCGTTGACCAGCCTTTTTATTTTCCTGGATGAGCGGTATTTCTCGTTCGGCAGCTTGTTTAGGATCTCGTAATAATACTCGGTCTCCTTGATGGACGCAGGCGCGGTCGTCTCCACCTCGTGGCTCTTGTTGTCGACCACCACGGGGAACACCGCCAGGTCTGTCAGGTCGGGGCGCGCGTTGAGATACAGGTCGAGGAGTATGTCGTATATGTCCTCCCTCCTGTTCTCCTCGTCGGGGATGACGGAGGGCAACCCCTCCAGCTCGGAGAGCTTCCTTTTGCTCCATGCCTCGTAAGCCGTGGAGTTGTCGAAACCGATATTGAACGTTATCCCCTCCTTCTTCCCGGCGGATACCATGTTAAGCAACCCGGAACGGATGTATGTGCCGTCAACGACTGAGACAGGCTCCTTCTCGGCGACCATCTCGGATGACGGGCGGGCAGGGAATCCGGTAAGCTCGTTGTTGCGGGGGGTCGCGGGGACGGTGACCGGCAGCGACTGGCTTCCGCGCTCGTTGTATACCGGGTTGGTGTCCTCGACCGGTATCGAGAAGTTTTCGGGGAGGTCGAGGGGTCCCCTTGATGTCTGTATTCTGGCCATATGTCTCGGTTATCTGTTTCTGGTGAAGGGGGCGCGGGCGCGGTCAAGTGTCTGGCCGGCTTCCTCTATGTCCTGGTACACGACGTATGCCCTGACAGACCGGAGGCCGGCGACGGCTTTTTTGAGGTCGTTCACGGTGGCGGTGAGTTCCGACAGGCCGCCACCATCCCCTGACGGGGAGGTGAAGCCGCCGTCGGCGAACCCGGCTCCTTGCGCCCCGGCCATCATCCCGGCCCCGTAAAGCTTGTTGCGCCGGATGGCCTCGATTGTCCCCACCGCGTCGACCACGCGGGGATTGTCCATGATGGGTTTCGGCACGACGTACTCCCCCTTGTGTACCACCCCGGCCACCTCATACCGGCCGCCGTCGCCGGTGTAGCCACCCTCTGAGAATCCTGTCAGGGAACGTGTGGCCGTCGGCATGGCGGTGGATGCCGGGGTGGCGGTGTTGCCGGGCTGCATGTTCTTGATCTTGTCTCGCTCGGCCTTGGCGGCGATACCCTGGGCGATGCCCGGGGCGGTGATCATCGCCGCCGCGATGGGGCCGCCAATCGGCCCCAGGTCGGCCCACGCCTTCATCACGGCCACGGCGGTGTCTGCAACGATCTGGGCGATTTTGATGGCGAAATTGACATCGGCGTATTTCTTCTGGATCTCGAGCTTCTTGTTCTCCTTCTCCTGCTCTAACGCGGCGGTGTCCTCCCCGTTGTTCTCGGCCTGGCGAATCAGCACGTCATATTTGGCGTCGCTGGCCGCGATCTCGGCATCCTGTATGGCGGTGAACATCGAGCCGGAGAGTTGGGCGTAGTAGTCGAAGTATTTTTTGGCGTTGTCTACTCCGAGTTGCAGTTTCTTGCGCTGATAGTCCTTTTCCTTTATCAGTCCCTGAGTATGGTAGTTTTCGAGCTGCGCAAGCTCGCGGTCGTACTCCTGGACCCACGAAAGGCCTGTCAACTCCTGAAGCTGCCATTGCTGTTCCTGATACTGGTAATTAAGGGCGGCGATACGGCGTTGTTTTTCCTTTTCGAGAGCCACCGCCTGTTCGGAACCTTTCCCGACGGTTTTAATCGCCGCGTCGTAGGTGGCCTCGAGATTCCGCCGCTGGAGGTCGTAGGTGTTTTTTATTCCTTCTGCGCTGGTGGTGTCGGTTGACAGTTCCCGGAAGAGTTCAGCGAATTTCCCGGTATCTGTGAGCACCTGCGACTGCATGGAGCGGATGTCACCGGCGAGTTTATCGAGCAGCTGGCGTTTTTCTTCCGCTCCGAGATAGTCGGCTTTCTCGGTTTTGGCTTGGAAGTCCTGCAACTCTTTCAACTGTGCCTCGTGAAGTCCTTTTTTCTGGGCGAGAAGGAAGATTTCGGCCTCTCCTTCGGTCTTTTCCTGGTTTATCAGCTCCCGTTTGGTCGTCTCCTCCAGCGTGTCATAATAAGCCTGATGCGCCGCGAGGCGTTGTTCGAGTCCCGCCTGCTCTTTTTGGGCGGTCGCCTTGTTGATGGCCTGCTGGGCTGCCACAATGTCCTGTCCGATTTTGTTTTCACGGGCTTGTATCTTGTCAAGCGTGGCCGTGTGTGTCTCGTCGGTTTTAGCCTTCAGGACTTCGAGGGCCTTGATCAGGTCGCCGGAATATCTGATTAACTCTTCATTCTTTTTGATTATTATGTCATATTCCGGCAGCTCGCCCTTATCCTTGTTTATTGTCAAAAGATTGCGCTGGTGCAAATCATCGGCCGATGCCGTCGCTTCATCAATGGAATCCTCGGCATAGGTGCCGGGGGTGCGGCGGTTCTTCTTGGAGTCCTTTCCCTTCAGGGTGCGGAGGCGTTCCTGGATCTTCTCTTTCCTGTCCTCTATGGCTTTGAATTCTTCATCTGTCTGCGGGTCGAGTTTTCTGAGTTCCTTCAATTCCTTGCGGAGTTCCTTCACTTCATCGACCACGGAATGGGCGGCAGATGCCGTGTCATTCAGCCGGTCCGTTGTGGTTTCCAGGGAGGCAGTGAAAACGTCCTCGAGATTGATGCCTGTCGCCTCCATGTCTGCCTTTAAGTCTTCGAGAGCCTTCGTTGTGGCGGTGACCTCCTTGTTGGCTCTGTCGAGTTCGGTCTTCATGAAATTTCCGTGTTCTTGTTCCGAACGTTTTACCATGACATTATTCCCATAGGTCTTACGCCATGGCAACCGAATCGGGCCCAGGTAAGCTGGGCCAGTGAACGTCCTGTCATCCTCGACCATATCGTCTTTGTGCGCGTCCCATTGGGCCTGTGCCTTGCGCTGGCGCGATCTGGCGGCCTCCTGTTCGTTGATATACTGCTGATATTCGTCCTTGTAGTAAGCCAGACGCATTCGTTTCTCCATTGAGGCTATGTATTCTTCAATGGCTTCTTTATTTGCCTTCAGTTTTCTACGTTCTGCGTCGAGGTGACCGTTATATTCGGGACAGACACGGTTGATTTCCTGGATGGCCTTTAATCGGCGTTCCTTCGACAGGTTTTCATTTTCCGCGACCTTGACCAGTTCCAACAACTTGGTCTTCTCTGTGTTGAGCTTGTTGATGAAATCTTCGCGTTTCCGGGCGTGTTCCTCGGCTTGTTGTCTCATCCTTTCCTCGGCTTCGTTGACCTTATCGATGGATTCGGTGACGTCATCATTCCCGGAACTCCATGTGTAAAGGGCTGCGCCGAGGGCGGCGATTGCTCCAATCACCGCGGTCCAGGGAGTCGACGCGAGGGCGACCTTCATCGCGTTTACAGATTTGGTGGCCGCGATCACATTCCCCCGCATGGTCTTGAAAGCGGCGGAGCAAAGGAGAATGGCGGCTTTACTTGTGGCTAACAACGCACTCAGTCCCTTCACAGTGGCTCCATAGAGTTTTGTGGCAGTAGTAGCGAGAATCACGGCGAGTTTATAAGAGACGAAAGCAGCGATAACCGGTTTAATATACCGGTTATATTTTCCGAGAAATTCAATCACATTACCCAACCATTGAACCAAGGAGGTGAGGGCCTTGATAAGGTCTTTAATCGGGCCGTTGGTTCCGGAGGATATTTTCAACACCAGTTCCTCACCGGCTGATTTTAGTCCGGCCATCGCTCCGGCTACATTGTCGCCCATGGTATCGGACATCTGGCGGAAATCCTCGGTCACTCCAGTTATTGAATCTCGGAGGGCAGTAATATTGTCCGCCTGATTTAGAAAGGTGGAGAAGGCAGCCACGCTTCGTTTATCGGTCAGTTCGAGGGCTTTCGCAAGATCCACCCCCTCTGCGTTGAGTTTTTTCAATCCCTCGGCGAGATCGGCAGCATTTCGGACAGGACCGCCCAAAGCCTTTGCGAGATCTCCGTTTGCGTCACAAAGGTTCAGAATTATGTTACGGGTCGCAGTGGCCGCGCTGGTCGCATCGAAACCGGCATTTGCAAGCATACCCAGTAACGCCGTTGTGTCCTCGATGCTCAATCCGAAAGAGTTTGCAACCGGCCCTACAGTTGACAGGGATGCTTCAAGTTTGGAAAAATCAAGAGCGGTTTTTGTCGTGGCAACGGAGAAAGTTGCAAGAACGTCCTCGGTCTCGCTCGCGTCTTTATTAAATATTCGGAGAGCCGCGCCCGCGAAAGCTGACGCGCTGGCCAGGTCGGTGTCTACGGCCTTGGCGAATTTCAGGATGGCCCCCTCCATTTGGAGAATTTGCTCCTTACCGAAACCAAGTTTGGCAAGCTCTATCTGAAGGCTTGTGACCTCGGCTGCGGAATATGAGGTTGTCGCGCCCAATTGCCGGGCGGCGGCTTCCATGTCCCTGATACCATTTCGGGTGGTTCCGAGTATTGAGGCAAGCCGGGAATTGGCCTTCTCAAATTCGACAATAAGGTTGAAGGCGTTCTTGAAAGAGCCTGTGACAAGACCAAGCACAGTCACACCGATTGCTGTAAAGAAACCGATAATCATCTGTTTCATCTTCGTGAGCGAGACAAAACTGTTTTTTAATTTATCGGTCTGGCCGGTGGCTTGGTATAACGCCTGTTGTGTGCGGCCGATTTCCTGTTGCAGCTCCTTGTAACGCTTAGGGTCGGTAGCCTTTGATGTGCTGTTAAATTCCCGTTGCAGTTCTTTAAGGCGTTTTTTCAATTGACTTACCGACATAGAGGTCAAGTCAATCCGTTTGGCCACTTCGTCCATTTTGGCGCGGTTCTGCGCCATAGCGCGGGAGTTTTGGTCAATAGACTTCCGGAGGTTGTTCCATTCCGTGGATCCCTTCTTTCCTTCGGCTTCGAGCTGCGCCATCGCCTTCCTGCTGGCGTTGGTCTGTTTCTGGAGTTCCTTGTTGTCCTTCTCCAGCTTGTGAAACTCCTCCTGTGCCTGGGTCGCGTTAAGCGTCAACACCCAGTTGATATAATCGGGTTTTAATTTTGCCATTGCGTCAACGTGTTTCGTGTACGCAAAGGTATCTGGCTGATTTTGCCCTCTAAAGGACGAAAAAAGCGAGAACGCAAACGCGTCCCCGCTGACTTGGTTTCAATATGTCCGACCGGTTATCGGTTCATCCTGCGCCACTCTCTGGCTCGCTTACGTTCAAGTTTTTTTATATAGTGTCTGGCCTGTGCTTCCTCTTCGGCCTTTCGGCCTTCCTGGGTGAACAATCTCCACCAGAGGACGGAAAGGAGTCCGATAATCAGAAGGACGGCGACAGTAACAAACACCGCTGAAAATAATGCAGTGGCAATCCCATCTCCTTCCTGGAGGGAGGTGATAAGTGTGTATACGAACAGAACAACTACAACCGCGTATACAAACAAACTACGGAGTATATTGATAAATCTATTTTTCATCGTTCGATTCCTTTTGTCAGTAATTCGGTGACCAGGTTGCTGAGAGGACGTTCCTGGCGGACGCTTTCAGCCTGGATCAGGTCGGCCAGCCACGCGGGCAATGTCACGGATATTCTCACTCGCGGGGTCCCGTCAACGAGCTTGCGCCCCGAGCCTTCACGAAAACCGCCGCTTCCTATTCCTCCCATATCGTCAATTGTTTAGTTTCCACAAATATACAAAATATTTTGGTTTTATCCCATATTTTCATAATAAAATAAATATGTTTTACAACACAAGGGCGACCTTGGCAAGTCTGCGCGGGTCGCCCTTAGTTGGAATGTCCGGTGTGTCACAATGAGACCACGGGGTTGTCATTCTCGATGTCATCAGCCCGGGGCGGATTGGCGATGGTTTCAAGGTCGCGGATCATCATCCGCAACGCCCTGAGATGGGCCATGGTCTCCACGTCGTCGTCATCATCCGGGGAGAGTATCAGCCTCCGCGACAGCACAGAGACTGTCCGGCGGTAGGCTTTCAGGATTTCAGGCTGAGTCTGCAAGGTCTCCATCACTTCGGCAACACCTTCTGTTATCTGCGCTCCACCAACTTCGAGTCTCATAGCTCACCTCCTTCCGTCATTTTCTCTGCTTCTTCGTCAGAAACCTGAAGCACCTCAAATGTGAGGATGTAATTGCCTTTGCGCACTACCGATTCAAACCAGTTCTCGATGATCGAGACACGCTGCGCGAAATCCGCGCTGTCTGAAATCGGTCGGCAGGTAAGAGTCTCGTATGGGGTTTTCAGACGTATGAAAATACGCTTGAAAAGCTCTCGCCCCCCTACTGTAGGATGTGGTGAGGATTTATCCCCTGTGTAGCCTATGCCTTCTGCTGCGGGGTCGATGCGCTCGCCTTTGTCGATATTGTAGACGCGACCCGTTTCCGCACCCTCATACTTCGACTTGCTCATGCCTCACCTCCTTTCCGGCTGGAGGTGGATGACGGAAGGAATGCCCCGGCAAAGATGGCTGTGGCCGCGCCCAGTATCACGGGCAGCGACGGCTCCCCGGCGGCGCATTGCAGGTAAGCCACGGGCGCGAGGATGGCCGAGGCGGCAACGCTGATGACGCGGAGGGTTGGGATGATGGTTGTGGATACTGCGCCCGAAAGGATGCGGGCTGACGCGCCCTGATGGAGCGCGATGCTGTTGGTTGTTTTCATTTTGTTGAGCAATTTAATGAAACATTGACTGAAAAAGGAGGAAACAAGAAAAGGTTCCGCTCCCCGTTGCTCAACACCTGATACAGGCTGTGGGCGCATTAACGCTCCACACGGGGGACAGAACCGTATATCTAAGGAAGCCACGAGCATATTCCCACATGCTCGTAGCTTAAATTCGAGAATTAAATTCTCATATCGCATTCCGCGACTGTAATACTAGTGCGGTGCAAAAGTGGGAATAATCTCTGATAAAATCAACAGAAAAGACATTTTTTATCTATAAACAATCATTTTCCTTTAATGTTGATACTAATTTCACATTTCTAATATACCCGTCTTTACTGAACATAGTCAAGTATCAAATTGTTTACTTCCCAAACAATGAACGACTTATGAAAAATATCTATGTGATTGCACTCGCAGCCATCCTATTTCAAGGCTGCGGGCAAAAAAAAGAGATGACGGCACCCGCCACCCGACCTGTTAAGACAACTATTGTCGAATCAAGGTCAGTAATCAGAAAAGACTTCTCCGGCATTGTAGAAGCAGTGGAGTATGTCAAACTGGCATTCCGCGTCAGCGGACAGATCATCAGCCTGCCTGTTATCGAAGGAGAGAAAGTGAAAAAGGGGCAACTGATTGCAGCTATCGATCCCAGAGATATCGCATTGCAGTATGCTGCCACCAAGTCTGCCTACGAAACGGCTTCCGCACAAGTGGAACGCAACAAGCGCCTGCTCTCCCGGCAAGCGATCTCCGTGCAGGAGTATGAAATCAGCCTTTCCAATTATCAGAAAGCAAAATCGGAGTACGAACTGTCCAGCAACAACATGCGTGACACCAAACTGACGGCCCCTTTCGACGGTTCTATCGAGAAGCGGTTGGTGGAGAACTACCAGCGTGTCAATTCAGGAGAAGGGATCGTACAACTGGTCAACACACAGAACCTGCGTATCAAGTTCACCATACCGGATGCATATCTTTATCTCCTCCGTGCCAAAGATCCCCGTTTCCTTGTAGAGTTTGATACCTTCAAGGGCCATGTGTTCAAGGCGAGACTGGAGGAATATCTGGACATATCCACCGAAGGAACGGGTATTCCGGTCAGCATCACTATCGACGACCCTTCATTCGACCGGGACTTATATGCCGTGAAGCCCGGCTTCACTTG
>ERZ860264.2018-NODE-2018-length-12065-cov-3.657202_pt1 | contig 12065 bp, 8 predicted proteins | sample MGYA00509980_ERZ860264 | MGnify/ENA primary metagenome ERZ860264 (study PRJEB30046, sample SAMN00715212) | human gut metagenome | study: EMG produced TPA metagenomics assembly of the A metagenome-wide association study of gut microbiota in type 2... | reverse complement strand
ACTGTGAAGTGGACATGTGCCTCGCCGTTGCTTGCGGCGTAGAGCGCACCTTCGACAAGGTGTTCCTCCATCGGCGTGCGTGAGCCGTCCTCATATAGGTGGAAGAGAAGAAGTCCCTTGGGGAGCTGGCCGTAGTTGAGGCCCTTGGCTTCGAGCATGTTGGCCACTACAGCCTTGTAGTTGCCTTCTGCCGTCAGTTCCTTTATGCTCTTACCCTCGTTCTTCCGGCACTGTCCGTCAAGAGCATCGTAGAAAGCGAAGTTCTCAAGATTGTCGAAATAGTGTTTCTCAAAATCAGTCGTCGGAACGTCGTAGTCGGCGTCGAGGAAAGCGAACATGTCCTTGAACATGCGGCTTGCGGCACCGGAGGCGGGAACGAACTTGACCACGCGGTGGCCTTCTGCCTTATAGTCTGTCCACGCTTTCTCGTAGGCGGCACGCTCGTCCTTGCCGGGAGCCATGATGCCGTGGTCTATTCCGGCAGCTGCCTCCAGTCTCAGAAACGGGAAACCGGTCTTGAATTGTTCCAACTGATTTTTGATCTGCTCCTCGGTCATGCCCTTCAGAGCGATTTGTTTAAGGTCTTCTTGTGATAGCATAATTATGTTATTTATTGGAAATGATGCAACAAAAATAATAACTTTTCATGTAAAAACCGCATAAATCGAATAAAAATCGTAACTTTGCACCTACTTATTAACAAACTGACACAATTATGGCTGAAAGATTTGAATTTACGGAAGAAGAGAGAAGAAAGGCGGGCAGGCTTTATGTCACCTTGAAGACGCTCATCGGGGCTTCGCTCCAACCGGAGGACGAGAGGAAAATGCGTGACCATCTGGCGAAGTCTATGGACAGCAACCAGACGCACCGGGATGTCTTCGGACTTAATCCGATACTCTTCGGACTGCAGACAGCGAAGATTGTTGTCGATGAGATTGGACTGAAACGGGATGCCGTGCTGGCCATTCTGCTCCATCCAAGCGTGGCCGATGGATTCACGACGGTCGACGACGTGAGGCGTGACTTCGGTGAGTCGGTGGCCCGGATTCTCAGCGGACTTATGCGCATAGCTGAGCTCTATGAGAAGAACCCGGTCGTGGAGAGCGAGAATTTCCGCAATCTGCTGCTGTCTTTTGCTGAGGACATGCGGGTCATTCTGATTATGATTGCCGACCGCGTGAATCTGATGAGGCAGCTCCGTGACAATGAAAACATGGAAGCTAGGAGGAAGGTGTCAGAGGAGGCGGCCTACCTTTATGCCCCGCTGGCCCACAAGCTGGGGCTCTATAAGCTGAAGAGCGAGCTGGAGGACCTGTCGCTGAAATATCTGGAGCACGACGCCTACTATCTTATAAAGGAGAAACTGAACGCGACGAAGAAGTCGCGCGACGCATACATAGAGCGTTTCATCGGACCTATCAGCGACAAGCTGACGGCCGCAGGGCTGAGGTTCCACATGAAGGGACGCACGAAGAGCATCCACTCCATCTGGCAGAAGATGAAGAAGCAGAAGTGCGGCGTGGAGGGTATATATGACCTCTTCGCCATACGCATTATCATCGACTCGCCGTTCGAGCAGGAGAAGATGCAGTGCTGGCAGGCCTATTCGATTGTGACGGATATGTATCAGCCCAATCCCAAGCGTCTGCGCGACTGGCTGTCGGTACCGAAATCGAACGGTTATGAGAGTCTCCACATCACGGTGCTGGGACCGGAACACAAGTGGGTGGAGGTGCAGATACGCACGGAACGGATGGACGAGGTGGCCGAATGCGGAGTCGCCGCCCACTGGCGCTACAAGGGCGTGAAGGGTGAGACGGGACTGGACGAGTGGCTTGCCAACATACGCAACATATTGGAGAACAGTGACGACCTGCAGGTGATGGACCAGTTTAAGATGGATCTCTATGAGGACGAGGTGTTCGTCTTCACGCCGAAGGGTGACCTGTTCAAGTTCCCGAAAGGCGCGACGGTGCTCGACTTTGCCTACCATATACACTCCAAGGTCGGAAACGGATGTACGGGTGCACGTATTAATAATAAGGTGGTGACTTTCCGTGAGAAGCTTCACAGCGGTGATCAGGTGGAGATAATGACTTCCGGCACGCAGAAGCCGAAGCGTGAATGGCTGAACATTGTCCAGACGTCGAGGGCAAAGGCGAAGATTCGTCAGGCTCTGAAGGAGACACAGGTGAAGGAGGGACTTTTCGCTAAGGAAATGCTGGAGAGGAAGTTCAAGAACCGGAAGATTGAAATGGAAGAGCCGGTCATGGCCAAGCTCATCAAGAGGCTCGGTTTCAAGGAGGTCAGCGATTTCTACAGGCAGATAGCCGACGGCTCGCTTGATGTCAACACCGTGATTGACACTTATCTGGAGATACAGGCCCGTGAGTCGGGACAGCTGCCGGAAGGCCCGGTGAGAAGTGCCGGCGAGTTCAACTTTCAGGCCGATAGCGACATGGCCGGACGTCAGAGTGACGACGTTCTCGTGATAGACCGAAATCTGAAAGGTGTCGACTATCAGCTGGCACGTTGCTGTCAGCCTATCTACGGCGACGATGTTTTCGGCTTCGTGACAGTCAGCGGAGGAATAAAGATACACCGGTGCGACTGCCCCAACGCTGCCGAACTGCGCAAGCGTTTCGGCTACCGTATCGTCAAGGCGCGCTGGAGCGGCAAGGGCTCGTCGAAGTATTCCATAACGCTGCGTGTCATAGGCAATGACGACATAGGCATCGTGAACAACCTGACGAGCATCATCAGCAAGGATGAGAAGCTGACCCTGCGCAGCATCAGCATAGATAGCAACGACGGACTGTTCCGCGGCAATCTGGTCGTGATGCTTGACGATACGTCGAAGCTTGAGACCCTGATACGTAAGCTGAGGACAGTAAAGGGCGTAAAGCAGGTTGAAAGGATATGAATCAATGTAACAAGGGACATGGCGGCACCGTAAAAGAGAGCCGTCGGTCCATATTAATAACTTATATAAAATGAAGAGAATTACTTTAAAGTCGGCTGTTTTTGCCGCAATGTTAATGTTGGGTAGTGGGAACGCAAGCGCTCAGATAAATTTGGGCGATATTCTCGGAGCTGTCACCGGTGGCGGTTCCTCGTCGTCATCCGGTTCTGCCGGCGATTTGATATCCAATCTGACGTCCGTGTTCTCAGGTAACAAGCAGGCTTCAAAGAACCAGATTGTGGGTACATGGGAGTATTCCGAGCCGGCTATCGTCTTTGATTCGGACAACTTTCTTGCAAAGGCCGGAGCAAAGCTGGCTGCCGACAAAATGGAGAAGAAGCTGCAGGAATATCTCACAAAATACGGTGTTAAGCCCGGTGCGATGAGCATCACGTTTGCTGAGGACGGTACGTTCAAGGAAAGTCTGAACGGAAGAAACATAAAAGGCAAGTGGAAAGTAGAGGATTCGAAGCTGATTCTGACCTACGGAACAATCAAGCCGGTGTCCATCACGACACAGTTGGATGGCAAGACGCTGATGATTGTGACAGACGCGACGCAGCTCCTGAACTTCATGAAGACGATAGGAAGCAAGTCTACGAATGCCAATATCAAGACCGTTACATCGCTGATGAACAGTATCAAAGGCATGAAAGTCGGTCTTACACTCGTTAAAAAATAATAATTAACGCTGTTCCAGTAGCGGTACTTAATAAAAATATCGTACCTTTGCAGCCGCTGTCACGAGTTGGCAGCATAAATTCAAACCTAACAAACAAATAAAACAAAATGGCAACAAAAATCAGATTGCAGCGCGGCGGCCGTAAGGGCTATGCTTTTTACAGCATCGTAATCGCTGACGTTAGAGCACCACGTGATGGTAAATTTACTGAGAAGATTGGTACTTACAACCCTAACACCAATCCTGCCACAGTAGATTTGAATTTTGACCGTGCCCTTTATTGGGTGGAAACAGGAGCACAGCCTACTGACACAGTACGCAACATCCTGAGCCGTGAGGGCGTTTATCTCATGAAGCACCTCCATGGTGGTGTCAAGAAGGGCGCTTTCGACGAGGCTGCTGCACAGCAGAAGTTCGACGCTTGGAAGGCAACCAAGGTTAAGGGAGCTGATGCTGTCCGTGAGAAGGAAGCTCAGGCAAAGAAGGCTGCTTATGCAAAGGAGCTGGAGGCAGAGAAGAAGATCAATGAGACTATCGCCAAAAAGGTAGCTGACAAGAAGGCCGCAAAGGCTGCTGAGGAGGCTGCAAAGGCCGCTGAGGCTGCCGCACCTGCGGAGGAAGCACCCGCTGAGGCATAATCGTTGTACTTCCTTAAAAGAACAATGCGGTCAAAATCATAATGATTTTGACCGCATTTATTTTGTCCGGTGGGTTCTTACATGAACTTCTTATAGAATGTTTCATATTCTTTGGCTACCTTGATATATTCATGGTGGCGCTTGACGTATTCTATACTTTGGCGTTTCAGTTCCGCAATACGGCCGCTGTCCAGCACAAGTTGCTCCAGTTCATGAAAGACACTCTGGTAGTTTGGTTCCACATTTATAATAGGACGGAGTTCTTTCTCGTTCAGTATCTCATAGTTCTCCTCTTCCCCTCCGCCTATACATATAATGCCCTTGGACATTGCGAGAAGCGGATTCATGGATGGAGTATAACTGTACAGCTGGTCAAGAATGGCGTCGCTGCCGTTCATCATCTTCTCGTATTCATTGAAAGGAACGGATTCCGCCTTCTTCAGCACGACTTTATCTGGATACTTCCGGGTTATATCCTCGGCGGCACGAAGCATAATGTCCGTGCCTTTATATTCGTTGCGCTTTTTGTTGATGCCTATGAACAGCTTCAGTGGAGGCTGGAAAGAGGGTGGGGCGGACTGCTCCTGATTTTCCGGGAGTTGTATCGGGAAAGGAATAAAGACAGTCTTTTCAGGGAAAGAAGGCCGGTAGCATACCCAATATTCGTACAGTCCGGTCACTATTCCGTCACAATCTTCCGCAATGAACTTGTTCAACCGTTCCTTGGCAGTGCCGAGCCAGTCCCGCCGTTCCTTCATCGCGTCCTTTCCGGTGCGTATCTCTTCGCCGATATTGAAGTCGCTGTAACGCAACGGGCGGTCGTTGATACAGGTGTTGACCCAGTACCAGTCCATGCCGAACCCGCCGAGAAAGACCCGCTTGTTATGCTTGCGAAGATACTTGTAGATAGGGAACAGTCGCTCCGCCTTTACCTCGGCAAACATCGGATTAATCAGTTGCACCACGTCGTAGCCCCTCAACCGCGGTAATATGGCGTACAGTTTGGCCAGAAGCATCATGCCGCCTAACTTCCCGGGGCGCCTCACCAATGATATATCCCGCGGATAATTCTTCCAAAAGTCGCCGTTGGAAGCCACGGTGACGTCATGTCCAAGCACTTTCAGTCCTTTGGCAAGCGTGGCATGCACGTTGCTGTATTCACCCAATAGCAGTATTTTCATCTTTCTTCTTTCATAAGTGGCAATGTGCGCATTAGTATGGAAAGGCCCACTCTGCTGTTTGTCATCCGGCGGAACCATGTATATTTCCTTGTATAGTTCTTGTCCGGAAGCGGGAAGAGACCTCTTGAGTGGAGGTCATCAAGCTGCCGGTCGAGATACTTGCGGCTTCGGGTCTGCGTGATGATGTTGTAGATATAGTCCATCGTTATCTGTGCAACGCGCCGTTGAAGGGCAATCTTGTCATTGTGCGGCAGACTGTCAATCATGTCGTTCAACCTTATTATGACATCCTTTTTATCATTCAGACGTTTCAGAATGCTTCTCTTTGTGTTGCTTGACGTTATGGAATCTTCCCGTCTGCGGTATATGTATGCCTCTGCGGAAGTTGAATAAAGCGTCTCCGTCCGTAGCAACAGCTGCGGCGTGAACTCCTCGTCTTCATGATAAATGCCGGAAGTGAAGCGCAGTTCACCGAGTATCGCACGCCTGAAGATATATCCCCACGCTGCCGGACGGACGTTGTTGTGCTGCATATACTCCGTGCCGCAAACAGGTTTGTCATCGGCAAATGTTGTTTGTCCGCCGTTCTTGTCCGTTGCCTTGAACATTACCATATCCGGCGTCCCGTGATACCTCACGATGTCCAGACAATGTTCGTATGCTGTCTGTGACAGTTTGTCGTCACCGTCAACGAACTGTATGTACCGGCCGGTGGCCATCCTGATGCCGATATTGCGCGCATCACTCAGCCCTTTGTTAGGCTGGCGTACATATATTATGTTTTCCAGATAATCGCTCAAATCGTTTATCGGGCTCATATCAGAACCGTCATCCACGATGATAATCTCTCTCTCGAACGGCCGCAGTGACAATGAAACGATACTGTCTATACACTCGATCAGCATCCATACTGGTATGTTATAGCACGTCACTATAAAGCTGATCAACGGCGTCCTGTCGTTTTGACAATTACTTTGTTTATTTTGCATAATGCGTTTATTCCTAATATATTAATAACAATGGCTTTCAGCTTTGCTATACAGCCGAGGCCGCCAAATCTTTTTATTGCAATCCGCTTCAGCCGCGGCCTGTCACCGGTCAGTTCGTATTCATATAATTGTATGTTGGCGACTTGCATGTAATATTGGTGGAACAGGGGATGTTCCCGACAGCGGTCTATCATATTTAAATGAGAATCGAGAAACATGCGCCATTCTTTGCCGCGTGCCCGTGCAGTGATGCCGTTGGCGTTGTCACAATAATAGTACATGCCTTTACCGGTCGTAGCCACGCATTTCACGTGGTCCAGCAGTTGCGGGAGCGTGGCAATGTCCTCAAAGACCCGTCCCACCGGGAACCTGACGTTGTCAAACATCTGCCGGCGATAAATCTTGTTCCACGCATACGAATGATTGTAGGCCTGGGATTCCATCCAGTAGTCAATCGGTGCGGAGTATGTCTTTTCCTCAAAGCCGATAATATGCCGTTGTGCCGTTTTGCTGATGCGGCATACCGGATATTCCAGGATGTCGTATTCCGGGTGAGTGTCCATGATGTCCATCAGTTCGGTGTAAGTGCCATCACCGATGTAGTCATCCGAGTCGGCGAAAGTGATGTATCTTCCCCGTGCTATGTCGAGGCCAGCATTGCGTGCATCGCTCAGTCCTCCGTTCTCTTTATGGATAACCCTAATCCTGCAGTCCCGTTCAGCCCAGCGGTCACATTTCTCCGGGCAATCGTCCGGCGAGCCGTCATCAACAAGTATGATTTCCATTCCGTCACACTTTTGTCTGACGATACTGTCCACACATCTGTCCATTGTGTCGCTGACGCGGTAGACCGGTATTATTATGGTCAATCTTGTTCCCATAAGGCAGTATGGCTCCAGCGTCGGGGTGTCCCGGCCAGAGACAGCTTCTATGCAAAGGTACTAACTTATTTCCTTATTGCGGAAGAACTGTCGGCTATTTTTTATAAATTGCGGAAAACCGGACGAGAAACAGCCGCAGCCATGTAATAAAAACGGGGAATGTCCGTTTATTATTTTAATGACAGAAACAGAATCAAAGGAAAGTTACAGCCATATATTGAAGTACACCGGAATATTCGGTGGTGTGCAGGGACTCAACATTCTGATAGGCCTTGTCCGCAACAAACTCGTAGCCATGCTTCTCGGTCCCGGGGGTATGGGGCTCACGTCATTGTTCAATTCGGCGGTCAGCTTCATATCCCAGACGACCTGTCTCGGTATCTCTTTCAGTGCCGTGCGTCATCTTTCCGAAATCTTCGATGAAGGTGATGAGGAACGCATTGCCCATTTCATCAAGGTTGTGCGTGCGTGGTGTCTTCTGACGGCCCTGCTCGGAATGTTGGTATGTATAGTTGTCGGGCCATTGCTCAGCGACTGGACCTTTTCCTGGGGTGACCACACGCTTCATTTTCTTCTCCTTGCTCCGGCCGTGGCAATGCTTGCTGTCACCGGTGGCGAGACGGCCATACTGAAAGCCTCCCGCCGTCTGCGCGCCTTGGCAGTGATACAGATATGTCTGGTCGTGGTATCTTTGTTCGTTTCCATTCCCATCTATTATTTCTTCGGAGAGTCGGGTATCGTTCCCGTCATTGTGCTCATGGCTTTTGCCGGGATGGCTGTCACGATGCTCTATTCCTATCGTTTCTATCCTCTGCGCCTTCGAGGCTTCAATGGCATCTTGGGCGAGGGAATGGAGATGATACGCCTTGGTGTGGCTTTCACGCTTGCCGGCATATTCGGCAGCGGGGCAGAGATGATCATCCGGGCATATCTCAACGTCAACAGCGACCTGTGCACCGTGGGACTTTATAACGCCGGCTTCATGCTTACCGTGACATACGCCGGCATGGTATTCTCGGCAATGGAGACCGACTATTTCCCCCGCCTGTCCGCCGTAAACCATGACACTGCGGCTGTCAATCTGACCGTCAACCGTCAGATTGAAGTATCCGTCCTGCTTCTTTCGCCGATGCTTGCCGTCTTCATGCTGTCCTTGCCGATTCTTCTTCCCTTGCTCTACACCGACAGTTTCCTGCCCGTAGTCGCCATGGCCCAGATCGCATCACTGTCCATGTATTTCAAATCCGTTTATCTTCCTGTATCATACGTTGTGCTGGCAAAGGGAGAATCTGTCGCATTCCTCGTCCTTGAGGCCCTGTCATACATATTCCTCGTCATATTTGTCATTGTGGGATATTCCTCATGCGGCCTTCTCGGAACAGGCATCGCTCTGTCGCTTTCAAACCTCCTCGACCTCATATTGGCCTTTCTTTATGCCGGTTTCCGCTATCGTTACTTCCCGTCGTCGCATGTGTTGAGGTATTCTTCAGTACAGATAGTTCTCGGTTTGTCTGCCTACGCCGTCACCTTTGTTTCAGACCTGTCGCTCTATTGTGTTCTGGGGACAACCGTGTGTCTTGCCAGTGCGGCCTATTCCATGCACATCCTGCGCCAGAAGACAACCCTGTGGGACGCACTGGTGAAACGTGTGGCAGGCAGGTTTGGCCGGAAGTGATATACCGGACGGCGTGTGCCGGTGGTATATGTATAATCAAAAGAAACATCCTTGTATCTGTCCGCCCAACATATTAATTCAATTGGCGGACAAATACAAGGATGTGTCCCTACAAGTTGCTGAACCCTATTTGGATTCTGCCGTTTCTTAGCCTTTCAGTGCGGCCAGCGACTCCTTGATCGCAGCAATCTTCTCCTCGCTGTCACTCATCTTCTTACGCTCCATCGCCACGACAGCTTCGGGCGCGTTGGCTACGAACTTCTCGTTTGAGAGCTTCTTCTTGATTCCGACGAGGAAGCCTTCGAGATGTTTCAGCTGGGCTTCGAGCTTGGCTATTTCAGCCTCGGTGTCAATCATGTCGCCCAGCGGCACGGCAAATTCGTCGGTGCCGACCATGAAAGCGGCGGCCGTAGTGTCCTTCTCCGTCACGACGTCGATAGCCGACAGATTGGCCATCTTCGTGATGACACTTGAATAAGCCTCATACTTGTTGGCGCCTACGGTCTGAAGCGTCAGAGCCTCTTTCGGGGCGATGTTCTTCTGATTGCGCACCGTGCGCACGCCGCTCACAATCTGCTTCACATTCTCGATGTCAGCCACAAGGCGCTCGTCATCCTCGGTCGGGGCGGCCACCTCCAGCTTGTCGCGCATGATAGACTCACCGTCGCGACGGTCGCAGATGTGCTGCCACAGCTCTTCGGTGATGAACGGCATGAACGGATGGAGCATCTTGAGGAGCGTCTCGAAGAACGTGATGGTCGCATCGTATGTCGTGCGGTCGATGGGCTGTCCGTATGCCGGCTTGACCATTTCGAGATACCAGCTGGAGAACTCGTCCCAGAACAGACGGTAGACAGCCATGAGCGCCTCTGAAATGCGGTATTTGCGGAACAGGTCGTCTACCTCGGCGTTGGTCTGCTTCAGCTTGGCCTCAAACCACCGTGTGGCCGTGGCGTTGGCTTCGGGCTGTGCGGCGTCGGCCACCTGCCATCCCTTGACAAGCCGGAAGGCGTTCCAGATCTTGTTGTTGAAGTTTCGTCCCTGTTCGCAGAGGCTTTCGTCGAAGAGAATGTCGTTTCCGGCCGGTGCGGAGAGCATCATACCCATGCGCACGCCGTCGGCTCCGTATTTGTCGATGAGCATCAGCGGGTCGGGCGAGTTGCCGAGACTCTTCGACATCTTGCGGCCCAGCTTGTCGCGGACGATGCCCGTGAAATAGACATGCTTGAAGGGGAACGTTCCGCGATATTCATATCCGGCCATGATCATTCGGGCTACCCAGAAGAAGATGATGTCCGGTCCGGTCACGAGGTCGCTCGTGGGATAGTAGTATCTGATTTCCTCGTTGTCGGGGTTGTTCACGCCGTCGAACACCGAGATGGGCCACAGCCATGACGAGAACCACGTGTCGAGACAGTCTTCGTCCTGAGCGAGGTCGGCGGCGGTCAGAGCCGGGTTCTTCTCCTGAGCCTTGGCCAAAGCCTCTTCGGCCGTGCGGGCCACGACGAGGTCGCGCTTTCCGTCGGCCGTCGTGAAATAGTATGCCGGTATGCGGTGGCCCCACCACAGCTGACGGCTGATGCACCAGTCCTTGATATTCTCCAGCCAGTGGCGGTAGGTGTTCTTGTATTTTGCGGGATAGAACTGAATCTCGTCAGTCATCACGGGGTCGAGTGACAGGTCGGCGAAGTGCTTCATCGAGAGGAACCACTGCGTCGAGAGCTTCGGCTCGATTGGCACGCCGGTACGCTCGGAGCATCCCACCTTATTATTATAGTCCTCGACCTTCTCCATCAGTCCGGCCTCCGTGAGGTCCTTTTCTATCTGACGGCGGACGTCCATGCGGTCCATGCCGACGTACATGCCGGCAGCCTCGCTGATGGTTCCGTTGTCGTTGAAGATGTCAATCGTCTCCAGGTTGTGCTTCAGACCGAGTGCATGGTCGTTGATGTCGTGTGCCGGCGTCACCTTCAGACAGCCCGTACCGAACTCAATGTCAACATAGTCGTCCTCGATGACGGGAATCTCGCGGCCCACCAGCGGCACGATTACGTGCTTGCCGCGCAGCCACTGGTTTTTCGGGTCATTGGGGTTGATGCACATGGCCGTGTCGCCCATGATGGTCTCGGGGCGTGTCGTGGCCACGATGGCGTATTTGCCGGGCTCTTCCTTCACCATGTAGCGCAGGTAGTAGAGCTTCGAGTGTTCCTCCTTATATATCACCTCCTCGTCTGACAGGGCCGTCTGTGCCTGCGGGTCCCAGTTGACCATGCGCACGCCGCGGTAGATGAGCCCCTTTTCGTAGAGGTCGCAGAAAACCTTGATGACACCCTCGGAGCGCTTCTCGTCCATCGTGAACGCCGTGCGGTCCCAGTCGCAGCTTGCTCCCAGACGGCGCAGCTGCTTGAGGATGATGCCTCCGTGTTCGTTGGTCCAGTCCCATGCGTGGCCGAGGAACTCGTCACGTGTCAGGTCGGTCTTCCTGATGCCCTGCTGTGCCAGCTTGTTCACAACCTTGGCCTCGGTGGCAATGGAGGCGTGGTCCGTTCCCGGAACCCAGCACGCGTTCTTGCCTTCCATTCTCGCACGGCGCACGAGAATATCCTGAATGGTGTTGTTGAGCATGTGGCCCATGTGGAGCACGCCCGTCACGTTTGGCGGCGGGATTACTATCGTGTAGGGTTCGCGACCGTCAGGCTTGCTGCTGAAGAGCTTGTTGTCAAGCCAATACTGATACCATTTCGACTCCACGGCTTGCGGGTCGTATTTGCTTGCTAATTCCATATAAATTATGTCGTTTTTATCTTATAATCGTATTGATGGTAATATAAAACGATGCAAAATTAATAAAAAACGATGAATATCAATTGGATTTGTGACGAAAAAACGATGACTGTTGGCGTATGAGTGTACGGGAGTCCATGGAGGGCGTTGTGGCTCGGAGCGGATACGAACGTCGTCAATGTGACTTCATGAACTGTTAAAAACTCGGAAGTATTCGGACAAATGCCTTCAAATCCTTGAAGAATTCAAAAATAAAAATCATTTGGCCGC
>ERZ860264.2006-NODE-2006-length-12144-cov-3.321449_pt1 | contig 12144 bp, 12 predicted proteins | sample MGYA00509980_ERZ860264 | MGnify/ENA primary metagenome ERZ860264 (study PRJEB30046, sample SAMN00715212) | human gut metagenome | study: EMG produced TPA metagenomics assembly of the A metagenome-wide association study of gut microbiota in type 2... | reverse complement strand
TCTCTGCCGTTGAAGCTGACGACGCTGCGGAGAAATGACAGTGGTGGAGGCCGTTGGCTTGGCTTCCGATATGGCGTGCTTGTATTCCTGTTCTATCTTTCCTGCAAAGTGAAACAGGCTATATTGGTGAGTGAAACAGGCTGTTTTCATTACCAATATAGCCTATTTTACTCTGTAATATGACTCATATTGGTGAGTAAAACGAGTCATATTGGTCGGTAAAATGACTCATTTTACTTTGGCATGCCGTCCGTGCAGCAGGGCAATCCCGCGTGTTTTCAATTCTTCTTCAGCTAAAATTGCTCAATCCAGAAAAGAATTCTCGTAAAAATGTGAATATCTTTGAATTTATTTGTACTTTTGTTGTGTCATTCAGAATAGGACTTGTCTCATGCAGAGATTAAAAAGAGTCTTTCACGATATGACAGAATCCATGGCAAATTTTAGTCGCTATCAGATTCTTATAAAGAAAAATATAGAATATAGTGTGATGGTAATGATGGAATACTAATTAAAAAATAATAAAATTATGGACATTAAATTACAAAAAAGATTCACGGTATTAACAGCATTAGCCGTATTGTGTTTTGGACAAATCAAAGCTCAGACAACTCCGAAGTTTTCAGATTCAGCAAAAACAGGCGTCGTAAAAACGCCAAAAGGAGAATATAAGAATGTGCAGAGCGTTTTTCGGTTCACACCGACTAACTTGCCGAAACTTCAGACTGTAATAGCTAAGAAACTATATAATATAGCAAGTACGGATTTGGTAGATGCAGCCATAAAGAACATGCAGTCGATGGGAGAATACTATTCTCTCTCTGATTTCAGGAGCAGATACAATACATGCCCCTTTAAAGAACGGATGACTTATCACATAGAGAGGAAAGGATATGAGTCGGATACGTACATATCATATACTTATGCAATACAGTCGGTTGAATTGGATGAGAACCGGCGCGAGAAAGATATAGTCAGAAATGATAAGGGATCCATCACTTATGACCTTTTGAATGACAAAATAATTACCTTGAAAGATGTCTTTAGTGATGAAGCCTTAAGAATGTTGGGCGATGCATATTCACCGGATTTTGATGACATTATGGTTTTCTTGGATGAAAATACGATAATGTTGGGAAAACCAGAGAAACAAGGTAAGATAATGTCAATGACCATAACCAAAAACCTCAGGTTCTTTACAGAGGATTTCAGAAATAGGATTGTCGAAAGACGACCGGAACTGGTAAGAAAGAATACGGGTGCCGCACAGACGGAACCTGTTGATTTTGCAGATGAGATGCCATCTTTTCAGGGCGGATATTCTGCCATGCTTGAATTTATTGAAAAGAACATGAAATATCCCCAGCCGGCCTTGGAATATAATCTGCAAGGACGTATATTTGTCAGTTTTGTAGTCGAGCCAGACGGCTCTTTGACAGGAGTGAATGTTGTCAGAGGTGTTATGGCAGGAACGCTTGAAGATGAGGCAGTAAGGATAGTCAAGTCCATGCCCAAATGGAATCCCGGCAAAATAAATGGCCAACCGGTTAGAACCAATTATGAAATACCTGTAACATTCGCTTTATAAAACTACGGCATAATGTTATGTCAGGTTTGACAGGGGCTATCGGTATAATGGCTAAAGATTAAATAAACCGAGCCGAGGGTGTTGCAGAACCATAAAGTAGGGACGTGCCTTTGGCACGTTGACGTACTCAGTTGATATTCAATAAACATCGCAAAGCGATGTCCCTACATGTAGGGTAAATTATATAGTTCTTCAACATCCTCAGTTTTGCCGTAAATAAAGGCAAATCAGCTTTGTTCGGATGGTTGGGTATAGATGAAGCTCTCCGCTATTTTGCAGTCTGCAAGCAGTACGAAAAAGCCCCGGAACGTTCTTGTTCGGACGTTCCGGGGCTTTCTGTATGTTTTGGCCGGCTGTTGTCTGTGGTGTCTTAGCGGCGTAGGAGCCAGCGCAGGACGGCATAACCGCCGAAAATCTGTATCATTATGCCGGGCAGACCGAGGCTCATGTCCTGTATGGCCATGGCAGGACTGCCGGTCACGACCCATTCGAAGATGGAGCCGACAAGCTGATAGGCAACGACGGCGGCGGCCACGGAAAGGAGCGTCACCGTGCCGTGACGGCGACCGATGAGTGAGGCCGAGAAAGCCAGGGCTACCGACTTGACCGTGATGGGGAGCAGGGCGTGGGCCGGAGGCATGCCGAACAGGAGGTGGTTGACCATCGGGGAGAGTAGTGCGGTGAGCAGTCCGACCTGCCATCCGTATTTGCATGCGCTGATGAGGGTGAAGAAATAGATGGGCAGGAAGATCAGTCCGCCTTGCGGAATGGTGTGGCACAGTTGCGGCAGGATGATATTGCCGGCAACGAAGAGTGCTGCCATCAGGTATGTCCGGGTCTCGCGGTATGTCGGCGAGTAGAGTCTTACGGTTGTTTCCATTGTCTCTGTTGTTTTCGTTTTGAGTTATTGTTCTTTGTTATCGGCGATATTGCCGTTGCGTCAGATGCTTGCGGTTGTCATGATTGACGTCCGTGATAAGCACAAGGCATGTATGTCATAATCGCAAGTCACGTCTATGAACGTCACAAGTCATGTCCATCATTATTGCTTTCGGCGTCCGGACGTCTCCCGATGCTGCAGCATGCCGCTGTCTTGCCGCGCAGGAAGTCCTCCACTTTCCGGCGTATAACTTCGGGTTCATGCTCATCACGGCTCAGCTCTTCCATAGGACACCAGCCCGTTCCTGCACGGTTGATGATGTGGTGGGCAATGTTCGCATAGCTGACGGAGATGCCGTGGTCCTGAAGCATGGCTACGGCCGGCGCGCTGATATTGTCGGCGTAGACCCGGCTGACACCGCCGAGGACCATCAATGCGGCGGCTGCCTTGCCGACGACCTTGTCTGCAATGAAGGCACCGCGGAGCAGCTCCGGTTCGTTTTTCAGCGTCAGGAACAGGTCCATGATGCCGCGGCGGTGGAACGTTCTAACGTTGTTGCCTTGGGCAATCACGCATGAGCACTGTTCTGAGTGCAGACGTTCAATCAGTTTTTCCATCATATTTTAGTTATGAAAAATCACATTCTTTTGTTTGGAACATCCTATTTTATAGTTCGGATTGTTCCTTTCATCTTATTCTTGCAGTCCCTGTTTCAGACGTTCCACGTACCGGTCGATGATGCGGAGCTCGTGTGGAATGCGTATTCCCTGCGGGCAGTGGGACTCACATTGGCCGCAGCCGATGCAGTGGGCGGCCTGTCGCAGACGCGGGACACTGCGGTCAAGTCCTATCAGATATTCCCGGCGCAGCCGTTCGTAGTCCTCATCCTTGGTGTTGCGGGGCAGCCGTCCCTCGTTCTTACACTTGTTGTAGTGGACGAATATGGCCGGAATGTCAACGCCGTAGGGACATGGCATGCAGTATTTGCAGTCGTTGCAGGGTATCGTCTCCAGTCCGACAATCTTCTCGGCCACGTCGTGGAGGAAGTCGCTCTCCTCCTTGCTGACCGGTTCCAGCGGACAGTAGGTCAGCAGATTGTCCTTCAGATGCTCCATATAGGTCATTCCCGACAGCACCGTGAGCACTCCGTCGGGCGTGCCGGCGTAGCGGAAGGCCCACGACGCGACGCTCTGCTCGGGACGGCGGCGCTTCATCTCAACGGCCAGATACTGCGGGATGTTGGCCAGACGGCCGCCGAGGAGCGGCTCCATGATAACGGCCGGTATGCCGCGCTTGTGGAGTTCGGCATAGAGATAGACGGCGTCTGTGTTCCGCGGGTTAATCTCGTCGGCATATTCCCAGTCGAGATAGTTCAGCTCTATCTGTACGAAGTCCCACTTGTATTTGTCGTGGAGTGACAGCAGATAGTCAAACACGGCGACGTCACCATGATATGAGAATCCGAGGTTGCGTATTCTGCCGGCCCGGCGCTCCTCCACGAGGAAGTCGAGCATACCGTTGTCGAGATAGCGTCCGCGCAGTGCGTCCATGCCGCCCATGCCGATGCCGTGGAGCAGATAGTAGTCGATATAGTCTACTTGCAGCTCGCTGAACGACGCACGGTACATCTTCATCGACTCCTCGCGTGTCCATGTCTCGGGATTGAAGTTCGAGAGTTTTGTCGCCACATAGTAACTGTCGCGCGGATGGCGGCTCAGGGCGATGCCCGTGGAGCGCTCCGAAAGACCCTTGCAGTAGGCGGGAGACGTGTCGAAGTAGTTGACACCATGCTCCATGGCGTAGTCGACAAGCCTGTTGACCATCTCCTGATCAATCGGGGCTTCGCTCTCGCGTGCGGCGGCACCGTCGTCAGTGGGCAGCCGCATCATGCCGAAGCCGAGCAGCGACACCTGCTGGCCCGTCTTTGGGTTCTTGCGGTAGGTCATCTTGCCCACCGGCGGTTCTGTCTGACGGCTGTCGCCTGTCGTCATATCGTCTTTACGGCCGTTCTTACACCCCGTGAGTGCGGCGGCCGTGGCCATGGTTCCAGCTCCGAAGACCTGCAGGAACCTGCGCCGTGTCATATCTTTATTGTTGCTCATAGACTGTCATGAATGAATTGTTGGAGACTTAATGGTGTGTCAGATGGTTCTGTGAACCTCGTGACCTTCGACGTAGATGGCTGAGAACGGGCGGGCCGGACAAAGGTTTTCGCAGGCTCCGCATCCGATGCAGCGTGCCTCGTTGATGACCGGTATGCGCGGAGACTGGTCGTCGCCGGCCACTGAAGGAACCATCTCGATGGCTCCAGTGGGGCAGTGGCGGGCACAGTTGCCGCATTCCACGCCGTCCGTCAGCGGGATGCAGTTCTTCTTCACCCACACGGCGTGGCCTATCTGTATGGCCGATTTATCTGCCTTGGCGATATGACGGATGGCTCCTGTGGGGCATACCTCGGAGCAAGCCGTGCATTCCGGACGGCAGTAGCCGCGCTCGTATGACATCAGGGGCTGCATCAGTTTGGTCAGTTCGGTCGACGGCCGCAGCACTCCGTTGGGACACTTGGAGACGCAAAGCTGGCATCCGGTGCATCGTTTAGCGAGATTTCGGGCGCTAAGCGAACCGGGAGGGGTCAGCGGTGTCTGGCGTTCTGGAGCAACCTTGTCCTCAATCTTGGCCAGTCCGCCGTCCACCTTCTTCTTCTCCTGAGCCATTGCGGCAGTTGTCGCCATTGCCGTGGCGAGGAGGAAAGAGCGTTTGGTGAGGTCCGGTGTGGCGGAAGCCGTGGCTTCTGAATTGCGTTTCACGGCCTTGTCGCCGGTCTTCGGCTTGGCCTGATGACCGTAGGTGATGGCTCCGAAGCTGCATTTACCGATGCAATCGCCGCACACGACGCAGCGTGTCGCGTCGATGGCGTGGTTCTTCACGTCTATACATGAAGCCTTGCAGTAGCGTGCGCAGGACCCGCAGTTGCGGCAGAGGTCGGTGTCGATATGCACTTTCAGCCACGACAGGCGTGACAAAGCACCGAGCAATGTGCCGACGGGGCATATCGTGTTGCAGTATGTCCGGCCTCCGCGCCAAGCCAATATACATATTATAATAAAGGTGACGGCGGCGATGATGAGCGTCGGCATGCTCTTCACCCAGACGTCAACGGAATAGAACGCATAGCTGTCAATGCGCTCGGCGATGGCTGCCAGAGCGTTGTTTGCCAGTTGCCAGAGCGGCTGAAAGAGCGTCGCGGCTATGCGGCCATAGGCGCTGTAGGGCTCCAGCAGGGCCACAAGCGAGCCGATTCCGGCAACGAAAGCGGCCACCATGACGCCCAGCATGGTCCATCGGAGCCATGTCTTCGCCTTTGAATAAGTGTAGGGACGCTTGCGGCCGTGGTTGTGGAGCCATGAGACGATGTCCTGAAAGACGCCGAGCGGGCATATCACGGAGCAGTAGATGCGTCCGAAGATGAGCGTGAGCAGCAGCGGAACGAGGACTATTAGAGTGTTGGCCAGCAGCGCCGGCACGAGCTGGATGTGCGCCATCCAGTGCAGCCATCGGTGGATGGTGCCGGTAAAGTCGAGGAACAGCAGTGTGATGCCCGCGAAGAACACCACAGCCAGTGTGGTTCTAATCTTTCTTAACATGACTTATTTCTGTATTTGATAGTTTTCTTTTCTGCCCGTTGTCTTCACTATGAGTATGCTCAATTCGTAAAGCAGCCATATCGGCAGCGAGACGACGAACAGCGTGAAGACGTCTGTCGTCGGCGTTATGATGGCTGCGATGATGAGTATGGCTACGATGGCGTGACGCCGGTAGCGCGTCATCAGAGAGCCGTTGATGATTCCCATGCGTGCCAGAAGCCAGCTGACGACCGGAAGCTCGAACACTACGCCCATCACGAGGCTCATCGTTATGAGCGTGTCCATGTATGACTGGAGCGTGAGCATGTTGTCAACGTCGGCGCTCACCTGATATGTACCGAGGAAGCGGACTGTCAGCGGAAACACAAGAAAGTAGTTGAGCAGCGTTCCGGCCATGAACATGATGTAGGAACTGAACGTTATCCGCACGGCATATCGGCGCTCGTCGGCGTAGAGTGCCGGCGCTATGAAACCGAACATGGCGTACAGCACGTAAGGAGAGGCCATCAGCAGACCGGCATAGAGCGCGGTTTTTATATGAATCATGAACTGTTCGGTCAGTCCCGTATTCATCAGATGGAGTGCGAACGGCTCTGTTCCCAAAAGGCGGTAGGTTATGAAACTGCTTTCACGCGGTGCGAGGACGACATCGAAAAGCGTGTCTTTCATACAGAAAGCCACCACCGCCATGGCCGCAGTTATGAGGATTATGCGTATCAGGCAGGCCCGCAATTCGTCCAGATGGTCCCAGAATGTGGTCACACCGCCATCTCCGGCGCTCATTTTTCCTCAGGCCCGTCGCTCTTGGCCTCCTTCTTAGTTTCCTCAGCCGGGGCTTCGCCGCCCTGTCCGTTCATTCCGTCCTTAAAACTTTTGACTCCCTTGCCCAGTCCGTTCATCAGCTCGGGAATCTTCTTGCCGCCGAAGAGAAGCAATACTATAAGTGCGATGACAAGCACTTCCTGCATTCCAAGTCCAAACATATATTATTCTCTTTTTGTTTATTAATCGTTGAATGTAGCGTCGAGCGCAGACTTATCGTATGCAAAGATACGGCAAATCAGTCTCTGCATCATTATCATAATTACGGATTGAACAACCAAAATTACATGAATTGCCGTCCCGCTGTCGTCCAACCTTTTAGATATGCGCCGCCCACTGCGGTCCACGGGTCTCGATGATGTGGTCCAGCAGTCCCTCACAGGCATCTTCCAGCAGTTCGATGACAAGCTCGAAGCCGCGGTCGCCGCCGTAATATGGATCCGGCACGCAGTCGTGGCCATCGTGATGGCGGCAGAAGTCCGTCATCATCCTTATCTTCCGTCGTTCCTCGTCGGTGCGTGCCATTGCCATGGCGTCGTGGCGGTTCTCGCTGTCCATGACGATAATGAAGTCGAAGCAGGCCAGATCCTCACGGCGTATCTGCCGCGCACGGCTGCAGAAGTCATAGCCGTGAGCCTCGCCGTGGCTGCGCATTCGTCTGTCCGGAAGCTCTCCGGCATGCCACGGACCTATTCCGGCCGAATCAATTTCGATACAGTCGTCCAGCAGCCGCTCACGGACCAAGTGCTGCATGATGCCTTCCGCTGCGGGCGAACGGCATATATTTCCGAGGCAGACAAACAGTACGGATGTCTTCATGTCGTTCAAGCTGTTTTCTTCTTTCATATCAGTCCGTATTAAATAATCTATCAGTCTTTATTTAATAAGGTATCAGTCTATACCTATATAATAATCAGTCTATCTTCAAAAGATTCATTTTCACTTCATGTTCCGGTCGAACTTAATCAGCGTCAGACCGATTGCCGTCCATATCAGTTCCCTCAGCCGGACGAGCAGAGCCACGAATATTCCGGCGCTGGCCGTCATGGCGAGTCCCTTTGCCGACATGAGGAAACCGCCTTCGCGGCCGCCCAGTTGGAGCGGGAGGAAGAAGAGCATGTTCGCGAAGAGAGAAGTGAAGGCAAGGATGAGGATGCACTGGAGATAGTTGGCATCGGGCATGATGACCAGCAGGATGAAGAATATCTCAAGGGCGGAGACCACGCGGCATGCCAGTTCAAGGCCGACGGCCGTGACAAAGGTGCGCGGGTTCTGATTGTGGAGTTTGGCTATCTGACGGTCGATGCCGGCCAGCTGTTCCCGGTGGTTCTCGAAAAAGCGCTGTGCGCGGCGGCGGATGAGCGGGAAGTGGCTCACCAGACTCATACATCTTACCGTTATACCTTTCTTATATCCCTTGATGAAAAACCAAATAGCCGTGATGCAGAACGCGCCGACGGCTGTGAGCATGACGCCCATGGCCATGTTGACCTCCTGTATGAGGACATAGAGCACGATGGAGAGAAGCCAGAACCAGAAGTGTGAGAATATGTGGGTCATGGCGTAGAGTATGACCGATGACGACGCCCGCTCCGTTCCGATTTTCGGGGAGAGCGACATGATGCGGTAGGGTTCGCCTCCCATCAGTCCTCCCGGCGTGGCATAGTTGAGAGCGAAGCCGCTCACCGTAATCTTATACAGCCACCAGAAAGAGACCTTTTCGTTCTCGCTGTTGTTGCCGGATGCTTTCGTCGGTGTGTCACCATTGCCGTTCCCGTTTTCCGCCCCAGTACTTTGCGTCCGTTCCTGACTGCGTATGATGATATACCATGCTGCCGTATTGAACATATAGAGGAAGAACCAGAGGACGATTACGGCCAGAAACCAGTAACCCGCACGCTGCAACCCCGCCCAGACCTGGGCGAAGTCGAGCTGCGTGGTCATTATCAGCAGAACGGCGATACCGAAGATGAAGAAGCCGTTCTGATATTTCTTTTTCATTCTTCTGCTTTCCGGTTGTTAGTCTCAGATGGTGTTACGGCCGTTGTTTCCGCAGACTGACTGACGGAAGTCTGGGCGTTTTCCGTTGCCGGAGCGTTTCCGGCGTCCGGTCGTGACAGGCCGGCTGTAGTCTCGACAGCGTTGTCCGCCGGAGTCTTGCTGCCGCTGTCAGCTGGCGCAGGACTGCCGTTAGCAGCCGGTTTTGCATGACGCTCGTCGCGGACGGGCCTTCCTTCGCGTCTGAACTGGTCTTTGGGTCTGGGCATGGCAAACCTCGCTTTCTCGCTCTCGTCACGTTTCTCGTGATAGAGCTTGGGCAGAGGATTTTCCAGCGGTTCATCATAGCTGATACGGTTGCGGTAGACGTCGATTGCCGTATAGATGGCCTGACGGAACGAGCTGACGTCGGCAATGCCCTTTCCGGCTATGTCGTATGCCGTGCCGTGGTCGGGTGAGGTGCGCACGATGGGTAGTCCGGCCGTGAAGTTGACACCGTCTTCAATGGCGAGAGCCTTGAATGGGGCCAGTCCCTGGTCGTGATACATGGCCATCACGCCGTCGAACCTGTTGTACATACCGCTTCCGAAAAATCCGTCGGCGGGGTAGGGGCCGAACGCCTGAATGCCGGCAGCCTCCAGCTCCTCTATTGCCGGGATGATGGCCTCGCTCTCCTCAGAGCCTAAGAGACCGTTGTCGCCGGAATGGGGATTGAGCGCCAGCACGGCAATGCGGGGATTGTCGATGCGCAGGTCGCGCTTCAGACTTGTGTGGAACGTCTTTGTCTTTTCGACGATGGCTTCCTTCGTGATGGCTTTCGCCACGTCCTTTATGGGCAGATGGGTCGTCACCAGCGCCACGCGCAAGCTGCCGTTCATCAGAATCATCAGCGCTTTCTGACCCTCACCTACGCAGTTTTCAATGTATTCGGTGTGGCCGCAGAAGTGGAACTGGTCACTTTGAATGGTGTTCTTGTTGATCGGTGCCGTCACCAAAACGTCATAAAGACCGGAACGGTAGTCGGTCATGGCGCGGTCGAGAGCTTTCAGGGCTGCCTCGCCGGCTTCGGCAGAAGGCTGCCCAACTTCGATTTTTACCTCCTCGTCGAATGTCGCCAGCAGGTTCACGCGACCCTCCTGAGCTTCCTCGGCAGAGGAAATGATGCAGAAATTGGTCTGTAGGTCAAGCATTTTCCTGTGGTATGCGGCTGCCTTCGGTGAGCCGTAGATGATGGGAGTGCAGAGTTCGAGCATCCCCGGTTCCTCAAAAGTCTTCAGAATGACCTCATAGCCGATTCCGTTGGTATCTCCGTGCGTGATTGCCACGCGGATAAGTTTATCTTCCATAAAAGCTGTTATTTTAGTGTATATAGTGCAGCGTCAGGCTGCTGGTTAAGTTTACGTTCTTCTTTCCGGCGCCGGCGCCGGCATTAGGGCGCCATCAGCGCTCCCCGTTCCTGTGGGCCGTGGACAGCAGACCGCACGCGGCGAAGATGTCCTGGCCGCGGCTGGCGCGTATCGTGGTGAACACGCCGTGCTGCGTCAGATAGTCGCGCATGGCCTCCATCCTTCCGTCATCCGTCGTGTGGAGGTCGACGCCGGGTATGGCATGGAAGCGGATGAGGTTTATCCGGCACTCCAGTCCGCTCACCAGACGGATTATCTCGCGGGCGTGGGCCATCGTGTCGTTGAGTCCGTCGAACACGATATATTCAAACGAAATGCGCCGCTGGTGCGTGAAATCATACTGACGGAGCAGTTCGACGACATCCTTTATCGGCATCTGGCGTTCCGCCGGCATCAGCTGCAGACGCTGTTCGTGGAGCGGCGAGTGCATGCTGATGGCCACGTGGCAGTCGCTTTCGTCGAGAAAGCGCTTCAGCTTGTTCTTCACGCCAACGCTGCTGACCGTGATGCGCTTCGGGCTCCATCCGTATCCGTAGTCGGCCGTGAGCACCTCGGTGGCCCGGAGGACATTGTCGAGATTGTCCATCGGCTCACCCTGCCCCATGAAGACGACGTTGGTCAGCCGCTCGCGCTCGGGCAGGGAGTAGATCTGATTGAGAATGTCGGCGGCGGTCAGGTTGCCCTCGAAGCCCTGCTTGCCCGTCTGACAGAACAGACAGTTCATCTTGCAGCCCACCTGTGACGATACGCACAGCGTGGCGCGCTCGCCGTCGGGGATGAACACGGTTTCGACAAACTTTCCGCCGGCCGTCGGAAATAGATATTTGACCGTTCCGTCGACCGACCTCTGACAGTCGGCCGGCTCCATCGCTCCCACCGTGCATACTTCTTCGAGCCGCGCCCGGTTGGCTTTCGACAGATTGGTCATCTCGCCGATGGTCCTCACGTGGCCGGCATAAATCCACCGCGCTATCTGTCCCGCCGTAAATCCGGGCATGCCGAGACGGCCGGTGACAAACTCCTTCATCTCGCCGACGGTCATGCCGAGAAGCACTTTCTTACTGCTATCCATTGTCTGTTCAAATCTTTATAATCTGCAAATTTACTGTAAATCGGGCTAAAAACAAAATAAATTACCGATAAACAGATAAAATGAGTACCTTTGCAGCCTCAAAGCAAGATTGGAGAACATGGTGAAAGAGAAAGAAATATTCAACCGCGCCCGGCTTCTTCTAGGCGACGGCGTGATGGATGAGATGGCCCGTGTGCGTGTGATAGTCTTCGGAGTGGGCGGTGTCGGGTCGTGGTGTGCCGAGAGCCTTGTGCGCTCCGGAGTGCGCCATCTGACCATTGTCGACAGCGACCGCGTCTGCGTCACGAACATCAACCGCCAGCTCATGGCCACCACCGAGACCGTCGGACAGGTCAAGGTCGACGCCCTGCGCGACCATCTGCTGACGGTCAGCCCGTCGGCGGAGATTGACGCCCGCTGCGAGGTCTTCACGGAGGCCACGGCGGAGAGCTTCCGGCTTGACGACTACGACTATATCGTCGACGCCATCGACTCGCTCAGCGACAAGATGCTGCTCATTGAGATGGCCACGCGGACGCGCGCCCGTTTCTTCTCCTCGATGGGGGCGGCACTCAAAATAGACCCGACGCGCGTCCGGGTGGCCGAATTCTGGCGCGTCGAAGGCTGTCCGTTGGCCCGCTCGCTGCGTCAGAGGTTCAAGAAAGCGCAGCGCCGTCCTGTCCGCAAGTTCCTCTGCGTCTACAGCGACGAACGGCCGGAGAACAAGCCCGCCG
>ERZ860264.2000-NODE-2000-length-12170-cov-3.602889_pt1 | contig 12170 bp, 7 predicted proteins | sample MGYA00509980_ERZ860264 | MGnify/ENA primary metagenome ERZ860264 (study PRJEB30046, sample SAMN00715212) | human gut metagenome | study: EMG produced TPA metagenomics assembly of the A metagenome-wide association study of gut microbiota in type 2... | reverse complement strand
ACCGCCTTCTTGGCCGTCAGGAGGGCGAGGACATGGACCTCATCACCTACGTCACTGACCGCGCCGGCCACGACCTTCGCTACGCCATCGACTCCTCCAAGCTCCAGCGCGAACTCGGGTGGGAGCCCAGTCTACAGTTCGAGGAGGGCATAGAGAAGACCGTCCGCTGGTATCTGGAGCATCAGGAGTGGATGGACAACATCACGAGTGGCGAGTATGAGAAGTTTTATGAGAGCATGTATGGGAATAGATAAGCCATCTGTTGAGACGGCGTCGGGCGACGTGGAGCGGAGGGTCTATGACTTTCTTGACGCCCACGGTGTCACTTACGAGGCGCTGCGGCATGAAGCGGCGTTCACGATGGAGGAATGTGCGGCCGTGGAGGAGCGCATCGGGGCGCCTGTCTGCAAGAACCTTTTCCTTTGCAACAGGCAGTAGACACAGTTCTATCTGCTGATGCTGCCCGGCGACAAGGTGTTCAAGACCAAATATCTGTCGTCCGAGCTGGGGTGTGCCCGGCTGTCTTTTGCCGGTGAAAGTCACATGGTGGAGCTGCTCGGCATACATCCCGGGGCCGTATCGCCGATGGGACTGATGAACGACAGTGAAGGCAAAGTGCTGCTTGTCGTTGACCGTGACTTGCTGTCGTCGGAGTTTCTCGGTTGCCATCCATGTGTGAACACGGCCACGCTGAAGCTGCGGATGGACGATCTGCTCGGCAAGGTCGTGCCCGCGACGGGTCATGAATACCGGATTGTGGATTTGAAGACAGACTGACGTAAAATAAATACGGTTTGTTAATATTATGAATCAAAGAAAAAAAGGTGGCTATCTGATGGCCACCTTTTTATTGTTGTTGATGTAATGTCCGCGTCGGAGAGGTCTCTCCGGAAGCCTCATGCCGCTGACGGTGTACCAGTCGCCAGACCGGGAGAGGCCGGAGACCTCCCGGATGCCGGACGCATCGGCCGCAAAATTCTTCATCTCGTATAACGCCGGCATCGCCTTGCCGGTGTTGCTGTTGAAGAGCGGGGCATACCACCAGTTGTTCCGGTGGGTGGTCTCCCACGGATAAGCGTTGTACTCCATCCACCACCAGAACAGTCCGGTCACGGCGCGGTGGCGGTTGAGCATGGTGATAAGGTCGCGGGTGAACTGCCGCTGACCTTCTTCAGTGGCGTCGTAGGCTGGAGTATATTCATTGTCGGTGGGCAGCCAGGAGTAGGGAGCGCCGACCTCGACCACCATGATCTGCTTGTCGGCGTATTTCGTTTCGAGGGTGCTGATGGCCGTTTCGAGAGTGCCGATGGTGTTGTGCCAGATGGGGTAGTAGCTAAGACCTATTATGTCGTAGTCCACACCGGCCTTTTCCATCATGTCATAGAAGTTGGTCATCACGCTCACCTGTGCGGCCCGCTCGGTGTGCAGGATGATTTTGGCCTGCGGACACACCTCGCGGCAAGCCTTGCCGGCCTGTTTCAGCAGGTCGGTGAAGCGTGTCCAGTTGGCGGCCGGGCTGTTGGTGAAACACTTCTTGAGCTGTGACTCGTCGGCCTGATATGCTCCCCAAAGCATTCCGAAGCTGATTTCGTTGCCCGTCTGAATCATATCCGGTTCGGCACCGGCGGCCTTCAGTGCGGTGAGACATTCCTTGGTGTACTCGTAGATTTTGGTCTGCAATCCGTCGTCGGATAACTGCGTCCAGTCGGCCGGAGTCCACTGCTTGGCCGGGTCGGCCCATGTGTCGCTGTAGTGGAAGTCGAGCATAAAGCTGAGACCGGCCTCCTTGATGCGCTTGCCCAGTGCCGTCACGTATTCGAGGTCCTGACAGGCATTCGCATCCTTGTCCGTCCCGTCATATTTCTCCGGTGCGACGAACAGTCGGACGCGCATGGCGTTCATGCCTCCTTCCTGCTTGAAGAAGGGGAGAAGGTCGTCAATGGGTCGTCCGTCCTTGTCGAGATATTGGGCGCCCCAAGCCTCGTTGGTGGGCAGCAGGGAGATGTCGCCGCCCACATATTTGTCCTGTGCCGAAGCGGCAACAGCATTGCCCATGATGAGCAATGCTGTTGCCAGAATATTCCTGATGTTCTTTTTCATGATTTGTCTGTTATCTGATGACGTGTTTCTTGCCTTGGTGGATGTACAGTCCGCGGTTTGCGGGACGCCTGTCATAGCGTCTTCCGCTGATGTCATACCACCCGCTGTCGTCTTGGGATGTCCCGATGGCCGGCGCATGGATGCCGCTGGTCATGTCCTTGGTCACATCGCTGATGGTATGTTTGCCGTTGCTCATGGTGGTGGAAATCTCGAAGTAGGCGGTCTTGCTGACTCCGGTCTTGTCCACTGTCTGCGGCGAGCCGGTTCCGGTGCTGAACACGAAGTTCACGAGGTCGTTCTTGCTGTCGATGTAGAATTCCTTGACGTACCATGTCCGGCCGTTGACAGTCTCCGTGGCGGTTATCCTGTCGCCCGGCCATGCGGCGGAACTGTTCTTGCTGTTGGTGCCCCACGAATAGAAATTGATGTTTTTCCAGCTGACCTTGTCCGTGCAGACGTAGACCTTGAAGGAGTAAGGCTCGAACGCCTTGATGGCATATTCCTTTGTCGTCATGCCTGTCACCTTGCCTCCTGTCAGCAGAGCCACCTTCAGGGTGCAGGCTTTATCGATTCTGACAGCGGTGCCGCTGCTCACCTGCTGGCTGCTCGCCGTGGGGGCGGTGCCGTCGAGAGTGTAGACCAGCTTTGCGCCGGCGTCTTCACTCACAGCCGTCAGCGTGACGTCAAACGCCCCGTCGTATGTTCCCGAAGGCTTGTCGGCCCATGCCGTCTCGGAATTCTTTGTGAGGAAATAAGCGTAGTGGCTTCCACTCAGGATGCGGGTGTAGTTGTTCGGAACGGAGAATTTCGTTTCGTCGCCGACGGCAACCATGAGCCGCTTGTTGCCCTCGCCCTTGGCGAATGTCTGGCAGTAGGCCGTGTTGGAGAGATAGGACCCGAAGTCGCTCGTGTTGGTGATGCCGGCCAGTTTGCGGGCTTCAATCATGCTCTTCAGCTCCTGCTCGTATGCCCTCCAGTGGGGCTGGAAGATGCAGGGCGTGCCGGGCATGGCCAAAAGGTAGGCATTTGCGGCGAGGATATACGGTTCGTTGATTGGGTCTTTGGTGTTATACTGTCCGTCGGGCACACCGCGGTCCTGTATGTCGTGGTTCTCGACGAAGGTGACGGCGTAGCGTCGGAAGTTGGCGTCGTGCATCAGCGTCTTGTGATTGTTGAGCTGTTGCCAGTTGTTTTGATTGATGGCGTCGGTCATGGCGTAGTGGAACTGGAAGTCAAAGGCGGCGCTCTTGTATCCGGTCGCCTTTATCCATGATGATGTTTCCGACACGCCGCTCCAGTGTTCGCCGACGGAATATCCGATGCCGGCCGCGTCGTTGTAGTCGGCCACGTGACTGCCGTCGAAGCCTTTCACCATGTCATAGCGGAATCCCTCATAGCCGAGGTCGTCTTTCAGATACTTGACGTAGGCCTTGATGATGCGCTGGACGTTCTCACTCTTGTGGTCGAGGTCGCGGCCCCCGGAGAAGTCTTCGCCCTCGTCGTTGTTTGGACTGAGGCTGACGCCTTGGGTGTTGGCCTGCTTCAGCGTGGCGCCGCCGTCATCGTTCCGGCAGATGTCGGTGCTCTTGAACTGATATGTCACGCCTTTATAGGTCTCGGCAGGGAAGTCGAACCATCCGTCCGTCTGGTGATGGTTGACAACCACATCGGCCATCGTCCTGATACCGTTCTCCTTGAAGGTTCTGATCATGGAGCGCAGCTCGGCCTCGGTTCCGAAGCTGGAATCGTGCTGGAAATAGCAGTAGGGCATGTAGCCCATCACCTGCGTCGTCTCCAGACACTTGCCGCTTTGCGGTACCCATACAAAGTCGATGAATCCTTTCATGTCGGCGGCCTGTGATTCGAGTATGGACCATTGCGAATAGTCGTAGCTGTCCCATGAGAACCCTTGCAGCATGACTCCGCCATACTGTGCCGGCCATCCCTGTGCCTGTATGCTGATTGTTGCGAAGAGTGCAACAATGAGCGAGTAAAATCTCCTCATGTCTTAAGTTTTAGTTATTAAATTAGTTCTGTTGACAAAGATACACTATTATTTGTTATGTTGTCCGTATCTTGTCGCAAATCCGTGGAATAATGGTGTGCAAACGATTGCATCCGGCTGGCACGACGCTTGAACGCCTCCGGAAATGTTACATGAGTCGCGTAACAACATCGAAAAGGGCGGCAAGGAACACCGTGTGGTATCCTTGCCGCCCTGAAATTCGCAGTAATACGAATTCTTTCGGGATTATTTTGGCTCAATAGTGCACATCGCCTTGCCCGGACAATTCGGATAGATGGCGACGTGATATGTTCCGGCCTCAACCGGGATGTTGTCACCGTCAATGGTCAGGTTGGCCTTGTCGCCGCCCCAGTTGATGGTCCATGCGTCATTGGCGCGGAACTTGAATGTTCCTGTGGTGAAGGTCAAGTCACCTTCCCAGCAGCGGTTGTCCTTGTTGTACGTGAGCGGAGTGCTTGCGTCCCATCCGTTGGCGGTCGCGTCACCGATAACACCGATTGTCGTGATGGGAGTCACCGTGATGGTCTTGCTGACCAGACTAGCCTCAAGCATGCAGTAGCCTTCGCTGACGCCTTCGGGGAGATTCATGTTTGCGGCGTCACCGGCAGTGGAGAAATCCTTGCCGTAGTTGGGGCCGTCCCAGTTCTGCTGCGAGCAGAGCTTGAACTCGTTGCCGAGCCACATGAAGCCCTTGTAGTTGCCGTCGAAAGCCGGTGAGGAAATGGCGTCGTTCTGTGCCCATCCGTTTCCGGAACCTGCGACGTAGAGATATTCCTGGAAGTTGATGAGCTCGACGACGTATGTGCCTTCCATCATGTTCAGCGTCACCTTCACGAAGCGTGCCTCACCGGGATGAACCTTCAGCGAACCTTCGTCGGTAAGCTCGTTGCGGCGTGCCAGATATCCGGTCTCGCCGAGAGTGACGTTGCCGTTGCCTTCCTTGATACCGAACACCATGCTCCAGTCGTTGGCTGCCACGGTCTTGTCGTCGGTGATGGCGAACCAGATGTCACCTTCGTTGTTGATGCACGAAGCGTCGAACATCACGGTGAATATCGGGTCGTCGTAGACATTCTTGTCGCTGTGGGTGAACGGCAGAGTGGTGCAGGTGGGGTCCCATGCCGACGGCTGACCGATGATGTAGTAGTGGTCGGAGATGTCGGGAGCGGTGAGCTTGGCCTTGATGGCGAACTCGCCCGACGTGGCCGTCTTGACGGTTGTCGTCTTGTTTGCAATCCACTGCTCGACGGTGGCGGTCATCGTGCGCTCAACGGGAGCCTTGCCGAAGTTGTCCTCGACATACTTCCTCAGGTCGGCTGCCGCCATCTCGCCGTCGGCTGTCAGGTCGTAGCTCGACAAGCCGATGTTCAGCCGGTATGTTGTCTTTGAGTAGGCAGCGTCGGTGGCTGTCGGAGCCACGACATTGCAGACTTTCACGTTCTGCTGCTCTTCGGCTATTGTGGCAAAGTCGATGAGAGGGACTTCTGAAACGCTGCCGTTGCCGAATGTTATTGCCTCTGTTCCCGGGTTGGCCTGCGGCTGTGCCCAGTCTGTGTAGTCGTCATCCGAGCATGAAGCGACGGTGGCGAGGAAGGCAAATCCGAATAATATTTTCTTAATCATAACAATCTGTTTTTATTTAATTACTTTAAGATGAAACGGTAGTAGCCGGTGATGTCGTTGAGGATGATGAGGTATTTGCCCGCAGTCTCAATCGCGATGTTGTCACCGTTTTGCGTGCCGTATCCGTAGAAGCCGTCGCTGATGGGAGTAGCCGGGCCGCCGATGTTGAAGTCCCAGTCGCCCTGATTGAACTTGACGCCGCCTGCCGGAAGCTCCATCTCAATCCACCAGTCGTGGTTGTCGGCGCCAGCAACCGTTGTCACAGGCTTCATCGGGGTGTCTTGTGCCCATCCGTTGAAGTCGCCGAGGATATACATCTGTGCTTTCGGAGTGACATTTCCTTCATACGGTTCGACCTTCAGCTCGTGCTTGGCGGTGTTCAGGGTTACGGTGTAGTATCCCGGTGCCATGGTGATATTGCCCGAGCCACCGTCGTTCTCGACAAAGTCGCTGCCGTTCGAACCCCACTGGTGATCCCAGTCGCCGGGAGCTTTCTTGAGCTTGAAGCCGTTGCCGGCGAGATAGCCCGTCCAGACAAATTCGCCGTCGCCGGTCTTCTTGTCGAACTCATAGTCCTTCTGCGGCTGCATCGGGAAGAGGCTTGTCGGCACGTCATCGGCCCAGTTGCCGTCTGCGATGTCACCACCGATGAGATACCACCAGTTCGGGTCGGCATCCTTCAGTTCTATATAATAAGGTATGGCGCTAATCTTGACCACGTTTGACACTACTTCGCCAAAAGTGTTCATTCCGGCGTCAAGCACGGCTGACTTCAGTCGGATGCTGAGCTCCACCTTTTCCGGAACCGCGCCCTCTTCCCAAGCGTTGAGCTGCTGCAGGGCTTTGGCGATGGAAACCATCGGGACGGTTGTCTTACATTCTGTCGTTGTCTCTTCGAGAGTGAAGAAGTCGGCACCAGTGTTGTCTTCCGCAGTGATGTCGAAAGCCTTGTTGAACGTTCCTTTTGTTGACACCTGAACATAGTATGTGGCAATGACAGGAGCATTGTCGGCCGTATATTGCGGCTGTGACCATGTGAGGTCGATGCTTTCCGTGCGCTCCATGTCAACAGTGCCGTTGACAACGGACGGAGTGTTGAGCTGGAACCCGGTCGGCTGCAGCAGTGTCGGGTTTGAGTCCTGGTCGTCGTTGCAGGAAACCATCATGAGAGCTCCTGCCGCGAGCAGCATTATGTTTGAAAATATCTTGTTCATATTCTAATTGCATTTAATAGATTAATAACCCGGATTCTGTTTGAGGTTCTTGTTGACATTGATATCGTCATCAGGCAATGCGAAGATATTTCTTGTCTCACTGAAGCTGACACCGTTGGGGTCGCCACCTTTCCACTCCCATTTGTAGTCGCTGCTGCCTCCATAATATCCGTAGCGCACGAGGTCGGTGCGGCGGTGGCCCTCATAATAGAGTTCGCGGGCGCGCTCGTCAAGAATCTGGTTGAGCGAGAACTGGTTCATCGTCGTTGCATGGGCGCGGGTGCGGAGCTTGTTGAGATAGCCCGTACCGGTGGCTGTCGTCATACCGCCGTTAAGCCGTGCGTCAGCCTCTGCGGCGATGAGATAGGCCTCTGCCGAGCGCATGAGGAAGAAGTCGGCGTCCGGACACTTCGGGTCGTGTTGCGCGCCGCCGTCGGAATAGGAGTTGCGGAACTTTCCGACCGAATAGCCGCTTGCAAACTCTGTCGGCGTTGAGACGACGAGCTCGCGGCCTTTGCCGTAGAAGAGAGCGCGGTCGTCACCGGCTGCCGCCACCATGTCCTCAATATTGACCGTAGGGGCATCGGAGTTGGGGAAGAACTTGCTGAGCAGCACGCTGCGGGCGCGGTTTCCTGACCACGGGTCACCGCAGCTGGCGTCAGCGGCGTCGGTCTCCATATCCGCTTTCCAAGTAGACGATATGAGGAAGTATGTGCATCCGTAGGCAGTGGTGACAGCTCCGTCGTTGAGTAGCGGGAGGACAGCCTCTACCGAAGCTCCGTTCTCGCCGTTGTCACCCATGAAGAGCATCTGGTAGGCCGTCCACTTGCCCTTGCCCGTGGTCCAGAGCTTGTGCGGACCGTTGATAACCTTCTCGGCATATTCCTTGGCTTCGGCCCAGCGCTCCTGACCTGTGTAGACCTTGGCGTTGAGGTACATGCGTGCGAGGAGCAGGTTGGCTGCATCCTGATCGGCACGTCCGTAGCCGTCGGCCTTTGAGCTTGTGCGTGCTACGGGAGCCTGCATCTTTGCGAGACAGCCGTCGCCCGTGGTCTCACCGATAACCGTAGACGGGTCGTCCATGGCGTTGACCGTTACGGCCTTGCCGAGGAGCTCGCCCTCAATCCATCTGAACAGGTCGGCGCGTGCAATCTGATGGGCGTTGGTCGCAGAAAGCTCCAAAGCGAAGGGCACGTTGCCGTAGAGATCCATCAGATAGTAGTAATAGAGCGCGCGGAGGAAACGGATTTCGGCCGTGCGGGTCTCATCCATGCCGCCACACACGTCAAGATAGTGGTTGCAGTAGTTGATGCCGGCGAAGATACGATAGTAGAAACCTTTCAGCATCGGATGGGCCGCCGTGTTCTGGTTGAAGTTGAAATTGGGAATGCCGGGGTCACCCCAAGCGCAGATAGACTCGTCGGTGCCCAGTTCCTGAGCGTTGAACAGCTGGCGGACAAATCCTGTCGTACCGCCGTCAAGGCCGTCGATGTCGCAGTCGCCGTCCTTACCGCCCTGTCCGGCGAGCACCATGTTGGCGTAGCACTTGGTGTAGAGTGCCGGCTCGTCGGGAACCATAATCGAGCTTGGGTCGATAGGTGTGACGTCCAAGTCGTTGACGCATGATGTCAATCCTGCCGTGAGCATGAGAGCTGCCACAGGAAGTATGTTATTCAAATATTTCAGTTTCATATTCATAGATCTTTTAATGAGTTATCAGAAGTTGAGGTTGAGTCCTAACTGCATTGTGAACGGACGCGGATAGATGTAGTTGTCTATACCACCGGAAACCTCCGGGTCGATGCCGTCATATTTGGTGATGGTAAAGACGTTGGTGGCAGCGAGGAAGATGCGGCCCGAGAATCCCTTATACACTTCGTTGCCGAACAGGTTTTCGAAAGAGTAGCCCAGCGTGATGTTGTCACACTTCAGGAAGCTCGCGTTCTGAACGAAATAGTCGGAGATGACCTTGTCGTATGTCACCCATCCGTTGGCAAGAGACGATGGAGTGATGTTCTGCAGATAGGCGAACGAGGAGTCGTATCTCTTCTCCACATTGACGTATCCGGCCTGAGCGTCATTGAAGACGTAGTTGTCGAAGCTCGCGCGGAGAGAGAAGCCGAAGTCCCAGTTCTTGTATTGGAGGCGTGAGCTGAGGCCGGCGGTCCAGGGAGCTGCCGGGCTCTTGTAGAAGTAGCGGTCGTCGTCGGTGATTTTTCCGTCGGCGTTGCGGTCGACATAGATACCCTCAATAGGTTTGCCCGCTTCGTCGTAGACCTGCTGGAAGACGTAGAACGAGTTTGCCGGATGGCCTACGGAGTGAGCCTGTACGAGGTTACCTTTACCTGCCGATATGCCGCCGGTCATGACGACGGCTGCGTCGCCAGTGAGTTCGGTGATTTCGTTCTTGTTGTATGTGGCGTTGGCCGTGACCTCCCATCTCCAGTTCTTTGATTGGATGGGGCGCACGGTGAGTGACATCTCGACACCGCTGTTCTCGAGTGAACCGATGTTTGAAGTCACCTGATTTCGGAAGTTGGAGCCTGTAGCGACTGTAGCCGTGTTGATGAGGTCGGTCGTCTTACGGAAGTAGTAGTCGACGCTACCGCTGATGCGGTTGTTGAGGAAGCTGAAGTCGAGACCGGCGTTCCATGTCTCGGTCGTCTCCCACGAAAGGTTTTCGTTGTAGGCGTCAGGGCGATAGAGCAGACCGCTGTCGTTGACGCCGTTGATCGGGTAGCGTCCGTTGACGTTGGTTGTGTTGACGTTGTAGGAAGCGAAGTAGTTGTAGTTTCCGATGCCGTCCTGCTGTCCGGTCTTACCCCAGCCGAGGCGGAGCTTCAGTTCCGACAGTGCCTTGACGTTCTTGAGGAAGGCTTCTTCGTTGATTTTCCATCCGAGGGCTACTGACGGGAATGTTGCCCAATGCTCCTTGAAGCGTGACGAACCGTCGCGGCGTACGGTGGCGGTGAGCATGTAGCGGTCGAAGGCTATGTAGTTGGCGCGGCCGTAGAAGCTGACGAGATAGCTCTCCTGCTTCCACTCGCTCTTCGACTCGTTGTAGAGGGTTCCGATTTTGTCGGTCTCTGTGTTGGTTTCCGGATAGATGCCGGCGTAGTGGGAGTTGCCCCAATACTTGTTGTGCGACCACTCGTAACCGCCCATTATGTCGAAGTGCTGTGTCTTGGCGAAGTCCTTGTAGTACTGTGCGTATGCGCTGTATGTAAGGTTGTATTTGCTTTCCTTCGTAAATCCTTCGTTGCCGTAGTAGAAGTTCGACGGTCCCCACGGAGCGTATGTCGTTTTCTGGTCGCCGTTGGACCAGTCGCCGGATAAGTTCATGTGGAGGCGGAGGTCCTCAAAGCCGTGGATCTGATAGTCAACCTCGACGTTTCCCATGTAGTCGCGTGAGTTTGCCCTGTCGTCCTTTTCGTTGAGCATGGCCACGGGATTGGAAGAGGCGTTTTTGTTGGGCATGAGCGGATAGTTGGGGTCGTTCAGCGTCGAACCTGAAGTCATCCAGCTGAAATAGCCGAAGGTATTGTTGAACTGCTCATCCTTGCTATATACAGGCTGTGTCGGGTCCATGCGTGCGGCATGGCTGATGGCGTCGGTATTGGCATAACGGTTGCGGGCGTACATGGCCTTACCGTTGATGTTGAACTTCAGATGGTCCTTGAAGAACGACGGATTGAGTGTCACGCTGGCTGTCGCGCGCTGGAAGCCGCTGGTCTTCAGGATACCGTCCTGATTTGTGTATCCCACGGACACGCGATAGGGCATGTTGGCGATGCCGCCCGAGACGGTGAGGTTGTGGTCGTGGCTGACGGCCGTGCGGAAGATTTCGTCCTGCCAGTCGGTGTTGGCCGTGCCGAGAAGTGCGGCAGCGTCGGAGTCCTCGCCGTAATAGCTCTTCACGAACTCGCGGTATTGGTTGGCGTCGAGCATGTCGAGAGTCTTGGTCTTTGTCGAGATGGACACGCTTCCGTTGTAGCTCACCTGCGGAGCCATGTTCTTGCGTCCTTTCTTGGTCGTGATGATGATGACACCGTTAGAACCACGGCTACCGTAGATGGCGGTGGCGGAGGCGTCCTTCAGCACGGTGAAGCTTTCGATATCGTTGGGGTTGACCATTGACAGCGGATTGGCAAGTCCTTTCACACCCTGATTGTCCATGGCAAGACCGTCGATGACAATCAGCGGGTCGTTGGAGGCGTTGAGCGACGAGCCGCCACGGATGCGGATTGTGGCGCCGCCGCCGGGAGTACCGCCGCCGCTTGTGACATTGACACCGGCAATCTTACCCTGTATCATGTCCTGGGCGTTGGTGATGAGACCGTGGTTCTTTTCGTCAGGCTTGATGGCTGTGACCGAACCGGTCAGGTCGTTCTTCTTTGCCTGACCATAACCGATGACAACGACTTCGTTCAGGGCGTTGTCGTCGTCTTTCATGATGATGGCCATGTTGTTTGTCGCTTTCATGGTCTGGGCGGCCATGCCCAGATAGGTGAACGTCAGTTCCGTGCCGGGTGCGGCATTGATGGAGAAGTTACCGTCAATGTCGGTAATGCCGAGGGCCTTACCGTTGGCTGTGATGGTAGCGCCCATGACAGGCTCACCGGAAGCATCTTTTACGTGTCCCTTGATTGCATTTGACTGCGCAAAGGAACTTGCAGCAAGGAGAAGACCTCCTGCGAGGGTCAGTGTCCTTAGGGGCAATTTGAATTTTACCTGCTTCATCGTTGTTTTGGTTTTAAGTTAATAATTATTGTTTTCTTTTGTTATTGTCGTTATTGTTGCGGCGATTTTTCCGGCTTGTTTTAGGTCATCGGGCATGATGTATATATTAAGGTGAGACATGGGCTTCGCGCCCGTATCTTGATTTTTCTAACCGCAAAAGTAGTTTGTTTTGTCATTCCGTGTGCTTTTATTGATTAAAATCAGTTATTTTAATAGTGCAAACGATTGCACTGCCGGACGCGGAAACGGGCTTTCTTAAACGCATGGATTTTTCAAAGGCATTTTAAACGCAAAGACGCAGAGATTATTAATAATAAGTAGTTTATGTTTTGAACACAGAGACACGGAGACACAGAGGACAATAAAGCTCCGTGTCTCTGTGTCTCCGTGTTCTTTAAATATTAAAATCTTTGCGTCTTTAATAATAAGTAGTTTATGTTTTGAACACAGAGACACGGAGACACAGA
>ERZ860264.1997-NODE-1997-length-12181-cov-3.128979_pt1 | contig 12181 bp, 10 predicted proteins | sample MGYA00509980_ERZ860264 | MGnify/ENA primary metagenome ERZ860264 (study PRJEB30046, sample SAMN00715212) | human gut metagenome | study: EMG produced TPA metagenomics assembly of the A metagenome-wide association study of gut microbiota in type 2... | reverse complement strand
TGCTGCCATTCTGCGCCGGCGTCGCCTTGGCCCGCCTGACGCCTCCCGACGCCTTCAGCCGCATCACCCGCAGCCACTGGCTCATGATTGCCGTCCTCTCGTCGGCGCTCACCCTCGCCCTCTGCTTCAACTTCCAGACATGGCTGTGGGCTCCCGTGGCCGTCATCCTGACCTCAGTCGCCGTCATAAAGATGCTGCCCGCCACTGTCCTCCGGCCTCTGATATGGACCGGCGCAATCTCCGCCGCCATGTTCGTCACCCACCCCATCCTCCGCAAGATATTCATCCCCATCTCCCGCCACGGCGACATCTACGACGGACTGCTGCTCTATGTCGTCACAGCCGTGACCGTGGCGTGGCTGCTCGAAAAGCTGGTCTTTGGAAGTAAGAGGTAAGAGTGATGAGTGAAGAGGTATGATTACTCTTGTTGCATGACCCACTGACCCATTTCCCATAGCTCACATTGATCCCATAACCCTATTAAACTCCTATTAATTCCATAACTCCAATGACCAACCGTCCCATAGATTTCTCCGACCTCAGCCGCCACCGCGGCTCCCTCATGGGCATCGCCATGCTCATGGTTGTCCTCTTTCATGTCGGCGGCATGCGCCACGACAACATCTGGTGGTGTATCAGCCGATGCGGCAACATCGGCGTGGACATGTTCCTTTTCCTCAGCGGAATAGGCCTGTGGTTCGCGTGGACGAAAAAAAGTAAGAGTGCAGAGTGCAGAGTGAAGAGGTATGATTACTCTTATGAAAAGGGAGCCTCCGCCGAACAATCTCCATCCGTTCCCACCAATAATCAATCAGATAAGAGTAATCATACCTCTTCACTCTGCGCTCTGCATTCTTCACTCTTCACTTTCTACCTCCGCCGCTACCTCCGTATCTACCCCGCGTGGCTCATCATAGCCTGTCTCTACTACATCCCGCGCTACGCCGACGGCCGTCTCAGCCTCACCGACACCTTGCTCAGCATCACCGTCAACTGGGGATTCTGGGAGCATGACGAGCTGACCTTCTGGTTCATTCCCGCCATAATGATGCTCTACACCGTTGCTCCGGCCTATATGGAGCTCATCCGCCGCCGGCCGGTATGGCGCTGGCTGCCCGTGGCGGCGATGCTGCTGTGCATGCTCGTGCGCTACTGGATGCCGCTCTACCACGCTGTCGGCCATCTGGAGATATTCTTCAGCCGCATCCCCATCTTCCTTCTCGGCGTCAACGCCGGCCTGTGGGTGAAGGAGCGGCGCACCTTTGAGCCGTCCGCCATGTGGCTCCTGTTGATCTTCGCCATGTCCGCCCTTGTCTGCATCAACTTCGAGGACGGACTGCGCGGCCGTTTCCCGCTCTTCCTCGAACGCATGGCCTACATCCCGCTGACCGTGTCCATGCTCCTCCTGCTCTGCCGGCTGCTCAGCGCCGCCCCCGCGTGGCTCTGCCGTTCCCTTTCGTTCTTCGGGAGCATCAGCCTTGAGGTCTACCTCATCCACTATCAGTTCATTCTCGTGAACATCCGTCAGTGGCAGCTGGGCTACTGGCTCACCGCCGCCGTCCTCATCGCCCTCTCCGCCGCAGCAGCATGGCTCCTCCACAAAGCCATCGACATCATCACCCGACCACTGCATAAGGCGCTGGACCAAGCATCCCATTAATCCCATTGTTCTCATTAATTCCATTTCTCCCATAATTCCCATAACTCCCATAAAAGCAAACTCCCATGACCACCATCGCCAGTTTCCTCAAAATCCTCCGTCCCCACCAGTGGGTCAAGAACCTCTTCGTCTTCATCCCGATGTTCTTCGGCGGCAGTCTCCTCGACACCTCCGACATCCTCGCCTCGTTCATAACCTTCCTCGCCTTCAGCCTCACGGCCTCCTCCGTCTATTGTCTCAACGACATCATTGACGCCGATGCCGACCGCCGCCATCCTGCCAAATGCCATCGTCCGATAGCTTCCGGAGCCGTCTCGCGGGCACAAGGCTACATCCTCATGGCCACGACACTGGCCGGCGGCATTGCCACAACACAGCTGCTGCCGCAATGCCGCATGGAGGTCATGACCGTCATCGGCTCCTACTATATCATCAACATGGCATACTGTACGTGGCTCAAGCACCACGCCATCATCGATGTCTGCACGATAGCCTTCGGTTTCGTCCTCCGCATCATCGCCGGAGGCGTCGCCACGGAGATTGCCCTGAGCCAATGGATAGTCCTCATGACCTTCCTGCTGACCCTCTTCCTTTCGCTGGCCAAGCGCCGCGACGACGTCCTGCGCATGGAGGCCACCGGCGAGGCACCGCGTAAGAACACCGGCCGCTACAACCTGACGTTCATCAATCAGGCCATAACCATCACCGCCGCCGTGACCATCGTCTGCTATATCATGTATACCGTATCACCAGACGTCGTCAGCACCTACCGCACCAAACACCTCTATCTGACCAGCATCTTCGTCATCATCGGCCTACTCCGCTATCTCCAGATTGCAATGGTGGACCAGAAGTCCGGCGACCCGACCAAAATCGTACTGCGCGACCACGTCACCCAGCTCATCATCGCCTGTTGGGGACTGTCCTTCCTCATACTGATATACTTCTGATTATGTTTAAACGCAAAGGCGCAAAGAGTTTTTAAAGACAGAAGAACAGACCTTCGCGTCCTTGCATCTAAATAAAACTTCACGTCTCTGCGTCTTTGCGTTGAAAAAACTCCAGCGCCTCCGCGTTTTAAAAAGCATACTATACAAAACTTATAATATTAATTAAATTCCCAGGCCCGAACCTCACAGGCACCCTCCCCCTTGGGGAGGGCCGGGGTGAGGCCCACATCCACAATGAACATCCATGCTTTCGACTTCGACGGTACCCTCACCACCCGCGACACCCTGATAGAGTTCATCCGATACGCCTGCGGTACCCGCGCCTTCCTCCTCGGCTTCCTGCGCCACGCCCCGCTACTGGTACTGATGAAGCTCCACCTCTACCCCAACTACCGCGCCAAGCAGCGTATCTTCTCCCATTTCTTCCGCGGCATGTCCATCGACCGTTTCGACGCCCTCTGCGCCAATTTTGCCCGCGCCAACCGTCACCTGCTGCGTCCCGGAGGCCTCGACGCCCTCCGCTCAGCCATCAACCGCGGCGACACCGTTGTCATCGTCAGCGCAAGCGTCGACCGTTGGGTCATCCCATTCTTCACCGGCATTGCCGATACAATTACATCGTCCCAATCACTCCCATTCTCCACTTCACTTCCATCTACCTCACCCCGTCTGACCGTCATCGGCACATCTGTCGAGACCTCCGCCGGTCGTCTGACGGGCCGTTTCTCCACCGCCAACTGCTACGGCGCGGAGAAAGTCCGCCGTCTGCTTGCCCTCTATCCCGACCGCGCCAACTACCACCTGACCGCCTACGGCGACAGCCGTGGCGACCGTGAATTGTTAGCCTTGGCCGACAAAGCCCACTACAAACCCTTCCGCCACTGACTTATCAACACAAAGAGGCACATAATGTCAGTAATATATGCAATATTGGTTGGTAATACAAACTGTATTACCAACCAATATTGCTCATTTTTACATTCCCATACGGATACATCAAGATAGTGTTCATCCAAATTCCAGCCTGTCGGGCCGGTGGTTGACCTGCTGTTCCTTCGGAATATGCTTTTCGAGAACGGGGTAATGGTCGTGCAGATAGGCTTCGAGGTCGTATGGCGCGGCCACCGTCAGCGGGCCGAGGGTCACCATGCGCGGATGGTCCACATGGTCGCGCAGGACACGTTCCGACGGCGTAACGATGTTCTTGCAGTAGCGCGTCGGCCGGCCATTGAACATCGTCTGGACCATCGTCAGCAGACGGAAAATCGCGCGCTTCGGCAGCAGCGTGTTAATGATGCGGGTTATGAGACAGGGGATGAAACCGCGCGGATGAGGCTCCGGCAGCGAGCAGCGCCCGCACCAGCGCCACTGCCATATCTCCTTAGCTATGAAGCAGGCGTTGAAGAAACCCATCGCGTTGTATTGCAGCTTCTCCAGCATGCGGTTCTCCGGGATGTTGTCGAACGGGAAGATGTCGACGTAGATGCCGTGGTGCATCGGGATGTCCTTGACGAGGCCCTCGGTGAAGAGTGTCCCGTTCTTTCTGACCTTGGCGAAGAAGAACGGAACACGCTCGTCCGTCTTGAACCACTGCAGGAAATACCGCTCGCCCAGCTCGGCGGGAGCCTCTGCGAGGAAACGCTCGTAGTTGTCGCGGGTCATGCCGATGTCGATGTCGTCGTCCCACGGGAGTATGCGGTCCCAGAAGAAAGCGCCGATGCCGGTGCCGCCGATGATGAAATAGCGTATGCCGAGCTTGTCGCAGACGCGCACGACCTCTGCCAATATCTCATAGAGAGTGTCGTGAAGCCGCGAAAGTTCGTCGTCAGTATATTGTCGTATCATAATGTCTTTTGTGTTTTTACATTCCATTCTATGCCGCCCGCGCCGTCCGTCATCGCGTCCTCCTCATCCCGCCGGGCGTCAATCATGTCCATCAGACGGTCGCTGCGGCCCGTCACAGTCTTGCGGCAGAACATCTTTCCGGAGGCCACAAGCGCCGGGAAATCTTCCTCGGTGAGTATCTTTATCACGGGGTTGTAGTCTATGTACGTCAGCGGCGTAAGCTCGGCCAGCGACCGGTAGTTGTCCTCGGTGAGGATGCAGCGCGGTGCAAACTCATTGCTGTTGAAGGCGAAGGTCTGGAGGAAAGTCTCCGCCGGGCAGAAGCTCGTGGCGAAATAGCGCCGCAGGGCCTTGTCCGTGTCCCATGCGGTCAGCGCGGCGGCGGCCAGCCGTGGCGTTATGGCCCACCATGCCGCCCCTTTGTGGAGTGTGTAGCGGCGTCCGCCGGCCCGGAATGTCAGCGGTTTTTTCACTCCCACTGCCTTCAGGACCTTTCTCGCGGCCACCCTCATGCGGCTTCCGAGCGACCCCGGCGCCAACCGGCGGTCACCGAACAGGCGATATTCGGTGTATATCTCGGCGTGACGCCCCTGTCCCTCCATGCTTATTCCCTGAAGAAACTCGCGGCCGGCGGCCTCGGAGAAGAACCGCTCCATGCGGCTGTTGTCCCACAGCGGATAGTCCATGCCGCTCATGCTGATGAGATAGTCGGGACGGACGGAGTCGCCGAGTGCACTGCGTAGCAGCTCCATCTGATATTCAACCTCGTTGATGCTGCCCCAGACGACATCCGTCCTGCGCTCAAGAAACGTCACCGACGGATTTTCGCCGAGCAGCCGGACGAAGGGTTCGATGTCGGCCTTGCGGTCTATATGGACATGAAAACGTGAACCGGAGGGCAGGCTGAGGATGAGCCGCCGGAGGTGTTCCGGGTCTGTGTGGGCTGATATGAGAAAGGCAAGGGTCATGTTTTTCTTATTTTAGACAACAAAAAATCGGTGCAATCGGCAAGTATCCGGACACGTGCCACGCGCATCACACCATAATATAGTGCTGCGGCCACGACTACGCGCACCGCCAGTATCACCCATAGCGGGCCTATCCACGCCGTGGCGGCACCCGTGGCGGCCATCACTCCCGCCGCCGCGAGGGCGAAGGGAACGGTGTCGGCGAGGAACATGCGGAGGCCGTAGCCCGTCAGCCGTGCCGTCAGCCTGTGCCAGACGAAGAGCCAGATGACGTTGAGTGCCGAGTGGCCGATGACCATAGCCCTTAGTCCGAGCGGCCAGATGATCACCATGAGAGCGATCTGGGCCACTCCGAGGGCCAGCGTTCCGTACATATATGTCCCCGAACGGCCCTTGCTGATGATGGTGTTCGACAGCAACGTGCACATCGGCATCACCGCGCCGCCAATGCACAAAATCTGAAGCAGGCGCGCACTGGGCAGCCACAGCTCCTTGATGGTCAGCAGGATGAACTCCTCGGCCACCAGCGCGAAGCCGAAAAGAAGCGGGAAAGAGATGAAGGCCGTGAAGCGCATCATCTTCCGGAGCACCTTCAGCTGACGGCCGTCCTCGCCGTTCAGTCCGACAAGGACTGGCTGGGCAACCTGCTGGACCATGCCCTGGACGAGGCTGAAGCACTTGAAATTCCACTGGTACGCCTGGTTGTAGTAGCCTGTTTCGACGGTTGAGAAATGGTGGCCCAGCAGGATGTTGAGCACGTTGGTATTGATATGGGTGAGGATTGTCGTCGCGAGAATCTTGCAACTGAAACGGAACATGCGCCTGACAGGGCCGAAATCGATGTCAAGCGACGGCCGCCACGGGGAATAGTGCCACTGCATCAGCATGTTCACGCCTACGAAGACAAGTCCCTGGGTGGCCAGCGACCAGTAGGCCATGTCCATCAGCGCCATCGTGACGCCCGTCAGACAGGACAGCACGACGGCCGTCATGCCGGACTTGGCCTGTTCCTTGACCATGAGGTTCTTGAAGAGATAGGCCGACTGGGCAGTGCCGAAAGACGACAGGACGATGGCTAAAAAGGCGTAGCGGCATAGCGGTATAAGGCTTTCCGTGCGATAGAAAGCGGCGATGAGTGGCGCACAGAAGAAGAGAATGATATAAAGCGAAAGGGCGACGATGATGTTGAACCAGAACACGGAGTTGTAGTCGCGGTGCCCGGGAGACTTCATGTTGGCCAGCGCGGCCGTGAATCCGCTGTTCTGAAGGGCCGTGGCGATAAGCGTGAAGATGCTTATCATGGCCGTCATGCCATAGTCGGAAGGCGTCAGGAGACGTCCGAGGATGATGCCGAAGACGAGTCCCAGCAGCTGCTGGACACCGTTGTTCAACCCGCCCCAGAACATTCCTTTCTCAGTTTTTTCCCTCAGTGACTCCATCGCGTGGTATTCCGTTCTGATTAAAAAATAGGAACCGAAGGGAGCGCGCGGCTCCCCTCAATTCCTATATATATTCCATTTTCATCAGCAGACCTTGCTTCCGGGCTTCACCCCGCGCAGGATTGACGTCACGCTGAGGCTTCCGTCGAAGTTCTCGGCCGAGAGAATCATGCCTTGACTCTCTATACCCATGAGCTTGCGGGGCGGGAAGTTGGCGATGAAGAGCACGTCCTTGCCGATGAGCTCTTCGGGTTCGTAGAACTTGGCGATGCCGCTGACGATGGTGCGGTCAGTTCCCGAGCCGTCGTCGATGGTGAACTTGAGCAGCTTGTTGGCCTTCTTGACTTTCTCGCAGTGCTTGATGTGGCCGACGCGGATGTCGAGTTTCTCGAAGTCCTCGAACGTCACGGGAGCCTTTATGGGGTCTGCCTTGTATGCTGCGGCGGCGTTGGCCTTCTTGGCTTCTTCGAGTTTGTTGAGCTGGAAGGCGATGGCCTCGTCTTCAATCTTCTCGAAGAGCAGTTCCGGTTCGGCCAACTGGTGGCCCGGACGGAGCAGTTCGGTGCTGCCGAGGCTGTCCCACTCAAACTTCTCGACGTTGAGCATGCGGCGCAGACGGGCGCTGCTGAACGGCAGGAACGGTTCGAAGGCGATGGCGAGATTGGCCACGAGCTGGAGCGAGATATAGAGAATGGTCTCGACGCGCTTGGGGTCGGTCTTCCACACCTTCCACGGTTCACACTCCGTGATGTAGCGGTTGCCGATGCGGGCGAGGTTCATGGCCTCCTTGAGGGCCTCGCGGAACTTGAAGACATCGAGGTTTTCCTCGACGCGCGCCTTTACGTCCTTAAACTCGTCGAGCGTCGCGCGGTCCGTGTCGGTCAGTTCGCCGCACTCCGGAACGACTCCCGCCCAATACTTCTTCGTGAGCTGGAGCGCACGGTTGACAAAGTTGCCGTAGACTGCGACCAGCTCGTTGTTGTTGCGGTCCTGAAAGTCCCGCCACGTGAAGTTGTTGTCCTTGGTCTCCGGGGCGTTGGCCGTGAGGACATAGCGCATGACGTCCTGCTTGCCCGGCATGTCCTCGAGATATTCGTGAAGCCATACGGCCCAGTTGCGTGAGGTCGAGATTTTGTCGTTCTCCAGATTGAGGAATTCGTTGGCCGGCACGTTCTCGGGCAGGATATAGCCGCCGTGGGCCTTGAGCATGGTGGGGAAGACGATGCAGTGGAAGACGATGTTGTCCTTGCCGATGAAGTGGATGAGGCGCGTCTCGGGGTCCTTCCACCACTTATCCCACGTGTCGGGCAGGAGCTCCTTGGTATTGGATATATATCCGATGGGGGCGTCAAACCAGACGTAGAGCACCTTTCCCTCGCCGCCTTCGACGGGCACTGGTATGCCCCAGTCGAGGTCGCGGGTCATGGCGCGGGGCTGGAGGTCGAGGTCGAGCCAGCTCTTGCACTGTCCGTAGACGTTGGGACGCCACTCCTTGTGGCCGTCGAGAATCCACTCCTTGAGCCACTGCTGATATTCGTTGAGCGGCAGATACCAGTTCTTGGTCTTCTTCAGCACGGGTGCGGAGCCGCTGATGGCTGACTGCGGATTGATGAGTTCGGTCGGGTCGAGGTCGCTGCCGCATTTCTCACACTGGTCGCCATAAGCCTTGGGGTTGTGGCAGTGGGGACATTCGCCCGTGATATATCTGTCTGCGAGGAACTGTCGGGCCTCTTCGTCGTAGTACTGCTCCGACACCTGCTCGATGAGCTTGCCGTCGTCATAGAGCTTCTTGAAGAAGTCGGAGGCCAGTTTGCTGTGTGTCTCCGAAGTCGTGCGGCTGTAGATGTCAAACGAGATGCCGAAGTCCTCGAAGCTCTTCTTGATGATCGAGTGGTAGCGGTCGACGACGTCCTGGGGTGTGATGCCTTCCTTGCGGGCGCGGATGGTAATTGGCACACCGTGCTCGTCGCTTCCGCAGATGAAGATGACGTCCTGTCCCTTGAGCCTCAGATAACGTACGTAGATGTCCGCAGGCACGTAGACTCCAGCGAGATGGCCGATGTGAACACCGCCGTTGGCATACGGCAATGCCGCCGTGACGGTGGTGCGCTTGTATTGTTTCTGTTCCATTTCGTTCGGTTTATATATTGATTTCGTATGCTTTATATCGTGATTTTGTATGCCTTATATAATCGGTCCGACCGGATTATATTACGGTTTCAACCGCTTATATATATTAATAAGGTGCAAAGTTAGCATAATTTGAGGACAAAACCAATTCAGAATTATAAATTATGAATTATAATTTCCAAATTATTGAAGTTTCGGACGTTCGAATCATGTGCATCCGTAAATGGCACATCCGTAAATGTGCAAACGTAAATGGCCCCACTTTTTTGCGGTTTTGAGCACCCTTGATGGAAGGCCTGCCATTCCATGCTGCAAAAGAATCTGTATCAACGGTTTGAACGGACTCTTGATGCACCTCTTAAATATATCCCTGCCGCTTCAGTTCGTCGGCTACGTTCGTCAGCTCGTCGTACCACTCCTGTCCGAAGCGGCGCACGAGCGGGCCTTCCAGAAAGCGGTAGACGGGCAACGAGAGTTCACGGCCACGGGCCACGGCGGCACGGCAGACATTCCAGCGGTGATAGTTAAGACCGACGGTTCCGTTGCTCATCGTCACTTCGCGGATGGGATATAGCGCGCAGCTGATTGGTTTCTGAAAGCGTGTGCGGCCGTCGCGCCACGCCTTCTCCAAGGCACAGAGGCAGCAACTGCCCTCGTGACACGTAAAGACGCAGTCGCGGCCGTTCACGATGCTCGTCACCAGCGCGCCCTCCACGTCGGTATAAGCCACGCCCTGACGGTCGATCACGGCCTGAGCCTGCGCCGTCAATTCGGGCCACACTGTGTCGAGAGCATCCTCTATGGCAGCCACTTCGTCGAGAGTAACAGGCGCACCGGCATCGCCCTCAACGCAACATTCGCCGTGACAAGCGTCAAGGTCACAGCAAAAACATTCTGTCAGTATATCTGCGGAGACAAGCACTCCGCCTACTTCGATTATCGAAAGCATATATTTTTTGTTTTTAAGGAGTTATCGCGGGCATAGCCCTCTCAGAAGTTAACTCCTAATAAAAGCCCTACCACTCTATCGGCTCCATGCCGTTGTTGCGGAGATACATGTTTGTCTGCGAGAAATGGTGGTTTCCGAACCACCCGCCGCGATTTGCCGACAGCGGTGAGGGATGGACGGACTGGAGCACGAGATGGCGGCCGGAGTCAATCAGCGACGCCTTGCTGCGGGCATATCCGCCCCAAAGGATGAACACCAGATGGTCGCGGTCGGTCGACAGGGCACGTATGGCGGCATCGGTGAACTCCTCCCATCCGTGGCGCTGATGGCTCGCAGCCTGATGCGCCCTGACGGTCAGCGTGGCGTTGAGCAGAAGCACGCCCTGCTCAGCCCATCGGGTGAGGTTGCCCGACGTGGGGATGGGAGTACCTGTGTCGTCGTGTATCTCGCGGAAGATATTGACCAGCGAGGGCGGCGGCTGAACACCGTCACAGACGGAGAAGCACAGACCGTGAGCCTGTCCCGGCTCATGATATGGGTCCTGACCTATGATGACCACCTTGACACGGTCGAAAGGACACAGATTGAAGGCGTTGAAAACCAGCGCCGCCGGCGGATAACACGTGCCGCGCCTGTATTCGTCACGCACGAAATCGGTGAGTTCCTTGAAATACGGCTTCTCAAACTCACCCCCGATATGCTGCCGCCACGATTCTTCTATTTTTACGTTCATATATTCTCTGGGTTTCTGATGATTGTCGCTAAGTGACGCAAAGTTAGATATTTATTCCCGATTATCAAAACATTTCACGCCACAACAACCTCAAAACCGGCTCAAAACATTGCGATAACGGATTTTCAGCCGCCAAAATTTGCAGATGAACAGAACATTACGTATATTTGCAGGTATAAAGAAAGGACATAAGTATGAGCAACGCTATTACATTACAGCAGTCTGTGCTGGCCGACGTAGTCGCATTAATGGAAGACAAAGACGCCATGAAAAGCCTCCGCAAGTTTCTTGATGAACTTATACAGGAGAAAGGAATGCAGGAGACCGTAAACAACATACGTGAACGTATGGAAGAATTTCGCATGGCAAGAGATGGAGAAGACAAACAATAAACCAAATTAGGCCAGCCCTACGATGAAACACATTAGCCGCAATGGCGCAAAGAACAATACTTATAGGTTATGTTCCTTGCGCCTTTGCGGCTTTTTATGTCTTATTTTGCATCTTCGGAGACTACGCTCTCACCTGTCCGTCGCCCTCGATAAGCCACTTATATGTCGTTATCTCTTCGAGTCCCATCGGGCCGCGCGGGCCGAGCTTCTGCGTGCTGATACCTATTTCGGCGCCCAATCCGAACTGCGCGCCGTCGGTAAAGCTCGTCGGAGCGTTCACATAGACGCAGGCGGCGTCCACCTGAGCCTGAAAACAGCGGGCAGCGGCGGAGTCCTCGGTCACGATGCTCTCGCTGTGACCGGAGCCGTAACGGTTGATGTGGGCGATAGCGGCATCCAACGAATCGACCGTGCGGATGGCCATCTTATAGTCCATGAACTCCGTGCCGTAGCTCTCTTCCGTCGCCGGAAGCAGCAGTTCCGCGGGATAAGCACCGCACAGAGCCTCGCGTGCGGCCTCATCGGCATATATCGTGACGTTCTTTTCGGCCAAAGGCTGGCAGAGCGACGGCAGGTCGGAGAGGCGGCTGCGGTGGACAATGAGGCAGTCGAGGGCGTTGCATACGCTCACACGCCGTGTCTTGGCGTTGCAGATGATGCGACTTCCCTTCGTCGTATCGCCGGCCTCATCGAAGTATGTGCTCACCACTCCGGCACCAGTCTCTATCACCGGCACGCGGGCCGTATCTCTCACGAAATCAATCAACCGGCGGCCGCCGCGCGGAATGCATAGGTCGATATAGCCTACGGCCGACAGCAGCGCCGCCGTAGCCTCATGCGTGGCGGGCAGCAGCGTCACGGTGGTAGTGTCGATGCCATATCGCCGCAACACTTCGTGTATCACCGCGACACCGGCACGGTTTGACCCGTCGGCATCACGGCCGCCCTTCAGTACACAGGCGTTGCCGCTCTTGAAGCACAGCGCGAAGACATCGAAGGTGACGTTAGGCCGCGCCTCATATATCATTCCTATCACGCCAAACGGCACGCTAACCTTCTTCAGCCTCAACCCGTTCTCCAGCGTGCGCTCCGTGAGCGTCCGCCCGAGCGGCGAC
>ERZ860264.1995-NODE-1995-length-12212-cov-5.278276_pt1 | contig 12212 bp, 5 predicted proteins | sample MGYA00509980_ERZ860264 | MGnify/ENA primary metagenome ERZ860264 (study PRJEB30046, sample SAMN00715212) | human gut metagenome | study: EMG produced TPA metagenomics assembly of the A metagenome-wide association study of gut microbiota in type 2... | reverse complement strand
ATTCAGGAAATTATTTCTCCATAATCTCGTTCATACGATTCGCTGAATAGTTACGGGCACGAAGAAGGTATAGTTCAGGGCCCGTCCGCACGTTTAACAGGATTTAACTATTTTTTTGTGGCTCAGACTTTGCATCGTATTGATTTTTATTTTAATTTTGCGCTTGCGCAGGGATAAGGGCACATATCCTGCCTCAGCGTATATGCCTCTGTAGTTCAACGGATAGAATAGAAGTTTCCTAAACTTTAGATAGGAGTTCGATTCTCCTCGGAGGTACCAGCCTTAAACCTGAGATAAGCCGGGAGGCCGTTCAAACGGCCTCTCGGACACTTCCAAAGACCTGAAAGCACAATCTTGTATAAATGTTTGGGGTCTCGACAAATTTGTGATTAAGAAATTAACAATTAACACAATATGAAGATGAAATTAAAGTACTTTTTACCGGCAGCGATGCTGGCTACAGCTCTGAGCAGTCAGGCTGTTCCGGCGTGGCCGGGCCTGATGGAGCGTACCCTTGAAGACGGCTCCAAGGTGATGGTACGTCTCAACGGAGACGAGTTCTTCCATTACCTGACCGACGAGCAGGGCTTCATTCTGGAGAATACAGGCCGTAACCTCGTGGCATATAAGCTGGACAACGGCTTACGGATGAAGGCCACTCCCGAGGTGCTCGAAGCAATGCAGGCACAGATGGAGCTGACAGAGCCCGTACGCATGATGAGAGCTGCCGAAATGCAGCGCCTGGCCGCCCTGGACCGTAACGGCCGCACCACTTTCTGCACCACCGGCGATGTGAATTTCCTGGTTGTCCTCGTGCAGTTCGACGACATCAAATTCCGTCATTCGGACATACAGACCCAAATGGACCGTATGCTCAACCAGGAGGGATATACCGATAACGGCTGCGTCGGCTCCGTACGCGACTATTTCATGACCAGCTCAAATGGCAAATTCCGTCCTCACTTCGATATCACTCCGGTATACACCCTCTCCCATACATCCGGCTACTACGTAGGGAACAACAAATATGACAGAATCGCTGAATTGGTAGAAGAGGCCGTACGTCTCGCAGACTCCGATGTGGACTTCTCCAAGTACACCTACATGAAGGACGGCGAGTGCGACAATGTGATTATATGGTACGCCGGTTACGGCCAGGCCGATACCCAGAAGTCCGATGCCATCTGGCCCCACCAGAGCGGCATAGGCTACAAGAACGTGGTTTTAGACAACACGAAAATCACCAGCTACTGCTGCTTCAACGAGTTGAACGGCGGTTCGCACTATATCAATGACGACGGCGCCATGGCCGGTATCGGCACTCCTATCCATGAGTTCAACCACGTGATGGGTGCGCCGGACCTCTACGACCCCGACTACAGGGTAAAATCCACTCCGGGCAGATGGAGCAATCTGGATACAGGTCCGTATCTGGGCGACGGCTATTGCCCTCCCACCAGCAGCGCATACGAGCGTTACCTGTTCAACTGGATAGAGCTGGAAAATGTGCAAGACAACACCCATTACGACCTGGCCGAGCTCTCGGCTTCCGGACGCGCTCTGCGCATACCTGTGTTAAACGAACAGGGCCAGGCTTATGCCAACGAGTACTTCGTGCTTGAAAGCCGCAACCAGACAGGTTTCGACAAATATCTGCCCGGCGCCGGTATGCTGATTTGGCACATCGACTACAACGCCACTACCTGGAACAACAACAGCGTCAACTCGACGGAGTCCCGCAAACGCTGCCACCTCATCACAGCCGACGGTAGCGCCAACTACAATCTCGGCAATAAGAATGTAGCCTCCGCCAATGCCGCCTGGCCTTACGATAAGAACAACTACCTGACTCCCGACACCGATATTACGCTGGACACCAACTACCTGTTCGCAAGCAGCGATACAGGCAACAGCTTCATCACGGATATTAAATTCGACAAGGAGACGGGCGTTGCATCTTTCGACTACAATGTCTACACCGAGACTCCCGCTTTGGCCACAGTCTTGAGTACTCCCACCCGTGGCCTTGACCACAACGAAAATCCCACCAATGACATCACACTTACCTGGGAGCCCGTGGAAGGCGCTACCGCCTATCAGCTCACAGTGTGCCGCAAGTCCGGCAACAAGCTGTATTACGAGGACAACCTGGATGAAAAGAATGTAGGCAACGTGACATCCTACACCATCCAGTCCATGAGCCGTAACAAACTCGGTCTGGAGTTCACCGCATGGGTACGTGTGGTAAAGGGTATCCCTTCCAGCGAAAAGAGCAACGAAATAGTCTTCGTTCCCAACGACCTTGAGGCGGTGACCGGTATCGATGGCATTGAAAATGACGCACAGTTCACGGTATTGGGCGGCAAGGGTGTGATTTACGCTCCGGCAGATGCCGAAATCTACAATATGCAGGGCGTACGCTGTCCCTCCGAGGGTCTTGCTCCCGGTATGTACATTGTACGCTACGGCCGCAATGTGGCAAAAGCCCTGGTTAAGTAAGAAATCATTTAACTGACTCTTTTATAACACTATGACACCCGGGCAGGTCAGAGGACCTGCCCGGGTGTCATAGTATCCTGTCATTTGGAGGCCGGGAGCCGGGATTCCCGCATCAGGAGGGTGTGCAGCTCGGCCGTACGGTCGGCCAGACGCCCCTGAAGGGTATCGGCCAAAGCGGGGTCGGACTCGCGTAGCTGCTGGTAACGGCTCTCCCCGGCCAGAAAAGCGGGAAGTGTGCCGTCGGGCGCGGCGCAGTCCACGATAAGCGGCTCCTTGCCCTGCGCCGCCAAAGCGGGATTGTAGCGGTATAACGGCCAGTAGCCGGACTTGACGGCGTCACGCTCCTCGCTGACAGTGGTGTTCATGCCGGCGCGCAGACCGTGGTTGATACAGGGACAGTATGCAATGACAATCGAGGGTCCGGGATAAGCCTCGGCTTCCTGGAGAGCCGTGATGGTCTGCGCAGGATTGGCCCCTAAGGCCACGGAGGCCACGTAAACGTTGCCATAGGTCATCATCATCCGGCCAAGGTCCTTCTTGAACGTACGTTTGCCGTCGGGGGCGTAAGCGGCCACGGCGCTGACAGGAGTAGCCTTGCTCATCTGACCGCCCGTGTTGGAATAACACTCGGTGTCAAGCACCAGCATATTGATATCGGTACGTCGGGCCAACACGTGGTCCAGTCCGGCGAAGCCTATGTCATAAGCCCATCCGTCACCGCCGACAGCCCATACACTCTTAGGCGTGAGCAGGTCGGCGCGGGCCAGTATAGAGGCCACCTGCGGCATCTCCCTATGAGGTGCGAGGGCAGCGAGCATGGCATCTCCGTTCTCTTCCGAGGAGGAATCCTTCAGCCATGCCTGCATAGCCCGTATCGCATCCTCGCCCAAAGCGGGAACAGTAGTGGCGAGGGTACGTACGTCATCGGCCAGGGCGGCGCGTCGTCCGGCCACAGCCACAGCCATTCCGTAGCCGTATTCGGCATTGTCCTCAAAGAGGGAATTGGCCCAGGCCGGTCCCTTGCCCCGGGCATTGACGCAATAAGCGTTTGCCGGGAAGTCGACACCCCAGACAGAGGAGCAGCCGGTAGCGTTGGCTATAATCATGCGTTCACCGAAGAGTTGTGTCAGAAGTTTCACGTAGGGTGTCTCTCCGCAGCCGCCGCAAGCCCCGGAGAACTGCATCAAAGGCTGGAAGAGCTGGCTGCCCCGGACAGTGAAGCGAGGCAGGAGCCCCGGACGATACCCTATATGTTCCTGACAGTATTCCAGCAGAGGGAGCTGCGGTGCCATAGCCTCGGCCGCCGGAGTCATGGTCAGGGCATGGCCGGGGCAGACATCGGCGCAGGAGCCGCAACCGGTACAGTCCTCGGTATAGACCTGGATGCGCCAGTGCAAAGGCTTTCCATCGGAGTCCGCGAGTCCGCGCGCGGGACGTGTGCCGAAGCCTTGCGGAGCGGCGGAAAGCTGCGCGTCGTCGGCCAGGAAGAGCCGTATGGCGGCGTGCGGGCAAACCAGGGAACATAGAGTACACTCCACACACTTGTCTGGCTCCCATACCGGAACTTTCAAGGCTATGCGGCGTTTCTCGTATGCCGTGGTACCCATAGGCAAAGCGCCGTCCGGGGTAAAGGCGGACACGGGAAGGGAGTCTCCCTCCAGCCGGTTGCACACGGCACCTATATTGGCGGCGAAGTTATCGATATTCATGGGCCTGTACTCCACCGAAGGGGAAGTCTGTACGGAGCCGCGCTCCTCCTCGGCCCAGGAGGAAGGAATTTCAAACTGCCTGATAGCCCGGCGTGTAAGGTCCAGTGCGGCAAGATTCTTGTCCACCACCGCCTGACCTTCGTGCATATATGTACGGGCAATCTTGTCGCGCAGGGCGCCAATGGCCTTTTCGGAGTCTAACCTGTCCCCCATCAAATACAGGAAAACGGCCTCCATAATCATATTTATGCGCACGCCCAGACCGGTGGAGGCGGCTATGGCGGCAGCGTCGATGTTGTATAAGCGGGCCTTGCGGGTGGCCAGCTCCTTACGCATGGAAGCAGGCAGATGTTCCTCCAGCCGAGACAGAGTTCCCCAGGGGGAGTTAAGCACGAAGACACCACCGGGAGCAAGAGTGGAGACCATGTCGTAAAGGCCCACGTATGTGTCCTTGTGACAGGCCACATAGTCCGCCTGCCCGATAGAATAATCGGCCTTGACCGGATTATGGCTGAGACGCAGCTGCGAGATAGTGTAGCCGCCGCTCTTCTTGGCCGAATACTGGAAGAAAGCCTGGGAATAGAAGCCGCAAGCGGAGGAAAGCACAGAGGCCACCTGCTTTGTCGCACCCACGGTACCGTCCGAACCGAAGCCGTAAAAACGGGCCTGGACTATGGAAGAGACCGGAGGCATAGCCAGAGGGGCACAGGGCAGCGACAGGTGTGTAACGTCGTCGTTTATGCCGACAGTGAACTCGCGTTTGGGAGAAGGGGCGTGCATATTGTCGAATATGGCCTTCACCATCGAAGGGTCGAACTCCTTGCTTGAAAGGCCGTAACGGCCGCCGAAGAGGTTCACCTGACGTCCGTGTCGCATCAGGGCGGTCGCCACATCCTTAAATAGCGGCTCACCCTCGGCTCCCGGCTCCTTAGTGCGGTCCAGGACACAGATATTGACGGCAGTGTCGGGAATGGCACGCAACAGCGCCTCGGCACTGAAGGGTCTGTAAAGGCGGACCTTCACCACACCTCCCTTGTAGCCTCGGGTATCAAGCACCTTCAAGGTCTGTTCGCACACCTCGGCAGCCGAGCCTATCACAATCACCACATCCTCGGCATCGGGTGCGCCCGCGTAGTCGAACAGGCTGTAACGCCTGCCGGTGAGCGAAGCGACTTTGTCCATATACTTCTGCACTATGAGCGGGAAGGCATCGTAGTACCTGTTCGGAGCCTCGCGGTTCTGGAAATAGACATCGGGATTCTGTGCCGACCCGCGCGCTACGGGATGCTCGGGATTAAGGGCGCGGGCGCGGAAACGGGCCAGGGCATCACGGTCTATGAGCGGATATATCCGCTCATAAGGCAGAATGTCAATGGTGTCAATCTGATTCGATGTGCGCCAGCCGTCAAAGAAATGGCACACGGGCAGAGAGCCTTCTATCGCGGCGAGATGCGCCACGATAGCCAAGTCGTGGGTTTCCTGTACGGAAGCGGAGGCGAGAAAAGCAAATCCGGTGGCGCGGCAGGCCATGACGTCCTGGTGGTCTCCGAAGATGGAGAGCGCGTGTGTGGCCAGCGAGCGGGTGCCCACATGGAATACACCCGGAAGCATCTCGCCGGAAATCTTGTACATATTGGGAATCATGAGCATGAGGCCCTGGGAAGAGGTAAAAGTGGTAGCCAGGGCACCGGCGGCGAGGGCGCCGTGGGTAGCGCCGGCGGCACCGAGTTCGCTTTCCATCTCCTTTACGCACATTGGCTGCCCGGCAAAGTTGGTGCGTCCCTGCATGGCCCAACGGCTCGCGGTCTCACCCATAGAGGCTATGGGAGTAATGGGATAGACTGTGGCTACCTCTGAGAGAGCGTAGGCCACGTATGCGGCCGCCGTGCAGCCATCCATGGCCACAAGCCTATGCGATTTCGTATCTGTTGTGTCGTTCATAGTCAATAGATATAGAGGTTTCAAGTAAAAACGCTCCGCATCCCGAAAAGTTGAAAAAACATCGCCGCCCGACGCACATATTCGGTCAGGAATTTGTTATTTTTGCAGAAACCAAATTCAGAAAGCCATGAAGAAGATTGTATTCAGCACAGGAGCGGGCGTAAGCGCCGAGAGCGGTATCACCACATTCAGGGATGCCGGCGGATTATGGGAGCGATATCCGGTGATGCAGGTAGCCTCCGCCGAGGGATTCGCCGCAGACCCGGAGCTTGTACACAAGTTCTACAACGAGCGCCGTCACCAGCTGATTGAAGCGCAGCCCAACGCGGCGCATCGCCTGATAGCCGATTTGCAGAAGGATTTCGACGTCAGGGTGATTACTCAGAATGTGGATGACCTGCACGAGCGCGCCGGCTCCAGGAATGTGCTGCACCTGCACGGAGAGCTGATGAAGCTACGCAGCGTCAGCAACCCGGACTATACCGAGACACTGACACCGGACAACCTTGACTCCACGCCGCAGACACGTGGCCGCAACGGAGACCTGATGCGGCCGCACATCGTTTTCTTCAACGAGCCGGTACCGGCCATAAGCGACGCCATGCGTCTGGCGCAGGAAGCCGACATATTCGTGGTCATAGGCACAAGCCTGAACGTGTATCCGGCGGCAGGGCTAATCAGCTGCGTGCGTCCCGGCACCCCTATATACTACATAGACCCTAATCCGGCAGCCACACCCGCGAACCTGAACGTACAGGTGCTGAAGACCACAGCCACCGATGGTATGCGTCAGTTGGCCGAGATACTTAGAGGGAAATAAATATCAGAGCGGACTCTGTGCCTGTATGGCCCTGACTACCGTCAGGGCCTGGGCCACTGTGGTGACACCGCTGATGACCATGGAGCGCTTCTCCCCCTTCTGGCGCAGACGGCACCTGGTGTCGGTCTGCATGAAGCGGAGTACCCGCCCGAAGGCATCGCTGCGGTAGTAGGCCTTGTTGTCCTCGCCCACAAAGTAGAGATACATCGCGCCGCCCTTCAGCAGCAGGCGCTCTATGCCGAGCTGTTTGGCAACGGTGCGCAGCGGCACTATGCGCAGCAGCTCCTCGCTCACCTGCGGCAACGGTCCGAAGCGGTCTATCAGGCGATTCCGGAACTCATCCACGCTCTGTTGTCCCTCCATATTGTCCAGCTCCTGATAGAGGGCTATGCGCTCCCCTTCCTGGGGCACATATTCGGGAGGCAGGCGCAGCTCCAGGTCGCTCTCCACGGAGCAATCGGCCACAAACTCACGGTTCATGCCGCCGGCGGTGTCGGTGAACGTGTCGCCGAACTCCTCGGTCTTAAGTTCCGTTACAGACTCTTTCAGTATTTTCTGGTAAGTCTCGTATCCCAAATCCGCTATGAAGCCGCTCTGCTCCGCTCCGAGCAGATTTCCCGCACCTCGTATGTCAAGGTCCTGCATGGCTATATGTATGCCGCTGCCCAGGTCCGAGAAGCTCTCTATGGCCTGCAGCCGCCGGCGCGCCACCGAGGGAAGCTCGCGTCCCGGCGGGGTGAGCAGGTAGGCGAATGCCTTGCGGGAAGAACGGCCCACACGTCCGCGCAACTGGTGCAACTCGGAGAGTCCGAAATTCTGCGCGTCATTGATAATAATAGTGTTCACACCGGGCATATCGATGCCGCTTTCCACAATAGTGGTGGAGACGAGCACATCGTATTCCCCGGCGGCGAAATCGGTGATGGATTTCTCCAGTTTCTCCGGAGGGAGCTGGCCATGGGCCGTGATGACGCGGGCATCCGGCACCAGCCGGCGCACCTTATGCTCCATGTTGGCAAGCTGCTCTATGCGGTTGCAGATAAAGAATACCTGACCGCCACGGCTAAGCTCGAAACTTACGGCCTCGCGCACGATGTCGTCGCTCATCACTGTCACCGTGGTGAGAATCGGCTGACGGTTGGCCGGCGGGGTGTTGAGGTTGCTGAGGTCCCGGGCACCCATCAGGGAGAACTGGAGAGTGCGCGGAATGGGGGTGGCGCTCATTGTCAAGGTGTCTATGTTCACCTTGAGCTGCTTGAGCTTTTCCTTGACCGCCACGCCGAACTTCTGCTCCTCGTCTATCACCAGGAGGCCGAGGTCCTTGAACTCTACGGATTTGCCTATCAGCTTATGTGTGCCTATGATTATGTCTATCTTGCCCTCCTTGAGGTCTGCGAGTATTTGCTTCACCTCCTTGGGCTTGCGTGCCCGGGAAAGATAGTCCACACGGACCGGGAAGTCGCGCAGACGGTCGGCGAAGGTACGGAAATGCTGCATGGCCAGGACGGTGGTAGGCACCAGGACAGCGGTCTGCTTGCCATCGGTGGCGGCCTTGAAGGCGGCACGGACGGCTATTTCCGTCTTGCCGAAACCGACATCTCCGCAGATGAGGCGGTCCATGGGGCGAGGACTCTCCATATCGTTCTTCACGGCGGCGGTGGCGGTGAGCTGGTCCGGGGTATCCTCGTAGATAAACGAGGCCTCCAGCTCATGTTGCAGGTAAGAGTCCGGGGAGAAAGCGAAGCCTTTCTGGTCGCGACGGGCGGCGTAGAGGCGTATCAGGTCGCGCGCTATGTCCTTCATCTTGGACTTGGTGCGCTCCTTTATTCGGTTCCAGGCACCGGTGCCGAGCTTGTTCACACGCGGCGGAATACCCTCCTTGCCCCTGTACTTAGATAGTTTGTGAAGAGCGTGAATCGAGCAGAAAATGATGTCGTCCCCCTCATAGACGAGTTTAATCATCTCCTGGGGACGTCCCGCCACATCGGTACGCACAAGACCCCCGAAACGCCCCACGCCGTGGTCTATGTGTACTATATAGTCACCAGCTCCTATCTGTCCCAGCTCCTTGAGGGAGAGGGCGAGCTTACCGGTGCGGGCACGCTCGGAGCGGAGGGTATATTTGTGGAAACGGTCGAAAATCTGATGGTCCGTGAAGAGACAGACCTTGCTCTGCGGGTCTGAGAATCCTTCATGGAGAGTGCGGGGCACCGAAGTGAAGGGTATGTCATCGCCACGCTCGGCAAATATGGCGTGCAGACGGTCGCATTGTGCCGGGGATTCCGAGAGTATATAAAGTTTGTATCCTTCCTTCAGCAGACCCTTGAATGACTCGGATATAAGGTCGAAATTCTTGTGATAGAGAGCCTGAGGCACACATCCGAAATCCAGACGCGGAGCATCGGCCGGAGCATTGGGATTCACCCCCATGGCTATGATGCGGCGTTTGTAAAACTCCTCCTCGAAGCGGTCCGAATCCACCACCAGCGACATGGCGCCGACATCACCCTCGCCACTCTGAAGCACCGATTCGGAAATGGTGCCTGAAGCTATGGTGCGTATGCGTGAGGTGAGATATGCGGGGTCGGTACTGAATACAGGCACCGATGGGTCCAGATACTCCAGCAGGGAACTGCGGGCCTTGTCATGGTCCCCCTCCATGGCTCCGACAATGTTCATCTCGGTCACACTCTCGCGGCTAAGCTGTGTCTCCACATCGAAGAGGCGCAGAGAGTCTATCTCATCGTCGAAGAAGTCAATGCGGAAAGGCATCTCATGGGAGTAGGAGAAGACATCGAGAATGGAACCGCGCCGGGCGAACTGGCCCGGCTCATACACGTAGTCCACCTTGTTGAAACCCAACTCCAGCAGACGGTCCGTAGCCTCGGACATCAGTATGCGCTGCCCCTTACTGAGGCGCAGGGAGGCCGTCTCGAGTATTCCGGGCGAGGGCACCATCTCGGCCAGGCCCTCCGGGCACGAGACTATGTAGCGCATCAAGGGAGAGGCACAGGCGGCCAACGCCTCTGTGCGCAATATCTGCGCCGGAGGGTCGGGCTGCCCGTAACGAATGTCGCGCTTGTAGCCGGAGGGGAAAATCTGTACGGCTTCGGTGCCGAGAATCTGCACCAAGTCATTGTATAGATACCCGGCGGCCTCGGGGTCGTCCGCCACCACCAGAGCAGGCTTATGCAGAGCCTTCAGAGAGCCGAGCAGCATGGCCGGCGCGGAGGCGGGAAGTCCGGCCAGCACGGTATATGCCGCTTTCCTGTCCTTGATAAGCGCCGCTAAGGCCTTTCCTCGCGCTCCGGCAGTGAAAATTCCTTCTAAACCGCTTAGCTCCATGTCAGTACAGTATACCGAGTTCCTTTCGTGCCGCAGCGTCGTGAAGCAGGTTTACGGCTGTGTCGAAAGCCTCGTCATTAAGCAGGCCGTTGCGTGTCTTGCCGCGCTGGTAGTAGTAACGCCCCACTATCTCCTCGCCCAAAAAAGTGGCTATTTCCTTGCGGTGGGTACGCAGGTCCTGCTGAAGGTTATGGGTCAGCAGACGGCGCATCACCTCGAACTGGGCCTTTGTGGAGTCGTTCATATACCCCTCGGTCTTGGCCGTCTCTTCCAGGCGGGACAGCATCTCCTCACACACTTTGTCGTATTTCAGGCGTCCGGGGTCTATGCCGGCGGTGAAGTCATCGTAGATACTGTCGGTGACGGTAAACTCCGCAGGGCCCGGAATGGAAGGGTGGGTGGCGGCATAGCGGGTGGCGTAGTCGTCAATCCAGAAGTCACGTACCAGATTGAACACCAGACGAGAGGGGGTACCCCAGTCTATCTTGATTTCCGGAGTAAGGCCGCCTCCGTCCTTTACCTCGCGTCCGTGAGCCGTGTGGAAGACATTGCATAGGGAGTCCGGAGTGGGAGCCACACTGCCGTCGGGATTGCGGTTCGAATAGTCCAGAGCCTGTATCAGACGTCCGGAGGGAATGTAATACTTGGCTGTGGTGACTTTGAGCATCTTGCCGTAAGGAAGCTCCAGGGTACTCTGCACCAGACCCTTGCCGAAAGAGCGGGAGCCTATCAGCACGGCACGGTCCAGGTCCTGCATGGCACCGGCCACAATCTCCGATGCGGATACCGAAGCGCCGTCTATCAGGATGGCGAGGGGCATTTCCGGCAGTATCGGGGTATGGGTGGTGCGGTAAATCTTGGGTTTAGTATTCTTACGGCCTTGGGTGCGAAGCACCTCGGTGCCCTTGGGCAGGAAATAGCCGGCTATCTCTACGGCTGACTGTACCAGGCCGCCACCGTTGCCACGCAGGTCAAGCACCACACCCTTGACTTCAGGGTCGCCCTTGAAAGCCTCGAGGGCTTTCTTCACCTCCTGTGGCGATGTCTCCATGAAGGAGGTGAGGCTTATGTAGCCCACACCGTCTACCACACCCGCATAGGGAACACTGGGCAGGGAAAGTTTGGCGCGGGTGACAGTAAAGGTCAACAAGGAATCGGGACCCACGTAGGGACGGCTCACTGTGACAGTGACAGGTGTTCCGGCTGGACCTTTCAGCAGTTTGGTCACACGCTCGGAGGTGGTGCGGCCCAGCTCCACGGTATCTATCTTGAGTATGCGGTCTCCGCTACGTATGCCGGCCATGGCTGCAGGCGACCCCTCGAAGGGGTCCGAGAAGTACACCATACTGTCCCGCTGGCTGATATAGGAGCCTACGCCGGCATACTCGCCGGTGGTCTCGGTCTTGAACTTCTCCAGGTCCTCGTCGGTATAGTATTCGGTGTAGGGGTCTATCTCGTAGAGGAGACCGTTTATGGCATTCTCCATGGCACGCCGAGTGGGGATGGAATCCACGTAGTTATCCTCCAGCCGGGAGACTATATTGTTGAATAGCACCAGTTGCCTGTGCAGTTCGGCATCCTTGTCGGAGCCGGCCAATGAGGTCAGAGCTGGCAGTGAGAGGACTATTGCCGCAGCAGCAGGCAACAGACGCATGGCTGAATATTTCTTCATTTCTTAGAGGCTATTTAAAAATAAACGTTAATTATTGGTCTGAATCGCGACTTGGATTCTGTCATGCAGGCGAAGGAGCATAGCGGGCTATGCTACCGAGACAAAGGGCAGAATACATTCTGCGATTCCGGGTACATGGGGTAATTAACATTGTCGATGTTTTTAATAGTCGAGGCTAAAATAACGAAAATTTCCTTTGTCCGCCATATTTCCGTCATAATCCGGC
>ERZ860264.1992-NODE-1992-length-12222-cov-2.823539_pt1 | contig 12222 bp, 17 predicted proteins | sample MGYA00509980_ERZ860264 | MGnify/ENA primary metagenome ERZ860264 (study PRJEB30046, sample SAMN00715212) | human gut metagenome | study: EMG produced TPA metagenomics assembly of the A metagenome-wide association study of gut microbiota in type 2... | reverse complement strand
GGTTTCTTCGAGAGTGACCGTGCGCTGATAGAGTGTTTCCAGTGTAATCTGTTGTTCCATTTTTCTCGGATTTAGTGTTACGCTGGCAAAGTTAGGGAGGGGCGGAAAGGTCACTTGGGAACGTTCCGGGAACATTCCCGAAAATAATTTTCAGCCGAATAAAGACAAAGCGCCGGCTGTTGATATGCAGCCGACGCTTTGTCAGTGAGTTAGCTATATATCAACTAAAAATCGAGGTCTCCGAGATTTTTTGCGAGATTTTCCATGTCGTGGCTGATTTTCTCGTTGGTGATACGGGCGTAGATCTGTGTGGTCTGGATATTTGTGTGTCCGAGCATCTTTGATACCGACTCGATAGGCACACCACGGCCGAGGGTCATGGTAGTGGCGAAGGTGTGCCGGGCGAGATGAAACGTCAGGTTCTTCTCGATGCCGCAGATGTCGGCTATCTCCTTCAGATAGCAGTTCAGCTTCTGATTGGTGATTATCGGCATAAGCTGGCCGTCGGTGTAGCATCCCTCATATTTGTCGAGTATTTTCAGGGCAGGCGGAAGCAGGGGCACCATAACCTTAGTGTTGGTTTTCTGGCGGTGGGTGACTATCCACAGGCGACCGTCGAACATCTTCTGGATGTTATCGACACGGAGGTGGGCGAGGTCGATATATGCCAGCCCGGTGAAGCAGGCGAAGATGAAGATGTCGCGCACCTGTTCCAGACGCTTGGAGGCAAACTCCTTCTGCATCATTTTGCAAAGCTCGTCTTCGGTGAGATAGCCACGGTCAACACGCTCGATGGAGATTTTGTAACCGTTGAACGGGTCAACGGTTATCAGCCCTGCGCGGATGGCTTTGTTGATTACCTGCTTGAAGAACTTCATGCACTTGTAGGTGGTGTTCTGCGAGTATTTGTACTCGGTACGGAGGAAGAACTCAAGATCCACGATGAACTGGTATCTGATTTCACGGAGAGGTATGTCCGTGATGTTGTATTTCTTCTTCATGAACTCCACCACGCGGCGGTACATCCTTTCGTACTTGCGGTAGGTGGGGTCGGCTTTGCTGAGGCCGACGAGCTTCTTGGTGTCCTCCAGATGCTGCTCATAGAGTTTCAGGAGTGATTCCTCCCGCTGGGTGATGCCCATGTAGGCGTTGCGCACCATTTCGGCGGTGACATAGCCGTGACGACGCTGGATGTCGTAGTAGTGGTTTGTAAGGATGGTCTGGGTATCCTGAAGGTGGTTGTTCAACTCAAATACTTTGGTCGAACGCCCCAGTGCTCTTCCTGATTTTCTATCCCACTTTGACGGCTCACAGTTGAGCTTTGTACTCCATTCTTGTCTTTCCCCGTCAATAGATATGCGGACGATTATAGTTGCAGTACCATCTTTATTGAGATGATTGCTTCGGAGAAAGAACAGAATCTTAAAAGTGTTCTGTTTCATTTTCAGACTGGATTTGGTGGTTATGGGTGCGGAGCTTTGTGTGCCACGCTGAAACCATAACGAGTTAAACATTTGGTTTGCTTAGACCAACTCCGGCCAACAGCGGACCAATGTCGGACATTGGTGCTGTCGGCTGCAAGAAAATGATGAAGGGATAGTAAAACAGGTTACGGGGAAGAGAGAAAGCAGTGTCGCCAAACCATAAAAATCAAAATAGGTTTCTATGTCCGATTTTGACCGGCTTTTGACCGCTTATGTCCGAGTTAGCTTCTTGTAATGTGCTGCACATAACATGGTTACAAGGCTTCCGGTGGCACAACGGTGGCAATTTGGTGTGACGGAAATCTCTGCCACTAATTTGCCACCAATAGTGGTCTTGTGCGGTCTTTTTTATGTCCGGAATCGGTCCTGAGTCGATAGGGTATGGATACTAAAAAACCGCGCAATATGCTGATATTACGCGGTTTGTCTTGATTTTGTCTTGTGTCGGCCGGAGAGTGTCCGGAACACTTAGTGGAGCTGGAGGCTCCATATACAATACTATAACTACATGATAATCAGATAGTATATTTTTCATGCCACCTTTTGTGCCACCTTATTAAAGGGTTCAATGGTTTTTGTTGAAGACATGCATGGCGTCTTTCCTTACCTTGTCTGCTATGGCAATGTATGGCTCCATTGCTTTATAATCACTGTGACCTGTCCATTTCATAACGACATGTGGTGGCACCCCTAATGATATTGCATTGCTTATAAAAGTACGTCTTCCGCAATGTGTAGAAATAAGTTCATATTTAGGTAAAGTAATGTCGGTTCTCTTTGAACCGGACATCTGCACTATACTTATTGGGGTGACAATTCCGCACATTTTGGCAATCTCTTTGAGTCGCTTATTCATTTTCTGCGAGCTTTTTTCTTGAAATACCCTGTCATCAGGGCCTGAACCTGGTGTGTGATATTTCAGCAGTATCTCTCTTGAATAGTCATTCAAATCAATTAAAATTGTATCAGATGTCTTTATAGTAGTTATGGTGATATTATCCTTTGTCACACTCCCCCACCTAAGATTTATCATGTCTGAATATCGCAGAGAAGTAAAACAGCAAAAACAAAACATATCTCTTGTCTTTTCAAGTTCAGGACGTCCAGATAGATCACAATTGTACATTGACATCAACTCTTTCCATTCTAAAAAAATAATAGGTTTCTTTGGTGTTTTGTATGAAGTCTTTATATCTTTGAAATCAAGATTATCCATATAACCCTTTTCATAACACCATTTAAAGAACCATTTTACTAGTCTCATATTACGATTGATAGTTTCATTCTGATACAGGCCTTTGTACTTGACAATCTTTTTACCTTCCTTAATCTCTTTCTCGCTAATATCGTGAACAGCATTCTTTGTCTGATATGCCATTAGTTCTTTCATCATGTCAGCATTTACGTCCTTAAATTCAATATTTGGTTTGAATTTCAACAGAAGTTTCTTAATTGTTCTAAACTTCCGATAAGTATTATCGGCCCATTGGCTTATATTCACGCCCTCACTTAAGAACTCATCGAAAGCAGACTCAATAGTCACTATCTTGTCGATATCAGATATATCACCAAAATACATATCCTTAAACTCCTGAATTGTCGGGATCCTGTCCTTAATCTCGAATTTGTAAAATATATCCTCGATCTTATCCTCAATATCTTGTAATTCGGAATTTATACTATATGCGGTTCTTTTATCAGCACCATGCACTGTGCTGTTCTTGCACCGACGTCCATCCCATTTAGATTTTCCTTTAGCATCAACCTTATCAATATGTATTCCCAACGAAATTTCATACCGCAACTTGTTCCATGCTATACGTACCCTAAGTAATCCATTTGTCCTTATTAAATATAGAATATTATGCTTGATCGGTGTCATTTCCCTCTTTTATTTTATTGGGTGATCTTCTATCGAATTTATCTTTGGGCTTAATATCTTTTGTAAACATACCTCCTCTTCCAGTAAGCAACCATGTCGCCGACACATCAAAGTCTCGGACGAGATAGGTTAGCCACTCCTGCTTTATGCGAAGTCCTTCTTTTCGGCATGTATGGAAGTTCCAGTAGTTTTCGCCATACTCACGCGTGAAAGTCTGCATACCGCGTATACGCTTCTGAGCTTTAAGCATATCGAGTGCCTCAAAGAAGCGTTGTGTTATCTCAAAACATTCGCGCGGTTCATTCATAGGTTGTGCTCCAGTCTATACTTAAAGAATCGTGATTTGGTGTCTTCTCATTGCTGCTCGATTTCATCTTTAACCATACTAAAATCATCAAGTGTCTTATATTCCCGAGTAATGCAATTCTCAACAATGGCTTCCTTACATATTTTCACACAGATTTTCCATTCCCAATATGGACGTAATTTAATGCGACATATGTTCCACCATCGAGAATTATAAGCAAATCGGATATAACCATCGGATAGTTTTGTTACTTGAATTTTAAATCTCTCTGTCTCATATTTACCTAGCCATCCCTTGACAATATCAATAATTTTTTGCTCCTCTAAGTTATATTCTTGCAGATTTTCGAGATCTTCACTTGGTTTCTCCAATACACTATCATCTTTACGTGAATAGTCGCTTAAAACAAGTTCCAAACAGTCTTTCACTATCGTTGAGAATTTGCCATGTATTGATTCGTGAAGCTTTCCATGATAAAAATTAGACGTGAGTAGACTTACAAAACTTTTAGATGGATTAGCAAACTCTTTTCTCAGGTTGCGTAATATAGCCTCGCGATACTTTATGTCCTGTGATTGAGAGAGCAACTGCATTGTATTGAATGATTCTTTTCTAAAACCAGAAAGAAATGAAATATCATAATCTGACAACGCAGACATATTCAAAATGTAGAATGGATCCATGTCCATGATATTGGCTTTATCATGGTCAGAAAAAAAATAAATACTGAATCCCATTTGTAATGATCGCAAATCTTGCTTCAGATGCCACAAAGTATTTGCGAAGTTGATTTATATGCACATTAAGATTCTGTCTCCATTCCTTACATTCCACAAGTAATATTGGTGCTCCATCTTTATATATCACATAATCGATGCGATCTCCTTTTCCTGTTATATCACATGGCACTTCCGGTTCCACTTCATCAGGATTGAATATATCATACCCGAGTATCTGAAAAAAAGGTAGAATCATAGATTGCTTGGTAGCTTCCTCATTTTTGATTCTGCCTTTTACCGAATTTACTCTATCGACAAGTGACAATAGTTTATTTTTCATTTTAGCCCCTTCTCAAATTTCTTTGTTGATCTGCAGCACTATCTTTAACCTCCGGATTGATTTTTTCCATTACCCGTGCACACATGTGAAAAACCGATGCACTGACACAAGCTGAAACTATCATTACAACAATTCCCCAGACAGATAATGACATCATACCAAGCAATGACAATACTAAAGTAACTGGAATAACTGTAAAAGACAGAATTACACACACAGTAAATGTTTTATATGCTAATTTATCCATATCATTAAATATTTTATATTGTAGAATTTATAAATGATCCTCCCAGGACGCGATATATCCCAATAATACAAGAGGTCTCTATTTTAAAAGGAGGATATTTTGTATTTATGCTTCTCGCCTCAATAATATCGTCTGCCCCATCTACAGGAAATATGTTCTTAACTACTACCCCATCTCTAGTATCAAGAACCATTGTATGCCCCCAAGGAATAAAAGAACCAGTCATTTTCTTTATAAATATATAAGACCCATTTCTATATTCAGGTTCCATACTATCCCCAGAAATTTGAATAGCCCAATCTGCCCCATTAACTGGGGACTTTATTTTACGACAATCTCTTAAAGTTATTCCATCGGAAAAACCTTGCAAGGAGCCTGCCATTGCTTCTACCGGAAGTAATGGAACGTAGTCAGAATCAGAATTTAGTTTTCCTATATCTTTTGTCACATTTTGAACATGGCTGCCTGTGTCATTTTTACGATTCCTTCTCACCCATTCGTCATAAAAATCAGAAGTCGGTTCAGGTTCTGATATGAACATATCCCCTTCTCCAGAAACTAACCAATCTAAATTTATTTCAGGGAAACTATTGTTGATCTTAAATTTTACCGCTTCTGAAACAGATTTTGTATTACCCTTAAGAAGTTCACGAATTGTTTGGGCCGTAGGAAATCCAACCTTACGTGAGAATTGCGTAGGATTCATTTCTGCATAATCAAGCAGCTTCTGTATTCGCTCGGACAATATCATATTGTTAAACAATGTTAATAAAGTAATATAATATTGCATACAAGCAAATATTATATTAACTTTACACCATCAAATTAAAACACTGTACAAAAGTAATGAAAAGTATCGAAAAAACAAATACTTTGGAGGATCAAAAAGGCAAAATGACACTACGGGATTATTTCCTGAGTCTGCCTGAGACCAACATAGTAGCACCGCGCAGAAAGCTGATGGAAAGCATAGCGAGGCAGTGCAACGTTCCGCTGACCACTGTTAGAAGCTGGTTCGTATATGGAATCAAACCTCGCGACAACAAAGAGCAAGTAATCGAAGTGCTTGCCAAAGAAACAGGCATATCTCCAGAAGATATGTGGGACGATTGAGCGTCATTCAAAATACAAAATCACTAAAAGTTAGAGAGTATGTCAAAAGAGTTTTACACATGTGACGATCGGGTTTATTGCTTGTCAGAGAGCAAAGCCACAGAGGTTACTGAACACGACAAGGAGTTTATAGACGAACTTCTGTCAGATGTTGAGAACTTCTATCCTGAAGCTTACGCAACACTGCAGGAAGTGTATTCCCGCAGTCAGGCCAACCAGCCGTACATGCGCTATCTGATGGCCCGCAGATTTCTTAAATGCAATTTTGGAAATCTCGACACCACAGAACACGATGTTGACGACGAGCGAATCTTCCACTTCGAGAAAGTATCATGTCCGTTGCGCGGAGAATGCCGCCATGAGTGTGTAATATGTATGCCTAAGTTTAACAGTAAGCTATCTGACGCAGAAATGCGCGTTATGCGCCTGTATTATGAATATCAGGACATCATGAAGATAGCAGAACTGCTGTATCTTTCCGGGTACACAGTCAAGAACCACATCAAGGCGGCTTATGCCAAACTTGAGATACATACGCGTGGAGAGTTTATCAAGTACGCAAGCAAGCATCAATTATTCGGATAATATGGAAAGGACTATAATAAAAGGAAATACCTCTCTTGCCGCAAGTCTCGGTGTCCATAGGAAAACGGTTGACATGTGGAGAAAGAAAGGTATTCTCGCACCTGCAACTATTGCAGAATACGGCAGGACTATTCTTTATGACCTTGAACTTGTATTTGAATGTCTTCATCACAAAAAAGCCAAACCAGGGAGGAGATCTATATGAGAGCAATAAAAATATGTGGACTGTTCATAATTATGATGATTATAGGAATATACGGCCTGCTGTGTTTATTTGGTGGAGCAGACAGCATAATTATGACTATCCTTACAAAACCATTTGGAGGCTTACTCCTAATAATTGCCTATGGTTTAAATAATCAGATACAAAAATTTTTACATTATCCAAATCACTAAAAGTAATCAACATGAGTATGTTTAAAAAGCCAAGCGAATTGCAGGCGAAACCGGGACTTGTAGCAATGATTTACGGACAGCCCGGTAGTGGAAAATCAACATTGGCATGTTCTGCCCCGGGAGCAGTAATGCTTGACTATGATGGAGGTGTAAACCGTATAAACGGAGCGCACCAAGTTCCCACCCTCCAGATAAAGACATGGGAAGAGACTGGAGAAGCCTTGAAAGAAATTAAGGAATCCCCTGAAATAACTTCAGTTCTTATAGACACTGTAGGAAAGCAACTTGCCTTCATGGAAGACTATATCAAAAGAAATGTTACTTTTTCAAAAGGAGGAAATCCTGTAGAGATTAACAGGGACGGCTCTCTTTCCATGAAAGGATTCGGACGTAGGAAACAGATGTTTGTTGACTTTATAAAAGAGATAACAGTTCTTGGAAAAAATATAATCTTCATAGCACATGACAAGGAAGATAAAGATGGAGATTTAAGATATTTCCGGCCAGATGCAGGAGGGTCTTCCGGAACGGACCTAATGCGTGAACTTGACTTGGTTGGTTATATGCAAATAATAGGTAACCAACGCACCATAACATTCACTCCAACTGGTGCGTATTATGCAAAAGACACATGTGGTATGCCGGGTATTATACCGGTCCCATTACTCATAAACGATAACGGGGAGAACGTAGGTGAAAACAACTTCTTCTGCAAAGTAATAGACAGCTATAAAAGAAGAATTAAATCTAATCTTGAGAATAACAAGAAACTCGATTCCCTAAAGATCGACATAGAACAAAACCTTAAATACGTCAATGACGCTCAATCGGCCAACAAATATGTAGAATGGTGTAAAGGGTTGAATCATGTGTACAACTCAGCTGCCATAGCCAAATCAGCAATAAGCAAAAAAGCAAAAGAACTCGGTCTAATATTTGACCAGATTACCAAGTCATATACAGATCCTATACAACAAGAATCCGACGAGAAAGATAATGGAGATGGAAAAGACGATTAAATATCGCATCTATCCATCACTTCTCGACAAATTCCAGGAACTCCTCGACTACGAAAAAGTAGCCGAGGAAGACTGGAACAAGATCAGTGAGTCAGCCATTGAGAGAGGAGAATATCCTGGATATGATGTGGGAGATTACAAGCTGACCCCAGATGAAATGTATGTCAAATTAGAATCTGATCTTATAAATTCTATCAACCGGTGCCCCAAAGATCCTAACGAAGCGGCAGACAAAGGAACTGCTTTCAATGAGATTGTAGATTGCCTTATAGAGAATAGAAAAAGCTCAAAGGATGATTGTAATATCTACTCAATGAGTAACAAATATGGAATTAAAGTTATACGAGCAGAGATAAACGGATTTGTCTTTGATTATGATATAGCTTTATGCAAAGAAGCAGCTTCATATTTTGCAGGTTCATTAACTCAGTTCTTTGCTCAGAGTATAATGGATACTACGTATGGCAATGTAGAAATATATGGATACATAGATGAATGGCCCAATAACAAGATGTTTGACATAAAAACAACCGGAAGATATACTTTCGGCAAGTTTGAACGAAAATGGCAAAGGCATGCATATCCGTGGTGTGTCATAAATTCTGGGCTGGCCACAGAAATAGAAAGTTTCACATATTGGGTTGTAGAATGGGCATATCAACGGGTGGGAGAACCATTGAAAGCCAAAAGTATCACTCCCGAGACTTATACTTATGACCATAATACATCCGAGACATTATTAAGAAACCATATAGAAAAATTTATTGAATGGATAGAACTCAGACGAGAATTTATTCAAGACCAAAAAATCTTCGGAGGTAATAATCCTGAAGGCTGGTCAGGACAACCAGTTGATATCAAAAAGCTTGAAAAAGCGATATTCGATTACAAACTAAAATCAGCATAATATTATGGCTTATAAAATATCTGGCAGAGTACTCCACATCGGATCTCCTGTCACCCTCCCATCAAAATCGGGAACGCCCTACACGATAGCGTATATTGTCATAACAGTTCGCAAGTTCGATCCGTACACCGGACAGCCGACTGATGATACTGATAACACTCCCAAGTTTCAATTCATTGGTGATAAATGTCAGCAACTTGCCAATGTAAAGATAGGTGATATTGTCACTGTTCATTTCGACATCCAAGGCAGAAGTTTTGTAAAAGACAACAAAACGGAATATTTCACAGATGTTCGTCCATTCAGAATTGATGTTCAGCAGCAGACATACCACCAGCAAGTTCCTCAAAATCCGTATTCTGGGCCTTATTATGGGGCACACCAACCAACTACACCACCCATGGCTCAAAATACGCCACAAGAGGCTCCAATCCCCTCAAAAGACAAAAATGATGATCTTCCATTCTAATATTCACAACCATGTTATTTGATCTTTCCAATGACCTGCATTCAGAAAACTTCAAGAAACGGTGCAATATGCTCTACAATAAGAAATGTGTGGTAGAGCTCACTGAGAAAAAACCTCAGAGAACCATCAGGCAGAACTCATATCTCCACGCTGCTCTTGGATATTTCGGGTTGCAGTTCGGATACAAGATCGAAGAAGTGAAAGAATGGTATTTCAAGGAGACCTGTAATGCGGAACTGTTCGTACGAAGCGTCACAGATAGGATCACAGGAAAAGAGAGGAAAGTACTTAGGTCCAGTTCAGATCTAAGTACTGATGAAATGACTCTGGCAATAGACAGGTTCCGTAATTGGGCATCAGACGTTGCCGGAGTCTATATTCCCTCTCCTGATGAGCACAGATTAGTCCAACAAATGGAAATTGAAACTCAATACTCGAAACCATATTTATGACAGACGATCAGAAATTAATATTGCCATATGTGGAATCCTGCGCAAGCAGTATCATTAGCTATAAAGAAAAAAATTGTATAGAGCCACTATGTGTTTCTGATGTAGAACTTCTTTATGGCATAAGAGAAAACATAACAGAATGTATGAGGGAATTATGCAGGCAAGGAAAATATAAAGCATCCATCTCTCTCAATCATCCCATTATTATCAAACGATGACATTATGATAGAAAATAAAAAAACAGAAGAAAGATATTATACCTCCGATCCATCCAGGATGGTGGGAAAATATATAACTCAAAGAGTGTATAGAACCTATATACAAGAACTCATAGATAAAGATTCAGGAAAGGTAGAGTCTATAGAACGTCATGAAATACTTTTTGACAGGGGAATATTGATTACTCCGGACGTACTGGAAGAAATTAAATTCTGGATCAATGAAGGATCCATTAAAGAAATTGAAGTCTCCAATCAGAAAAGACTCTCATTTACACAAGAGAATACTTATATGTTTCCATACAGAACAATGGCAAAAATTGATGGAAAGAAACACTCTTTTCTCCTGTATGCTTTATCGGTACAAAATGTAATAGAAATTATCACCGACTTCATCGAACTCAACTATTCAGGAGGATTTACTATTACAGATATAAAAGAACTTGATTACTGTGTGGTGCTTGTTGACAAACTGAAAAGTATCAAGCAAAGAAACCTTGAGCTTGACATAGCCTATCTGAACGATGAAATCACTATGGAGGAATATATGTACTCCAAGATAGATAACAAATCCGAAAATGAGAATGCCAACATTGAAGATGATTCTGATGATCTTAAACTCAAATTCTACCAGATCGGAGCTAAAATCATCTCTCGTATTGATGAAAATGATACAAACGAAGAAGAATATTCTCAAACCTTCATTGTTCAGACATTCAGTGCGGTAAGAGCCAATTTGATAATAGAGAAATTTCTTCAGGATCAACAAGAAAAACTCTATATTGAATCCCTCTCCCATCCTGACAGAAATTTTATCAAGAAACAAATCATGAGCTTCATAGAAGAATCCAAGATAATATCCATTGGTAGATTTATTCCAAAAATATTCTCTGAAGCATATAATGTGGAATAACATGAAATACGCTCATAATACTATATACGGACAGCCTCCAAGTAAAAGCAATTCCTACAAGATTATAAAATTAGGAACTAAAATAAAACTTGGCAAGACTAACGCCATGAATGTGTACGAACAGAACTTCTTTATGCAGTGTTCCCTTCGAAAGAAGGGAATCTGCAAGAGGTTTAAACTTACTGTGGATGTGTTTTTCAGTAGCGATAGACCTGATCTTGATAATGCTCTTAAAATAATATTGGACTGCCTTCAATCATGTGGGGCCATTACAAATGACCGACTATGTGCAGAAATTCATGCCAGAAAATTCATTGATAAAATCAATCCGAGAATAGAATTAGATTTAGAAGAGTTGGTATAGCTCTGATTGTCAGTATGTTAAAAATAAGAGTCTATTTTGTACTTTCACAAAAAAACTATATATTTACACATCCAAATCACTAAAAGTCAACATAATGAATAAAAATAATGTCTATGCCGACAAATACGGCATCCATATAACCACTCCACAAGGCAATGATTACGCTATAGGGTGGTGGCAAATAGAACAGGACGGATTCACTTCTTGGCTAAATCATCTACAAGACAAAAGCTGGTTCACGGAAGATATGAAACAAAAATTCACGGACCTTTGCTTTGAAAAATGCAATTGGAATTGACTGCTTAAACGCTATGACCTATATTGAATTAATTAACGAGTTCTGGAAACAGGACAGATTCAAGTCATTTAATGATATAGACACGCGATTCTATTTTTTTCTTCTGAACGAGTGTAATATCCGGAATTGGCTTAATCCCTATGAATTGCAAACGCAGTATTTGGAAGCAATGCTTCAGATCAAGCGCAAGGCAATCGGAGAGGCGCGTAATAGATTAAAACAAAGAGGGTTAATAGATTTCATCGCAAAAACCAACAATCCTACTATATATCTGATTACCAATGCGGAACCAATCAATGAATTACTTATAAAATTGTTTCCCCTCGGAAACAATAGCGAAACAAATATAGAAGACAATAGACTTAAGACAGAGATAAAAGAAAAACCCCCTAAAGGGGGTAAAAAGAAAAGTCTCTCCCCCTTGTCTCAGATTGAATGTTTCAAATCTTCTTCTGAAAATGAATCATACAGGAAATTTCTTGATTGGCTTCCGGAAAATGCCCCATATG
>ERZ860264.1991-NODE-1991-length-12227-cov-3.526372_pt1 | contig 12227 bp, 7 predicted proteins | sample MGYA00509980_ERZ860264 | MGnify/ENA primary metagenome ERZ860264 (study PRJEB30046, sample SAMN00715212) | human gut metagenome | study: EMG produced TPA metagenomics assembly of the A metagenome-wide association study of gut microbiota in type 2... | reverse complement strand
ACAAGCCAATTATTATTTCAAGAACTTTTCATTCATCCTGTATTATCAGACGCCTAAAAAGAATCTTGCACCTTTCGACTATGGTTTCCTCTATCATTACAAAAGCACATACGGCATATTGGCAAACTATGCGATAGGCAATTTCAAGACAGAACTACAATTTTGCAACTGGTTCAACAGCAACCGATATTACTCTGATTTTGACTCAAATCGTTATTCAGCACAGGGCTGGGTTTGGTCAAGCAGCCTCGCGCGGTCTATTCAACTCACATTATCATATACCTTCCCATACGGCAAGAAAGTAAAACGCAACAACGAGATTCAAATTTCAACAGAAACAAACAGTGCTATTCTGAAATAAAAAATTCAGAACCATATAAGAATATTATTAAGCAGAAAGAATGTTGCGTAAGCATTAGCCTGAGGATTATTGCTTTTTTCCCACAAAAAGCATGAACCAACTATGCCTCGTCATAAGCAGAGGAGGTCATAGAAATCCTCTCAATAAAACTTTCCCTTAAATTTAAACAGTTTCTAAGAAACTTTAATTTTAAGGGAAAGCCTAAACTTTCATTATGCACGACAGTCTAAAGTATGCTTGAATTTAAATTCAAACATACTCTGAAAGAGGAAAAATTTTTGTAACTTTGTTTTCTTAAATATGTGCGCCCGGTGCTTATCGCGCCGAGGTGCACGATATTGTAATATCCTTAAAAAACGTTATGAAATTACGTAAGCTTATATACCTGTTGCTCTGCGCTGTAATATCCTTTACAGCATTTGACGCTACAGAGACATATGCCGCACAGAAAAAAAGCAAGGCCAGAACTTCCCAATCCTCAGGAAAATCAAAATCGAGAAATACAAAAAAATCCGGATCCGCATCGCGATCCAAAAAATCAAAAAGCAGAGGAAATTCCTCTAAGTATAAAAAAACAACCCGTTCAAAAACCGGCAAATCAAAAAAATATTCAAAACGGAGAGGGCGCAATGTAGCAAAAACTACTTACAAGGCTCCTCCAAAAGAACAGCCGATGAACGATTCACTCACTCTTCTCGTGAATCATCGTCTCATCGAGGGGATACCGGCTCATTTGAATCCCGGCGGACTTAGAGTCAACAGTGTAAAACCGGACCACGCACATAAGGTCGCATCCATCGGTCTTAACGAGAACTTCACCTACATGCCGGTCACCCGTAAACTCATCGACTCTCTTTCAAATGCAGTGAGAAGCTATCTTCCGGATTCCATATCGGATTACCGCATCACACTCAATGTCGGCAATCGCTCGCTCGCGTATTACATAACCAAAGTAGACAAATTGCCCGAACAGTATAGACGCAATCCAGCATTTGTAGAAGAAGTCCATCCCGATGTCACTGCCACAAAAGGCATGGACCGAGACATTATCGCCCTATGGCATTCACATGGACGCTACTTCAACAATGGCAGCTGGCAATGGCAACGTCCTATTCTTTTCGAAACGGCAGAAGATGTGTATACGATGAGCTACATACTTCCTTATGTCGTACCGATGCTTGAGAATGCAGGAGCCTATGTCATGCTTCCGAGAGAACGTGACACCAATCGCAATGAAGTCATAGTCGACAACGACACCAATGATGAAGGTCAGATATTCTCCCAGCCGTATTACAAAGAATTATCGGGAGTAAACAAATGGCAGACCGGTGAACTGGAAGGGTTTATTTACGATCTCCCTGACTTCAGAGATACTGAGAATCCATTTGAAAACGGAACATACCGGCAGGCATCGACACAAAAAGGAGGCAACCCTTCGATAGCCGCATGGTATGCCGATATACCAGAAGATGGAGAGTATGCCGTATATGTAAGCTATAAGACATTGCCGAACTCCACTGCCGACGCGCGCTATACGGTCAATTATTCCGGAGGTTCGAAAGAATTCAAAGTCAATCAACAGATGGGAGGCGGCACATGGATCTACCTCGGCACTTTCCCTCTCGAAAGCGGCTACAGTGACAGCGAGCCGACAGTGACATTGACCAATCTGACAGAAGGTCCGGCAGGCACAGTAGTCACTGCCGATGCCGTCAAGATAGGCGGCGGCATGGGCAATATTGCCCGTAGTTCCCGGCGAAGCGACATATATTATGATCCCTCCACCCCGGAGAGTTCCCAGCTCGCATCGAAAGATGAAAGCAATGATGAGGATACTGAAAATAATGAGGAATCTGACGAAGAAACAATAGACGAAAGTTCTGACGATATAGCGGACAATGCCGAACAAAACGGAGAAAGCCCGGAGCCGAGCACTTCACAGGCCTCAGCCAAAAGCAAAGGACCGGCCCCTGTCTTCAAGACTTCGGGAATGCCTCGTTTTCTTGAAGGAGCCCGTTACTGGCTGCACTGGGCAGGATTTCCCGAATATGTATATTCTCCCTATCACGGTTCAAACGATTATAAGGATGACTATACCAGCCGGGGCCATGGGTAAACTATCTCGCAGGAGGATCAAGAGTGCTTCCCGGGCAGGAAGGTCTCAGGATACCGGTCGATGCGGCTTTTGCCCTGCATAGCGATGCCGGTAAAAAAGACAATGATTCTTTTGTCGGCACTCTCGGAATATATTTCACACAAAACGGAGATTCATATAAAGACGGAACTCCACGTATCAACTCCAGAATGCTGACTGACATGATCATGCAGCAGATCACAAACGATATACGCCGCGAGCATGAACCGTCATGGACACGCCGTTCGATGTGGGATAAATCTTATGTCGAGGCGCGTGTGCCGGAAGTACCAACAACCCTGATCGAACTTATGAGTCACCAGAATTATGCAGATATGACTTATGGTCTTGATCCGAATTTCCGTTTCACCGTAGGACGTGCCATCTATAAAGGTCTCGCTCGTTTTATGGCGGAACGCAAAGGCCGCGAACTTGTGATTCAACCGCTCCCGGTCAAAGATTTTCAGATTAAAAAGACCGCGACCGATCATTACCGTCTCTCTTGGAAACCCACCCCTGACCGACTGGAGCCGACAGCAATGCCGGACCGATACATAATAATGGAACGTTCAGGCGATGATCTTGGATTTCATAAAATAGGCGAGACAAAATCCACCTCGTTCGATATCAAGGTTACGGATCATGATGTGCATAGTTTCTATATCATCGCAGCCAATGCGGGCGGCTCTGCTTTTCCGTCCGAGACACTTGCCCTACGCGAAGGTACGGAAAATGAAAAACCGATCCTCATTGTAAATGGATTTACCCGTATAAGTGCGCCCGGACATTATTCCACATCCTCTACCGCAGGCTTTGACTCAGAATCAGATTTCGGAGTACCATATATAAAAGATATCTCATTCACTGGTCACCAGACGGAATTCCGCCGTTCGGCCGGAAACAATTTCGGCCACAGCAATCAGAATTATGTGACACAAGTCATAGCCGGCAATACTTTCGACTATCCTGCCGTTCACGGCAATGCCTTCTCTGAAAACAATCTCGGATTCGTATCCGCATCAGCATCCGCTGTTGAAGAAGGAGAGGTAAAACTCAGTGATTATCCACTCGTTGATCTTATACTCGGCAAACAGAAAAGCACTCTTATCGGCAGAGGTAACAACGGTGTGCATTACCGTGCATTTCCTGTAAAATTGCAGAAAGCAATCAGACAATATGTAGAAAAAGGAGGAGACATGATCATAAGCGGAGAATATGTAGCTTCCGATATTCTCGACTCACGTTCATCAGTCGATGACCGCAAGTTCGCACACGACATTCTGGGTATCGACAGTGTGGCAAGTGACACATATAAGTCGGGACGCCTTCGCGAGACAGCCAACGGAAAGGTAATAAAATACTCATCCACACTCAACCCGCATAATTATATTGTTGAAAAACCGGACATCCTCATACCTGCACAAGAAAGCAAGACAACCGAATTCCTCACTTTTTCAGATTCGGGGCGCCGTGCAGGACATATAGTCGAACACGGCAAAGGAAAAATTGCCGTACTGACAGTTCCGATTGAATCGATGACCGAAACTACGGACAGGACAAGACTGATACGTGAGATCAAGGATTTACTATCCGTCAGGAAACATTGACGCGGACAAAACCTCAAAGACGAAAATCAGACACATGGACATCATACGATTTACAAACATAAACGCTCTCCGCGAGGAGATATTCCGGGCTCCGCTCGAACAATTCGTGCTCGTACAGACCGATGACAAACATCTCGAACTCGACGACCACTGCATCCACCGGCTTACAGAGGTGGCATCCGACATCGATTCCACTCTCACTTACTGTTATTACCGGGACCGGCTTCCCGACGGTACAATAGTCGACCATCCGGTAATAGATTATCAACCGGGATCGGTACGTGATGACTTTGACTTCGGATCCCTTGTGCTACTCAATGCCGCCGATGTACTCGCATCTACCGAGGATATGAACGAGGAGTCTCATATGCTCGACGGAGGATGGTATGCCCTTAGACTCCGCGTCACTATGGGCAAGATGATAGCCATGATCCCGGAATATCTGTACACCGCCTCGAAAGTGGATCTGAGGGCAAGCGGAAAAAAACAGCATGATTATGTGGATCCGCGCAATCGTGAGTATCAGCGCCAGATGGAAGAAGTTCTGACACAGCATCTGCACGAGATCGATGCGGCAGTCGATACCTCCGGACAAGAAAAAGTAATATACGATGCAGAACAGTTTCCTGTTGAGGCATCTGTAATCATTCCAGTGCGTAACCGGTCGCGCACAATCATGGATGCAGTCAATTCTGCGTTAAGTCAGGAAACGGACTTCAATATGAATGTCATAGTCGTGGATAACGATTCCACCGACGGCACCCGGGAACTGCTCGAGAATATCACTGATCCGCGGTTGATATTAATAAAGGCATCGGAAAAAGAACATCTCGCAATCGGAGGATGCTGGAACAAAGCACTTTTAGACCCGCGTTGCGGACGTTTTGCGATACAGCTTGATTCCGATGATCTCTACAACTCTCCCGATGTGGTCAAGACCATTGTAGAGAAATTCAGATCTGGCAACCATGCCATGGTCATAGGAAGTTACACTCTCGTAAATTTTGACGGGGAGACAATACCCCCCGGTATCATAAGTCACGATGAATGGACAGACGAGAATGGTCCGAACAATGCTCTGCGCATAAACGGGCTCGGCGCTCCCAGAGCGTTCTTCACTCCTGTGGCAAGGAGATTTATGTTTCCTAACGTCAGTTACGGTGAAGATTACGCCATGGCCCTGCGTGTGAGCCGGGATTACTCGATAGGACGCATTTTCACCCCGCTCTATCTTTGCAGAAGATGGGAGGGAAATTCCGACGCCGCACTCTCTCAGGAACGCATCAATGCAAACAATATATATAAAGACTGCGTCCGGTCGTTCGAGCTTATGGCACGCGTGCGTCAGAATTACGATGCAGCGGGTGGAAATCGCGGAGGCTGGTTTTTCCCGGGAGCGTCCATCGGTCCGTGGAGTTTCCTCGATGCCTCGAAAGGCAATGAGAATGATGATGACGACGATGACTTTGATGAATTCGATGACGAAGACTGATGAAGCCGATTTTTCTGAATACAGAACTTATAAACACCATTATCGAGCGCCAGCTTGATAAATGGGACGAGGCACGTGAAAATTTCTTTCGTCTGCGCCATGCGGAAAGGAAATCTCTGACATTGGGGGCACTGCAGGGAGCCATCCAATACAATCCGGCGCGCATACGTTCTACAGGAGCGGCAACAGACAGCAAATCCATCGCGGCACGGCCATGTTTTCTATGCGGGTCAAACAGACCTGAAGCACAAGACTCTTTCGAATGGATGGAAGGCTGGGAATTTCTCGTCAATCCCTTCCCTATTTTGCCTGTGCATTTCACGATAATATCAAAGAATCACGTTCCGCAGGATCATATTCCGGCGGAAATGGCGTCGATGGCGGAATACGCACCCGATCTTGTGTTTTTTTTCAACGGCGCACGTGCAGGAGCATCCGCACCGGATCATCTCCATGTACAAGCCGTGCTAAAGTCGGAACTGCCCTTGATACAGCTTGCGGAAACACATCATTCCTCAGGACACACAGGCTTCATGTCCTCAGAACAATTCGGTGTCGGACTTCCGTTCCACTTCATAAGTGCCGTCATAACACCGGATTATGCCGGTATGCGGATATTGTCTCGGATTACCGGGGCATTCGGCATAGATGACACAACGGGAAAAGCAGACAGAGGACTGATAAACGCGTTTTTCTGGATTGACCAATATGGTCTTCTAAGATGCGTGACAGTGCCGAGACGCCGACACCGCCCGGCATGTTTCAGTACGGAAGGAGACGACAATTTCATGATAAGCCCCGGAGCCATCGACATGGCAGGCATTGTAATTGTGCCGCGACGCAATGACTTTGACCGTATCACCCCGGAGAAGATCAACGGAATATATTCCGAAACTGCATTTGCAGGACAATTGCCCCGACAAATCAGGGAATATTTTGGATTATGAGAAACGAACCTGTCATTAGAGTCGGAATAATAACTGACGGACTGCCGGAAATAGAAATTACGCCCCGAGGCTACAAAATCGCCAATCTTCTGATCGGCGACGGCTTCCATTGGCAAAAACGGACCTCCGCACTTATAAAAGGGAATCTTTTGTCTCTTGAAAAGCCCCAAGGGAATATACATATCATCAATATCCTTCCACTTGAGACTTATCTTGCATCCGTGATAGGCAGCGAAATGAATCCGGACGCGCCCTGCGAGTTCCTTAAGGCACATGCCATAATATCGCGGGGATGGGCTCTCCGCAAAATCACACGTTGCAATGATACGGAAAAGTCTGCGGTCTCCTTCCGGTCGGCCGGAGAAATAGAAATAAGAGAATGGGAGGAATCAGATTCGCATACAGGCTTCGATGTGTGCAGCGATGACCATTGTCAACGATATCAGGGACATCCGGCAAATGGACATCCTGTCATTGAGACGGCGATAAAGGAAACGAGGGGTATGGTACTGACTGATTTGTCAGGTAAAATAGCGGATACCCGTTTTTCCAAATGCTGCGGAGGCAGGACTGAGATTTTCTCTTCGTGCTGGAATGATCTGGATTTTGAATATCTTATATCTCAAGATGACCCCTGGTGCGATCTTTCCGATATGGATAAAGACAGGCGCAACAGTTTTCTAAGTTCGATACTCAAAGACTATGACAGAGATACGGATGATTTTTATGACTGGGAAACCGAGATTGACAGTTCTGAAATCAAGCGCCGCCTCAAAGAAAAATACGGATGCGATATCGGAGACATAGTGGCACTGACACCTCTCACTTACGGCCCGTCAGGAAGAATCATCAAACTGGAAATTGAAGGCTTATCCGGAAAAATAAATATCGGCAAAACACTCGCCATCCGCAGGCTTCTTGCTGCAGACTGCCTGAAAAGTTCCCGTTTCGAGATAAGTAAAACCGGAAATAAATTCAAGCTGCACGGACATGGATGGGGACACGGCGCCGGACTTTGCCAGATCGGCGCGGCCAGAATGGCTTTCGAGGGCAAAAGCTATCGCGAGATACTGGATTTTTATTATCCCACCACTCAGCTAACCAAACTATATGACTGACCACAATATATCATTCCGACCCAAAAGACGTTCACCTTGGGCATGGATACCTACGCTATATATAGCCGAAGGACTCCCCTATTTCGCTGTCAATGTACTTACAGTGCTCATGTATACAAATATGGAGGTGGGTCTTGCCGAAATGGCTTTTTATACAGGATGGCTCTATCTCCCCTGGGTAATAAAACCTTTCTGGAGTCCGTTTGTCGATCTGTTCAAGACAAAACGAGCCTGGACCATCGCAATGCAACTTTTTATAGCCTTGTCAATGGGAGCTGTGGGAATTCTGCTTCCGACATCCTTTTTTTTCTCAGGCACACTGATATGCTTCTGGCTGATGGCTTTCTTCTCTGCCACACACGACATAGCCGCTGACGGATATTACATGCTTGAACTGACTCCGCACGAACAGGCTGCATATGTAGGAGTCCGTTCTACATTTTATCGCATAGCTAGTGTGATCGGTCAGGGAGGATTGGTCATACTTGCGGGAAAACTTGAAGAGACCTGCGACAAAGTCTCCACCGCATGGAGCGTCGTGTTCATGATCCTTTCTCTTTTTTTCCTTATTATTTTTCTTTATCATCTTTTCATGATGCCTAAAGCGATCTCAGACCGTCCGGTTCCGGGAGTCACGGCAAAAAGTATCGTGCGTGATTTCGCAATGACATTCGTGACATTCTTCCAAAAAAAGAATATTCTCTCCGCTCTCGCATTCATGCTTCTGTATCGTCTTCCGGAAGCCATGTGCATAAAACTTGTCCAGCCCTTCCTTAAAGCGCCCGTCTCGGAAGGTGGCCTCGGACTTTCTACCGTACAGATAGGTTTTGTAAACGGGACTGTCGGAGTAATAGCCCTTCTCGCCGGCGGGATACTCGGAGGCATAGCGATTTCACGCGGCGGTCTTAAACGTTGGCTATGGCCCATGGCTCTCAGTCTTACGCTGCCCTGTGCGTTTTACTGCGGACTCGCAATGTTCCAGCCCTCGGATTTCACACTTATCTGTACGGCGATCGGTCTGGAACAATTCGGATATGGATTCGGTTTCACCGCATTCATGCTTTATCTGATATATTTCAGCCAGGGTAAAAGCCAGACATCACATTATGCCTTCTGCACGGCATTTATGGCTCTTGGAATGATGCTGCCGGGAATGGCCGCAGGATGGCTTCATGACTTCCTTTCCGGGTTCAATATATTCAATTCATCGGGACCTCAGGGGTTTGTAAACTTCTTCTGGTGGGTAATGATCTGCTGCATGGCGACTTTCGCGGTGTGTCTCTTAGTACGGATAGATCCTGAATTCGGTATTAAAAAGCGATGATCCGGAACATGAAGAGACTTGCACATATTATATCAGGTTCCTTTCTGACGGCCCTGGCGATAATCTCCGGGGCCTGTTCCACCACACGCCATGTACCGGAGGGAAATTATCTGCTTGACGATGTCAAGATAGTACTCAATGATTCCACAGGCACTCTTGATGAGCAGAATATGATGACATATGTGCGACAACGGCCGAACAACAGAGTCCTTCACATATCACGTCTACGGCTTGGGGTATACAACATGAGCGGCAACGATTCCACAAAATGGTGGAACAAATGGATACGCAAACTCGGAGAAGCACCCGTGATATATGACAGGAATGCGACAGAAACAGATTCGACACAGTTATTGAGAGCCATGCGCAACGCGGGGTTTCTTGATGCGACCGTACAAGTCGATTCCTTTCCTGATCAAAAACATAAAAAGATAAAACTACGCTATATTCTGGATGCAGGAATTCCTCACATAATAGACAGTATCGCATACGAGTTTCCGAATGACACGCTACGCAGACTCATAATGCGCGATTCGGCAAGGTTTATAGTAGCACCCGGAAAAAGACTTGACCGGGAAAACCTCGAAACGCAGAGACAATGGATAACAGAAAGGATGCGCAATCGAGGCTACTGGGCGTTTTCAAAAGAATTCATAACATTTAACGCCGACACGACCGAGAATTCAAACCTTGTGGATCTGACAATGACCGTGCATCCCCCCTACCCGGTCGAGACAAGAAAAGTAGACATCGATACACACAAAGAATATGCGATACGCAATATAACAGTAATTACGGATTACGACGGAATGGCCGACAGCAACCCCCGAGACTTTCAGGCTAAAGATACCGTCGAATATAAAGATATCACAATTCTCTACGGCAACAAGAAGTTTCTCAGACCATACGTCCTATACGATAACTGTTTCCTGCGTAAGGGAGCACTTTTCCGTCAACGCGATGTCGACAACACATATGAGGCATTCGGAAGACTTTCCATATTAAAGTTCATTCAGGTAAAGATGATTCCTGCGGGGACAATAGGTGATTTAGGGATGCTCGACGCATACATACTTCTGACACCGGACAAATCACAATCCATAGCGCTTGAGGTAGAAGGCACCAATTCAGAAGGAGATCTCGGAGTGGCACTGGGAGTAAATTATACGCATCGCAATGCCGGGAAAGGATCAGAAACTCTCAATTTCAAACTTCGGGGAAGCTATCAGGCAATAAACGGCCATATAGACGGATTCATACACAACAGATTTATGGAATATGGCGTGGAAACATCCGTGACTTTCCCGAAATTCAAGGCTCCGCTGCTACATGAAAGTTTCAAAAGGAAAATAAAGGCATCGACCGAGCTGCATATATCCTTGAATTATCAGGAGAGGCCGGAATACACACGCATTATCTCTACTGCCGGATGGAGCTACAAATGGAGCGAGCATTCATCCCGTTACCGCTATACGCTTACACCGATCGACATCAATTACGTGTATCTTCCCAAAAGCACCAATAATTTTCTTGACCAGATAGCGCCTGACAATCCATTGTTACGGTACAGCTATGAAGATCATTTTATAATGCGGGCAGGCTTCAATTTCTACTATACAAACAAACGCAAGCCTTCTCCATTCCGTCTGAGCCGCCAGAAAGATCTCATAACGGTCCGTGCGCAGGCTGAGACAGCCGGCAATCTGCTTTTCGGCATCAGCCGAGCTGTCAATCCACACAGGGATTTTCATGAGAACCCATACAAGGTATTCGGCATCAATTACGCGCAATATGTACGTACAGACGCCGACTTCGCATATCTCCATTCATTTGACAGACGTAACGCGTTGGCATGTTATGCAGGATTTGGAATAGGCATTCCCTACGGCAACAGTTCAATATTGCCGTTTGAAAAACGTTTCTATGGAGGAGGAGCCAACGGTGTGCGCGGATGGGACGTCCGGACTTTGGGCCCCGGACGATATCCCGGTACGAATTCCGTCAGTGATTTCATATATCAGTGCGGAGACATACGGATGAATTTCAGTATAGAATACCGTGCCAAATTGTTCTGGGTAATAGAAGGGGGGCTTTTTATAGATGCCGGCAACATATGGACAATCCATAATTATGCCACCCAACCATACGGCATGTTCAAATTCGACTCATTCTATAAAGAGCTTGCCCTTGCCTACGGAGCTGGAATACGTCTTGATTTCAACTACTTTCTTGTGAGGTTTGATCTCGGCATGAAAGCTCACAATCCGGCAATCGACCAGGAACCATGGCCTCTCATCCATCCGCGGTGGGGACGCGACCATTCGTTTCACTTCTCGATAGGTTATCCGTTCTGACGCGTGACAAAGTCTTTATAAAACTGAACTATAATCTTTGATATATGAAGAAACTGATTATTTTCGACCTTGACGGCACTCTTCTAAACACAATAGCCGATCTCGGGAATGCATGTAACTATGCACTCAAACAGGCCGGATATGTCGAACATCCGCTTACCGCCTACAATTATATGGTAGGGAATGGAGTCCGGAGACTCATGGAACGGGCCGCCCCTGATGCGTCACCGGAAGTCATCGACTCTCTCCTCCGAGATTTCCGTTCATATTATGATGAACACTGCATGGACTGCACGCAGCCTTATCCCGGTATGCCTGAACTTCTGGAAACTCTTGTAAGCAGCGGTATAAAAGTCGCTGTCGCGTCCAATAAGTATCAGGCAGCCGTCGATAAAATAACAGCACATTATTTCCCGAATATAAAATTTGCGGCGATACGCGGAGAACGCCATGATTGCCCCAAAAAGCCTGATCCTTCCGTAATATTCGCCATACTCAATGAAAGCCCTACACCGAAGGCCGACGTCATGATGGTAGGAGATTCCGCTGTCGACATGGAGACGGCAAGACGGGCCTGCATAGAGTCAACAGGTGTTACATGGGGTTTCCGGCCCGTATCCGAATTACGTGGGGCATATGCAGACCATATTGTCTCCGATCCGGGAGAAATCATCGATCTGGCAGGTCTGGAAATTTGATTCGACAGTAAGCAGAGATCACAATATTGACGCACAATATCAAATAAAAAAGGAAAATCCATATGGATTTTCCTTTTTTATTTGATCAGTATATAAGTATCAGATCACACCCTGAGCCATCATAGCGTCAGCGACTTTAAGGAAGCCGGCGATATTGGCGCCCTTCATATAGTTGAGATAACCTTCTTCACG
>ERZ860264.1990-NODE-1990-length-12227-cov-4.990388_pt1 | contig 12227 bp, 9 predicted proteins | sample MGYA00509980_ERZ860264 | MGnify/ENA primary metagenome ERZ860264 (study PRJEB30046, sample SAMN00715212) | human gut metagenome | study: EMG produced TPA metagenomics assembly of the A metagenome-wide association study of gut microbiota in type 2... | reverse complement strand
GTGCAATGATCTGTTCACCCGGGTGGAACGATGAAGATGTCGGTTAGATAACAGAATAAGATATATAGGATAACATCTAGGATACAGTGACTTAACATACAAACAACTGCTGGTTTTAAACAGATATAGCGGACCACATCTTATGTACTTACTTTGATGTGAGAGATAGCAATGAGAGATAACCGAAAACTAGTGGTTTTGATGGAAAAACAATGAGAGATACCTGTTCGGAAAGGTATCTCTCATTCATTATTCATCTAGTTATCTGATCTTTACAGAAAGACAGTGAGACCGTGAGACTAAAATATTTTTTTATTTCTTGAAAGAAAATTAGAGTTACTTTAAATACTTTTATTCCACCTTTATTATATAATATTATTTTATTATCTATATTTTTTCTCTCCATTTTCCTATCTCCTTTTTTAATAGTTATAATAAATATATCTTTTTATTTGTAACAATATAGTTATTTTGTATAAATTTAATTTTTTCATTTTTAATAGTTAATATAATTTCTCCTTTTTTATCATATAAAAAAACTTTATCATTTTCTTTAAAAATTATTTTATCATTATCAAAAATATCAATCTCTCCAATATTAGTTGATAATATCTCTTTTTTATCTTCTAATTCTATTACCTTAATACTATTCTTATCCAATAAAATAGCAAAATACTTATTAAAATTTATTATTGCTTCATAATTTACTTCAATAACTTCTTTACCTTTTTTATCTATTAATCCACATTTATATTCATCTTCTAAAATTAAGTTCCCATTATTACCCTTTTTATAAAAAGAACTTTTTTCCTCTACACCATAATATCCTTGGTAAAAAGGTGTAATTCTTGTATAATTCAAAGGAATAACTATTTCTCCATCTAAATTAATAACACCAAAATTATTATTTTTCTCTACAATAATACTATTAATAGTATTTATAAAAATTGATGAATATCCTTGTAATAAAGGATTACTTTCCCCTATTTTTTTTAATTGTTTAGTATTTCCATAATTTACTACCATATATTCCTCAAAAATTTGTTCTATATCTTCATGGTATAAAATAAGTTTATCATAGATTAAAAAACACTCTTTATCCTTCTGTAATAAGAGAACTTTATCATTTATTTTAAAAATATTCTTTCCTTCATATGTTGTTAATAAATTTAATTCCTCATCATAAACATCTATCTTTTCATTTTCAATAATAAAAAATTTATTATTGTAAAATTTTATATCTTTATTTTTTCCATACGATGCTATTTTTTTATTACCTATATTAATTAAAAATATTTCTTTATCTTTTATCCCTTTATAATAATTGTTATTTAATTTAGTTAAAACATCATATTCAAATTCTAATATTATTTCATTTCTACTATTAATTAGACCGAGTTTTCTATTTTTTTCAACAATTACATTATCAGAATTATTTTCGAGGATAAGATTGTCAAAAAGAGGAGCTATTAGAATTTTTCCTCTATTTGACATTACTCCAAACTTCCCATTATATTCAATTTTAAAAAAATCATTTGATAATGCTACGATATTATATTGACTATCATAATCACACTCTATAAATTGCTTTGCATGATAAGTCTTTAAATAAAATATCGCTATTATTATAATAAAAATAATATATATTTTTTTTTTCATTTTTACTCCCTTATAGATACTGTTACTTGTACTGTACCTTTGTATATACCTAGATTTGTATCTTTAGGGATATCTAATTCCCCACCTAGTATATATTTATAATTATTTTCTAGTGTGCTCTCAGTTATTTCCTCTAATTTTTCCTCTTCTATTTTTGCCTTTAACTCAGGTAAGCTAGCACTATTCTCCTTTATTAAAGAAACTTCTTTAGTATCAAGCACTATGTTCAAATTGGTACTTGAAATTGACTTTGCTGTACTTATAAATACTGTTCCCTTTGCCTTATAACCATTTAACCCCACTATTCCTTGTCCAAAATCCATATTTTCAACTTTATCTATCCTAAGAAAACTCTCTGGAAATTTTACTTTAAATTTATACACAGCTTTTATTGTATCATCTGCTCCTTTAATAACTAATCTAAATCTAGATTCTTTTGAATTTCCCAACATAATTTTAGTAAATGAAAGTTTTAATTTATTATTATCATTCTTATCAAATCCTATTTTCATCTTATTTCCATTTGGAAAAGCAACCTCTACAAAACTATTATCATTAGAATAAAAAGCTGTTTCTCTATTAGTTCTAGATGAAGCAATTTGAACTTGTGCTTTATCTCCAGATTGAATTTTTAACATTCCATGCCCAGTAATCTCTTCTAAACTAATACCAGTTACACTATTTTCTAAACTCAATCCTTCATTAAAAGGATTACTTGCAGTTTTAAAAATTATCTTCTCACCCAATGTATAATCAGAGGTTACATTGATAGTTGCTTGTCCTTCTATTCGTTGACTTCCTATTTTTATCTCTTTTATCAACTCTTTGAAAAATCCTGTTCTTCCAATTCTAAGCAGATAATTATTATCATCAAATATATTTCCTTCTTTATGAGAAGATTGAATAATATAATTCTTATTACTTGGTAAATTATCAGGAACCTCTACATATATATCAGCTTCTTGAGATTTTCCTGCAATACTTGATATCTCTCCACCACTAGTTTTCATAATAATTTTTGCTTTATAACTTGTTGGAGTAAGTGTTCCTTCCTCTAAAATATCTACCTCTAAAGATTGATTTTCTATTCTTAATCCTTGTGAATCATTTTCATCTTTAGTTATCTCAATATCATAGTTTTTAGTTCTTACTTTACCTAATTTTACCTGTTTTTTTCCATTGACAGAATTTCCATTGGATAAATTAATACTTACACTTGCTAGTTTCCCTATTGTATCTGTATTTTCGTCATAATAAGTATATGGATCAAAATCTGGCAATTCAAAATTAAATTTAAAATATTGATTTGTTTCTGGAGAACTTTCTATATAGTGTTTAATCGCAATACTTCCTGAACTTGCTCTATAATTCCATTTTGTCAATGCCATATAGGTCTTTGTATCTTTTCCTTGAGAAATAGTTACTTTATTCCCATTACCTATTTCTAGATTTTCCCAATATCCCCCACTTCCATTAGAGGTAATAAACCCTTTAATCATTGTTCCATTACTATCTAAAATCTCATAGTTATGTTTTCTTGTAGTATAATTATATTGAGCAACCTCTCCATCTAAATCTATTGTCTGATTATAATTATATCCATCTTTATTTGGATTTAAATAAGTTATATTTTGATTTAAAATACTAAAAAATTCACTTTTTAATAATGGTGTATTTTTCTTAAAGATAATTTTTGAGATTGAAGGCTCTACCTTATTTGTACGTATAGTTATACTAGAAACAATCTCTTTTTCAATTTCTCTCGCTGGAGTCCCATTTAAAGGAGCTTTATCTATATCTATTCCTACTTTTATTTTTTCTCCCATAAGAGTATAGGTTCTATTTCCACCATTAGCTACTAATTTTTGATATTCTGAAAAATCTATTTTTAAATAAACAGTTCCGCCATTTCCTCCACCAAAAGCTGAAGAAGTGTTATAGTTTTTCATTACCATTTTTTTACTACTATCATTATCTCTACTAAAAGTTAACTCAACCTGAATTTCTGTTCCATTTTCTTTATCTTGTAGATAGACATCCCATGGTAATACTATATATGGGGGCTTTGAAGCATTATCTCTTAATACAACTATATCATCATAAGCATTAAAATATATTTCCCCTAAATTGATAGTTAAACTAGAATTTATTTCAAATTTATCACTAATATCAACATATCTTACAATTTCCTTTTCTAGAGAAGAATGAGAATTATCTATAAGTATCACAGGATTAAATTCAGGTACTACTATTTCATTCCCACTATAATAAACCCCATCTTTCCCAACTATATTATATATTCTTTTATATTTTTTTAATTCAATATCTTTAAATTGTAAAGTATAATAATCAAACCCATCTCTATTTGCTGAATATACTTCACCAAAGCTAACTCCATTTTTTTCCAATTTAGCAGGGGAATTTTCTCCATTAAAATTCCAATAAAACTCAGAATTACTTTCTTTTTTTGTCACATAAAAACTCTCTCCATTTTTAAAATCAATTACTTTATTAACACCATTTTTTAAATTTATGCTTAAGTCTCTATTTTTTATTGGAAGTCCAACTATTTCACCACTCATATCTACACCAAAACTATTAAATTGTCCATCTGTTAAACTACCTGTAGTTTTTAATTCTATTTTTCTCTTGTTATTAGCATAAGTTAAATAACTTCCTTGGAATTCAAAATATTGTGTTGTTCCACTACCAGCTCTTGGATTTATCCAACTCTCATATACTTTTACATAACTACTACTTACTTTAGCATTTATCTTCTTATAATAAGCTTCCTCATTAAATCCCTGAGAATATGATTCAATTCTATTCCAATAATCTTGTAATAAATATTGTCCTGCCCTCTCTCCCCAAGTCTTAACTACTGTTATTGAATTAGAAGATGTAGGAGTTTTGATATTATAATCCAATCTATCACATATTAAATTTGAAACTACAACTCCTTCATTTATAGGAATATGGTAATAATAATCTCCCACACTATAATCATAACTTGGACTTATCTCTCTAAAATTATATACTCTACTATATGCTGTTAAAACAGAAAAATAACTATCAAATTTTTTGTTATTTATAAACATCTCTACTGTTATTTCTTGACGTATAGTTCCATCAGAAGCTTTATGTACTATCTTAAATTTTACATATCCATCAGTTGTTCCATTCTTTCTCAATGTAAATTCCAACTTTGAACTATCACTCCAGATTCTAGTTTTTAGATTATATCCTGGTATACTACATTCAGCATATTCATTTCTATATCTATAAAAACTTCCTTTACTGTTTTGAATATTTGAAATTGAAGTACTTCCTGCTCCGCCAATATTTTGGAGTTCTATATAATCACTATCTTCATAGTCATAAACTAATGGACTTCCCTGTATATCAAAAACTGTATTAAGTCCATTTTGTTCAGTAGCAGATTCAGGAAAAATAAACTCTCCATTTTTTCTTATTTCAATATTTCCACTACTGTTGTTATTTGGATTTATAATTAGATTTGTTAAGCTTCCCATCTCTTCTCCAAACAACCACAGTTTAACTGAAACGCTATTCCCTCTAGGTGCGGAGTAATCTCTATAATTCGCTCTATATATTTTCTCTAAATTAAAATTTTTATCTGTAACTGCCAAATATGTATTTTTAGGTAACTCTTTATAGTCTATCTCTAACTTTGTTCTCTTCTCTCCAGTTGTTATATCATATCTTGTAGTTCTTAGATTATTATCAACTCTCATTCTATTTATATTTCTTCTGCCTAAGCTAGTATTAGGATTGGGAATATCCTCTATATTTTCAACTGGATAAACATTCTTTCCCTCTATTCCCTTTAAAGTTAAAAGTAGTTTCTTTCTGTTTTTATCTACTTCAACTGGAATCTCTTCTGTTTTTAATTTTGTTACTGTTATATTAAGTTCAGCTTTATCTTTATATTTTTTTAGAGTCTCTATGGTAGTAACATCTTTTTTAGGATTTTCAGTAATAATACTATGTGGTATCTCTCTTTCTACCGCCAATATATTTATAAAAAAAATCATAAAATATAATAAAAGCTTTATTCTTCTTTTTAAATATTTAATCATTATTCTCTCCAAAACTTACTTTAATACTATCTTTTGACCAGGATATATATCAGTTACACTTTCTAAACTATTTAATCTCAATATTTGTTTCCAATCCAGTTCATATTCTAAAGCTATTGAAATAATATTTTCTCCTCTTTGAACTATATGATATTTTGGAATTTTTTCAATATCTACACTCTTCTTTTTTTCTAAATAGATTTTTTGTTTTGGATAAATTAAATTAGGATTTTTTAACTCATTTATCTGTACTAATTTTGCTGGTCTTTTTTGATAATCTTTAGCTATTTTATTTAAGTATTCTCCTTTTCTTACTTTATGATAAGGGTACTCTTCAAAATCATTTTTTATCTTTTTTTTCTCTACACCAATGATATTAACCAAAACTAAATTTTCATCTATCTTTTCTACTTCAAATCTTAAATTTTCTACACTTAAAGTTTTAAAACTAATAATTACATAAAATATTAAAATTAACTTCTTCATTTTTCCCCTTTAATTTATAAGCCTTCCATACTGTGAAACAATAATAGGAACATATCCTATATACTCTCCCTCTATTATTTCTGCCTCTTCTCCATTATCAATATCTCTTTTATTTAAAACTGCATATATCCTCACATACTCAACTTCTTTTGTCACTATAAAATCATTATTTTTTGTTTCTAGTCTATACTCTTTTATTTTTACCCACTTTTTTCTATTAGTTATCAATCCTTTTTTAGGAAAATAAAATTTTAATTTTTTTCCTTTATCTTCTTTTAAATTATCTGTAGCTATCTCTAATACTCCTTCTCCTATAACTTCTTCACTACTTATAGTATTTGTTATTACCTCTTGAAATCTAATTGGTTCAAAAATTTTTATTCCAATTTCTGAAAGAGCTATTAGAGAGTTTAACATAAATAATAAAGTAATCCCTATTTTCCTCATCTTTACTCCTTTATCTCTATTGTCATATATACTTTTTTCTTAAAAGTACCTTCCTTTGAAATATTTTCTCCATCTATATATAAAATATTATCTGTTTTTATCTTTGTATTGATAAATGGAGAGGAGTAGATAAACGTATCTGTTTTTCCATCTTGATCTATATCTATTTCAGTCTCACTATAGCATAATTTATAATAATCTTTCTTCTCTGGAACCTTATTAAACTCCACTTCAAAAGGTATTTCTAATTTTTGATTATCTAAGATAATTGCTTCTATATCAATATCAGATATAATCTCTAATGGAACAAAAACATTTACTCTACTCTCTAAATATACTGTGGTATTTTTCTCTAATTCTCTCTTTCCTATAATATTTCCTTGTAAGTCAACTTCTGTTAAATCATCAGTTGGAAGTTGAGGAATTTTCATTCCGTCTTCTAATTCTAAATATGGTGGATATACTTCTATTTTATCTTCAGAAAAACTGAAAATAAAATTAAAAAAAATAATGATAATTAAAATAACTCTCCTACTCAACTTCATATTCTCCTTTTTTATTTAAGCTTATTGCATTTTCTAATAAATTAACAACAAACATATTTCCATCTGTCTTATCAAAATAACTCAACTGTATTATCTCTTCATATTTTTCAAAGTTTTTATCTATTCCAGTATAAATAATTTCTAAATAATATTTTTTTGGAAGTAATCCACTTATTTCAAAAATTCCTGTTTCATCAGGAATAGCCATATCTAAAACTTTTCCTGAAATATCCTTTACCTTTATTAAAATTTCTCCAAACATAGCTATTTTTTCATTTAAAGTTTTATTTAAACTACTATCAACATTGACTATTCCTGTTAGAGTTAATAAAGGCTTTACTGGAATATATGCTACTAGTGTAGATGAAGTTGTTCCTCTTATTTTTATTTTATTATTTCCTAAAACAAATGATGGTTTCCTTATAGTAGGATTTAAGTCATACACAATATGATTTGGTATTCCATATAACATACCTTCTCCTCTTTTATCTGTTAAAACTTCTTTACCCCCAACTTTTACTTTAACATTATCTATTCTTGGCTCATCTTCATCACAGATATTATTATCATTCAAATCTATAAATGTAATAATTTTTACTCTACAACTATCTAGTGTCTCTACCTTTTCTAAAGGATGTTTTAAATCAAATATTTTATCTACCCCTACTTTATGTTTTTGATTTCCTAATTTATCAAAATTTCCTTCATAAGTAAACCAATCATTAAGTTTCATATTAAACCTAAAAGTAAAAGCCTCTTTTGTTTTTTCAGAGTACCTAGCCTCAAAAGTATAATCAAATGTCTTATTAGTATTTGAAAATAAAGTTAGTCCTACTTCATAATCTTTTCCATCATTTGTCCAGCTATTTTCCAATCTTACAGAGTGATTTCTAAATCCATTGTAATAAACATTTAGATTATATTCAGATTTATCATTTATATATTTTTCATATTCAGCAGTCCACAACAGAGATTTAAAACTTTTCGAGTAACCTACTTTATATTTAGAATTATTTTTTTCAGAACCATCATAATAATATGTTTTATCATATTCATATCCTAATTCTAATGATTTAAAAGGTCTATACTCTACTGTATAATTTTCATCTCTCTTTTCTTCATAATATTTTTCTTTAAAGTCATTTTCAAATTTTAATCTTAATTTATTTATATCTATCTGTCCTTTAAAGTGTTTACTGTTTTTGTCTTTAGTATTTTTCTTTCTATCCTTATCATATATTTTTGTAAATACCCTTTTATCCTCATAGCTTAAAACATATGGATAGCTAAAAAAAGTATCATTATAAATAGCTTCTAAACTACCATTCTCAATATATTCATATCTAGTATTTAAATTTTCTATCTCTTTATCATATCCTAATCCAAAAGTTAAATTGTCAGTCAATCCATAATAAATTTTTGAATTTGCTCTAATTTTTTTACTCTCATCATCTTCTCTTAGACTTATATTATATTCAAACTGCCCCTTATTTTGTTGATTATAATCACTAGTTGTACTTATCTTCTTTAGAATAATATTCCCTGAAGGTTCGTAAATTTTTAATGTGTATTCTCTATTACTCTTTATTTCTGAATTTTTAAATTCTACACTTCCATTTTTTTCATCTTGTACATCAATAGCAAATCCTAAATATAGTAATTCTACCCTACTTCCTATTGGAACATTTTCTCTTATAATATATGTTTTATCTGATGTAATAATATACCCTTTATCTTTTTTAAAATTTACTCCCCACTCTCTTGCTTTTTCACTACCTACACTATAATTTCCTACTTCTAAAGTATGTTTTTCCCAAATCTCATTATATTTTAAAGTTGTATCTTGAAACTTCTTTTCTTTTAAATCATAATTTGCAGTCAATTGACCATATAAAAAAGCTCCTTGATATTCTAAATTTCCTTCCCAATCTTTCTTTTTAGTATCATCATCTTTAGATATTTCATAAGTTTGCAAAAATTGTGTTCTCAAATATCCCAACTCAAATAATTCAGGTGTATTTGTATATTGTAAAGTTTTCTTATTTTTATCTTCCTCTAATTTTTCCTTAGTTCTGTCTGTTCTTATTTTTATCTCTTCAGGAGTTGGAAAATTTAAATACATACCTACAATATAATTATTATTATCAATTCTTAAATTACTTAAAAATATCTCTTTAAATAAATCTTCAGCTAAATATAACTCCCCATCTTTAGAGATAATATCATCTTTTTCTATTTTTTTAGTTCTCTCTTTATCAACTTTTAATTCCTCTTTTGTTAATATAATCTCCTTTAAATTTTCTCCCAAGTATATTTTTAATTCATTCTCATCTGAAAAACTATAATTTTGAAAATTTATATTTTCAAAAAAACTCTTTAATGGAAAATATAATTTCCCATTTTTTACAAAAACTTTATAAATCTTTGCTTTACTCTCTCCATTTATTTTAAGTTCATAAATTCCTTCGGTTGTTTCTTGATTATTTTCTCCCATTAAAATATTATAGTCTTCTTGTGAGATAATATTATTTCTCAATAACTCTTCTAAATCCTCATAGTTAATATTACTTGAATAACAAAATATATAGTTTAAACAAAAAAGAAAAATAAATAAAAACTTATCTATTTTTTTCATTTAAATCTCCTTATTTTCTTTTCTAAAACATTATTCCCCTCTTGGTCTAATATAATAAGCTTTCCTTTTATTTTTTCAACTAAAAGCTTAACTTCTTTCTCCTCTTTAGAAAAAAGTCTAACTCTATCTAAATAAACTAACTCTTTTTCTTTGGAATCTAAACAATATATTTCAAAGTATTGCCTTATCTCTCCAGCATTTTTAAAAGATATTTTTAAACTCTTATCTTCCCTATAAATATTTGTTATCTCAATCTTTGGTTTTAAATCTCCCACATAACCAGCTAACTCTATTTTTAAATTAGTTAAAATATTTAACTCCTTATTTTTCAAAGGAACTTCAACTTCTTTGATACATAGATTAGTTGTATATTCCCCTTCTCTACTATCATTTGGAGCTGTTATTAGGACTTTAATTTTTTTACTCTCTCCTGGCTTTAATGTAAGTGTTTTAGGAAAAAATTCCACCCAATCACTCATATCATATTCCTTATTATTCTTTTCAATATATATTCTATATTTAGTAATATTTTTGCTTGAGTTTGAAAGTGTGTATTCCTTATATCCCCCCTCTCCATCTATTCTTTTATCAAAAGTTAATGGAGTAATATTAACATATGCCCATATTTTTAATGATAAAAATAAGAAAATTAAAATTCTAAACATCTCTTTCTCCTTATTATTACAAAATCAGGGAGAGTAATACTCTCCCTAAAAAAAATACTAACTATTTGTTACTTCTGCTTCAAATGTTCCTGAACCTATATATAATCCAACTTCAGCTGCATTTAATTTTGTTGCCTCTATTATAGATTGTACTTTAGTTTCTACCTCTTTTTCATCACCAGTTAAAGTGATTTTATTTTCTCTATACTTTAAATTAGACTCAATTGCTGTACCACTACTTGCCCCATGAGGTTCTAATTTTAAAGGTGTAGTCATATTAACTTGTGTTCCTGAAGAATTTTTAGCTTTAAAAGTTACTTTATAGTTTCCAAGAGCCTGTCCATCAGCCCTTTTTAATTTAACTATTTTTTCAACTGTTGAATCAGTTATTGCAGCTCCTTTTACTAATTTTCCATGGTCAAATATAAGTTTATCAATTAACTTATTATTCTCATCCACTAATACTAATTTGTCTGATGCTGGTAAAATTTCTACTCTTACCTCCATAGGTACTCCAACTGCTGCTGTTCCTGATGTTGCTTGTGATATACTATCACCTGGATTACTCGCTCCAAAAGCTAGTGTTGATAGGATACTTACCCCCAATAACATTTTTTTCATTTTTTTACTTCCTCCTTGATTTTTAATTTATTTATTATAATTTTAATTTATAATCCTTATTTTCTGGCAAACGAATACTTGGTTATTATAATCATAAAAAGATATATACTCAGCTAATTTAGGAATCTCCTCTTCAAGAGTAAGTTCTCCATTATTTCCTAATCTTCCCTTTGGAATTACAGAGATTATACTTCCTACAGAATCTAAAAAACATACTCCTAATTCATAACCTCTACCGTTTTTATTTTTTAGCTTAGCTGTATAATATTTTTTATTTTTTCTATCTTTTGTCTCTTTGGTAACTATTTTTTCATTACTAATCTCAAACTCATTTCCTACTTCTCCTACATATGCTTGCATTTCTAAATTAACTGCTGTTTTCATAGAAACTGCTGGAGTAAGTTTTCCACTCTCTCTTTTTTGTAAAAATGGAACAGGTACTCCCTCACTTCTAAGGATAAAACCATACAATCCCTTTTTTAAAGTAGGAGGAGTTTGTACATAAATCTTTATAACCCCAACACTTTTAGGCTTCACTGTTAAAATTTTAGGATAAACACTGACATACTGTGAAATATTATTCTCTTTTCCATTATCCAAAATTGATATTTTATATCTTTGGACATCTAAAGTTGAATTTGTATATTGAAACTCTCCGTATCCTTCTCCTGTATCTAGTCTTTTATCAAATCCCATAGGAGTAAATTCAAAAGCAAAAGAATAGAAACTCAACAATATAAATAATAAAATTTTCAACTTAACTCCTCCCATAAAAAAAAGTGTTTTAGAACATTTTTGCTCTTAAACACTCCAATTATAACATTAATATTATCTTAAAAGTCTATTGCTACACTAGTTAGATAAAAATACAACATATCTTTTCCACTATTTAGACATCAATTTTATAAAAAAAATACATTTATTTTATAACTCTATATTATTTTCTTTTTTTATTTTTTTCCATCTATTTTCTATTTTTTTTAATTTTACTTTACTTAGATATAATATTTGTTGATTTTTAAATACAATACACTCTTCTTTAAAATCTAATATTTTTATAGATTCTAAA
>ERZ860264.1988-NODE-1988-length-12235-cov-3.059524_pt1 | contig 12235 bp, 9 predicted proteins | sample MGYA00509980_ERZ860264 | MGnify/ENA primary metagenome ERZ860264 (study PRJEB30046, sample SAMN00715212) | human gut metagenome | study: EMG produced TPA metagenomics assembly of the A metagenome-wide association study of gut microbiota in type 2... | reverse complement strand
CGTTAGGAACGTTAACACCCTTCTTAGAACCAAGCTCACCACCATTAATTACTGTACATTCAATCTCCGTACCTTCAACCTTATCAACCTTAAGCTCGATAAGACCATCATCGATAAGAATAATATTACCTGTAGTAACATCTTCTGGAAGACCTGCATAAGTTACCATATTAATCTTATCATCTGCTGGCACCTGTCTTGTTGTTAATGTATATTTCTGTCCCTCAACAAGTGTAACCTTCTTGTCATCCTTAACAGCACCTGTTCTGATCTCAGGTCCCTTAGTATCAAGAAGAGTTGCAATAGGGATATTAAGTTCTTCTCTTACACTCTTAATTAAGGCAAATCTTCCTGCCTGCTCCTCATGGTCACCATGAGAAAAATTAAATCTTGCAATATCCATTCCTGCTAACGCAAGATCCTTAATAAGGTTTCTGTCGTTAGTATTAGGACCCATTGTGCAAATAATCTTAGTCTTTTTCATTGTTTCCTCCAAAATAATTAAAATCTTTTCAAACACATACCTACAATATAATAACATATTTGCGTGTCAAATCAACTAAGTTTTTTATTTAACAAGCTTTTTAGGGGTAGAAGGATACGCAAAGAGAAACAGGGATGGTGTCAGTATTTCAGATTTCTTCGTTTAGTGGCAGTAAAAGCCAGTTTTTGCTTCGCTTTTTTGTTCAAAAAATCAACGCGCTACGCTTGAACGTGATTTTTTGAACCGCGCTTAGCAAAAACTGGCTTTAACTCCCACACAACTCAGAAAATTCAATTCTGACACCATCCCTGTTTCTCTTTGCTTACACTTCTACCCCCGGCTGGTTACTGTTTATCACCAGTTACATGGATGTGGGTATATAAGTGGTCGGAACAGTATTCGTAGTTGCCGACGCATTTTGAGCAGAATCTGAATGTGAGATTTTCGTCGTCAAGTTCTGTCCTTCCGCATACTGCACATCTGTGCTTCGGCACACCGCGCTTCGCGTGTTGTGCCTGACTTTGTTGTGTTCTATTATCTGATGATGCTGTCCCATATGTGCCACCATTGCCCTGAGTGTTGCCACTATTCTGCTGCCAATAGTCTTTTCTGGCATTCTGCTGTGCTTTCTTTGCTGTTCTCATTGCTTTGTCGAAGTTTCTCTGTGTACTGCTCTTTGCAGGGCCTTTCTTGTACAGGAAGAAGAATATTATAAAATTCAGCATTGACACAAGCGCCGCCGTTGCGTTGGCATAACACATAATTGCTGATGGTGCAAGGAAACCTGCTGCATACAGGCTGTACCATACATTTCTTGGAAGAAAAGGCACAAGATATCCGAATACTATAGTAATTCCGAATATTACAGCATCAAGTATTGCCATCCATTTAATCTTGATTGGGATAATGAAGAATAATAAAACCTCCATATCCGGCTGCTCCATAGCGAATGCCATGAACAACGCAAGGTTTATATAATTCGTACTTAACTTAAAGCTTAATCCCCATATAAGATAGATAATAAGTGATGCAAGTATATTAAGGATAACTCCTGTAAAGAAGTATACATTAAATCTGAACGAGCCCCATATTCTTTCAAGTACCGAACCAATCAGATAGTAGAAATACAGCACAAATACCACAAATATTATGCTGTTAGAAGGCGGTTGTAATATAAATGTGACGAGTCTCCATACCTGTCCTTTGAAAATCATAGCAAAATCAAGTGAAAAATATGCGTCATATAATCCATTAAAAAATGTATTCATCACAAATCCTATTGCATAAAGGACAATGATATAAAACATAAGATTCTTAATCGCATACTTAGAGAATTTTTTCTCAAATTTAGCAAACCAGTTCATAAAATGTTCCTTTCAGTCTAACGCATGTTACAGACTAATAATTCATAATCATATACAAGAAATTATAATAAACAAAACAATATGATGTCAATTAAACTTACTCTTAAGTTCTTAAATTTTAATAAAAATATCTACAATAAATAATTAAAGCTATTTTATTATTTCCTATTAATATTGAAATTTATTCCATTTTACTCTATAATGCATGAGTTGCATAGAAAATGACATATTTTGCGTTTTTTCACCAAAGTCACTATGCAATGGGTAACTTTTGTATATTTATTTTAAGGAGGACAGCTGCAGCTGTATTAGGTTATGAATAAATTCAAATTAGGTATTGATATTGGATCAACAACTGTAAAAATCGCTGTTTTAGATGATAATAATAATATTTTATTTTCTGATTATGAAAGGCATTTTGCGAATATCCAGGAAACACTCCAGTCACTTCTTGAAAAGGCAGTGGCTGAGCTTGGCGAGTTTGAAGTATATCCTGTTATCACAGGTTCAGGCGGACTTACTCTTGCCAAGCATTTAGAAGTACCATTCACACAGGAAGTAGTAGCCGTGTCTACTGCCCTTCAGGATTATGCTCCACAGTGTGATGTTGCAATCGAGCTTGGTGGTGAGGATGCTAAAATTATCTATTTTACTAACGGTATCGACCAGAGAATGAACGGAATATGTGCCGGTGGTACAGGTTCTTTCATTGACCAGATGGCAACTCTGTTACAGACAGACGCAATGGGACTTAATGAATATGCCAAGAACTATAAGTCAATATACCCTATTGCCGCAAGATGTGGAGTATTTGCCAAAACAGATATCCAGCCTCTTATCAATGAAGGTGCAACTAAGGAAGACCTTTCTGCATCTATATTCCAGGCTGTTGTAAACCAGACAATCAGTGGTCTTGCATGTGGTAAACCAATCCGTGGTAATGTTGCATTCTTAGGCGGACCACTTCATTTCTTATCAGAGTTAAGACAGGCATTTATCCGTACATTAAGCTTAGGTGCGGATGAAATCATTGCTCCTGACCATTCACACTTATTTGCTGCTGTTGGTTCAGCAATGAATTACAGTGAAGATGTATGTGTTCCTGTAGAAGACATTATCGCAAGACTTAAAGGAAAGATTAAGCTTGAGTTCGAGGTTGAACGTATGGAACCTCTTTTTGAGAACCAGTTTGCATATGATGAATTCACAAAGCGTCACAACTCTCATCATGTTAAGACTGCTGATATCGCATCTTACAAGGGCAACTGCTATCTCGGAATCGATGCAGGTTCAACAACAACCAAGGTTGCTTTAGTTGACGAAGACGGTAATCTTCTTTACTCATTCTACTCAAGCAATAACGGTTCACCACTTGCTACAACAATTAAAGCTATTAAAGAGATATATACACTGCTTCCACCAGAAGCCAAGATTGTACAGTCATGTTCAACAGGTTACGGTGAAGCACTTATCAAGTCGGCTCTTATGTTAGATGAGGGTGAAGTTGAGACAGTGTCACATTTCTACGCTGCTGCATTCTTTGACCCTGAAGTAGACTGTATCATCGATATCGGTGGACAGGATATGAAATGTATCAAGATTAAGAACCAGACTGTAGATTCAGTACAGCTTAACGAAGCATGTTCATCAGGATGTGGTTCATTCATAGAAACATTTGCAAAATCCCTCAACTTCACAGTTCAGGACTTTGCCAAGGCTGCTTTATTTGCGAACCACCCTATTGACTTAGGAACACGTTGTACAGTATTCATGAATTCCAAGGTTAAGCAGGCTCAGAAGGAAGGTGCTGAAGTTGCAGATATCTCTGCCGGACTTGCTTATTCTGTTATTAAAAATGCTTTATACAAGGTTATCAAGATTTCTGACCCTGATGATTTAGGTAAGCATATCGTTGTTCAGGGTGGTACATTCTACAACGACGCAGTTCTTAGAAGTTTTGAGAAGATTACAGGCGTTCAGGCAATCAGACCTGATATCGCAGGTATTATGGGTGCTTTTGGCGCTGCCCTTATTGCAAGAGAAAGATATGATGGTATATCAGAGTCATCTATGCTTTCTATAGATAAGATTAACTCTCTTACATATGAAACAAAGCTTACAAGATGTAAGGGATGTACTAACAGTTGTCACCTTACAATCAATAAATTTTCTGGCGGCAGACAGTTTATCACAGGTAACAGATGTGAACGTGGACTTGGTAAAGAGAAGAACAAAGAAAAGCTTCCTAACCTTTTCGATTATAAGTTCCACAGACTCTTTGACTATGAGCCTCTTTCTGAAGAAAAGGCTGTAAGAGGTACTGTAGGTATTCCAAGAGTTCTTAACATGTATGAGAACTATCCGTTCTGGTATACATTTTTCACAAAGCTCGGATACAGAGTTGTACTCTCACCTCAGTCAAGCCACAAGCTTTACGAATTAGGTATTGAATCAATTCCATCTGAGTCAGAGTGTTATCCTGCAAAGCTTGCACATGGTCATATCATGTGGCTTATTAAGCAGGGAGTTAAATTTATCTTCTATCCATGTGTACCTTATGAGCATAACGAATATGAAGGCACTAACAACCATTATAACTGCCCTATCGTTACTTCTTATGCCGAGAACATTAAGAATAATGTAGAAGAACTTAAAACAGAGAATATAGATTTCAGAAATCCTTTCATGTCATTTGAAAGTGAGGAGAAGATATCCAAAAGACTTGTTGAGGAATTCTCATCATACATTCCTGCCGCAGAGATTAAGTCTGCTGTCAAAGCCGGATGGGATGAAATGATGGCTTGCAGACAGGATGTCAGAAATAAAGGTGAAGAAGTAATCGCTTACCTTAACGAAACCGGAAAGCGCGGTATTGTACTTGCCGGCCGCCCTTACCATGTTGACCCTGAAGTAAACCACGGTATTCCTGAACTTATTAATTCATACGGACTTGCTGTACTTACAGAGGACAGTGTTGCACATTTAGGAACAGTTGAAAGACCTCTTATCATTCTTGACCAGTGGATGTACCATTCAAGACTTTACGCTGCTGCTAACTATGTAAAGACTGTAGATAATCTCGACCTTATCCAGCTCAATTCATTTGGATGCGGTCTTGATGCCGTTACTACTGACGCTGTCAACGATATACTTACTAAGTCTGGAAAGATATATACAGTACTTAAGATTGATGAGGTTAATAACCTTGGTGCTGCAAGAATCAGAGTACGTTCACTAATCGCTGCTTTAAGAGTACGTGAACAGAAGAATTACCAGAGAAAGATTCAGTCATCTGCCTACCACAGAGTACAGTTTACTGAAGATATGAGAAAGAATTACACAATTCTCTGCCCTCAGATGTCACCAATACATTTTGACATATTAGGTCCTGCCCTTAATTCATGTGGCTACAATATTGAAGTCCTTGAGAACGATAACAAGTCATCAGTAGATGTAGGTCTTAAATATGTTAATAACGACGCATGCTACCCTTCACTTATGGTAGTCGGACAGATTATGAACGCCCTTCTTTCAGGCAAATACGACCTTTCAAGAACTGCTGTGATTATGTCACAGACAGGTGGTGGATGCCGTGCTTCCAACTATATTGGCTTCATCAGAAGAGCACTTATAAAGGCTGGTATTCCAGATGTTCCTGTAATCTCACTAAGTGCACAGGGACTTGAATCTAATCCGGGCTTCAGCTATGACATACCAATGCTTAAGAAAGCTATGATGGCGGTTGAATATGGTGATATCTTCATGAATGTTGTGTACCGCACAAGACCTTACGAGGCAGTTCCTGGTTCAGTTAATGCACTTCATGAAAAATGGAAGAAGGTCTGCATTGAGCAGCTTACTAAGAATAAGGTTCATATGAAAGAGTTCAATAAGAACCTCCGTGCTATTGTTAAGGATTTTGATAATATTCCGCTTAAGGATATCAAGAAGCCTAGAGTTGGTGTTGTCGGAGAGATTCTTGTTAAGTTCATGCCTGCTGCTAACAACCACATTATTGAGTTACTTGAGGCAGAAGGTGCAGAGGCTGTTATGCCTGACCTTATGGGATTCCTTCTCTACTGCATGCAGAATTCAACATATAAGCATGAATTATTAAAGACACCTAAGAAAGGGGCTATTCTTTCAAGTACACTTATAAAGATACTTGAAACCTTCAGAAAGGCTGGAACCAAGGCACTTGCAGAAAGCAAGAGATTCGATGCTCCATCTAAGATTAGTGAGACAGCCAATTACGCTAAAGACTTCGTATCACTTGGCAACCAGACTGGTGAAGGCTGGCTTCTTACCGGTGAAATGATTGAGCTTATCCATCATGGTGTAGGCAATATCGTATGCTGTCAGCCATTTGCATGTCTGCCTAACCACATTGTAGGAAAGGGAGTTATCAAAGAGCTTCGTGCAGCATATCCTGAAGCTAACATAATTGCTGTAGATTATGATCCTGGTGCTTCCGAAGTTAACCAGTTAAACAGAATCAAGCTTATGCTTTCAACTGCTAACAAAAACCTTGCTAAAGAAGAAAAAGAATCTAAAAAAGACGCTTAATTGCTTGTACATATTATAAAACCGATATATAATGGATATAATAAATATGTTCGAAGAGGTGTAATATTATGAGTTTTATGTTATTCATCGGACCAATTATAGGTGTTGCAGTTGCTATTATTGCTGCTGTTTCACAGAAAGATATTAACGACGAAGATTAAGAAAAAGTTCCTGCAGTTTCCATTGTGCCAGAAGCACTGGAAACTGCAGGAACTTATTTTTTACTGCTTATTGCTTTTCTTATCTTTCTTTGGTTGTATTCTGCCCTCTGCTATCTCTATAATCTCGTCTGATAAGAATTCCAGTTCATCAGCATCATGACATGCAATAATAATGAGTGCCCCTCTTTGCTTATGTTTCATAAGAATCTGCCTTACCTGCTCAGTTCCTGAATCATCAAGCGCATTAATCGGTTCATCAAGAATAATAATATCAGGATCTTCCATTATTGCAGCGGCTATACCGAGTCTTTGTTTCATACCTAATGAATACTTTTTAAATGTTCTCTTATCATCCGGTTCAAGCCCAACCTCCGTAAGTGTCTGTCTTATCTTGTTATCATCAATTCTTTCTCTGATTGAAGCAAGAGTCTTTAGATTCTCAAGCCCAGTATAATTACTTATAAATGACGGATTCTCTATAAGAATACCTATGCTTGGCGGAAACATTTCATCTTTTCCTAATATCTTCCCATTAATATCAACCGTTCCCGTGACCTTAATCAGACCGGCAATCGCGCGCATAAGCATTGTCTTACCACTTCCATTCTTTCCCCTGAAACCATATATCTTTCCAGATTCCATTCTAAGGCTGACATCATCAAGAATATCAATGCCTTTAATTTTCTTAGATACATTTTTCAATTCAATATACATACTTACTCCTCCTACAGAAAATCTCTTTTTCTTGAATATATAATTCCAGCAGCCATAATCCCCACATCTATCCCCAGCATTAATAACGCTCCAAAATACCATCTGTCATAAACATGCGGTATTCTGTACATCATCATATAATTATAGAAACCAAACCACTTCATATAACATATGCTGAATATGAATAACAATAGATTAATAATAAATCCAAATATAGAGTTAAACACATATGAAACCAGCAGAATTATAATACATGCAGTAATTAAGCTAAGCGTACACAGAACCATAAGTAAAACAACATTGGTCTGGCAGCTTATATCTTCACTTCCAAGTATGAGTTTTATGTTCTCTCTGGCGGTAAAATGCATCCTCAGACTGAACTTATTTCCTAGAACTGCAAAGCCACTGACTGCAAATGTTACAATTATCAGAACCATATATACAAGTGCAGCTAATACTGCGATAATATATTTACTGACCCACCAGTACACTGGTGAACGCGAGGCAATCATTATGCTCCTGCTTAACGCACTCCTGTCCGAATTAATATAATACGCAACAATAAAAAGCAGAAATAAAAGGACAAATATCTCAAGCACCGGAATATCCATCGCCAGATTTCTTTCGGGATAGAACTCTTTAGCTCCTTTAAAGAAATCCATAAGGCTGTCGCCTAACGACACTGCTGCTATCCTCCCCTTATTGATTGATTTGTTCATATTAGCAAAGAATATTAAAGCCTGCATTAAAGAATACACTGCAAATGCTATGTATAATTTCCATGCAATATTCCAGAACCTTTTCAGGTCTGCCTTAAATACATTTATAAAACATCTCATTAGTTCTTAAGCATGTCCTTTCTGTAAAACCTGAATGTCAGAAAACTTACTGCTGCACACACCGCCCAGATAATAACAGGCAGTACTACATTATCAAATACAGATATTCCCTTTAGATATGTCCCCATCTTCGACACAATCATGTAATTATAGATACTCTTTACATTCATATCGCAATAAGCAAGAAGCGGCTGTATATTCACAATAATAATATTAATGTATACAACCAGAAATACTACTATTGTCTTTCGTACAAGCCAACTTGCAATACATACAATAAATAATGTAACCTGCAGTCTTATAATATCAAGAAATACCGATAATCCAGCCACAATAAATGTGTTTATTTCATGTAATTCATAATAAGGTATGATAGCCGCAGCCATACTTCCAGTCTTACTCCAGTTACATGTAAAAACAGCATTTTTCATAGCAGCCACAATTCCAATAATGACACAATTCATTACCGGAAAAATTATAGTAAACAATGCACTGCTTTTTATAGTATTTACCCATAATTTTGTTGTCGAATCATATAATACAACTCTGTTTGACATCAACTCACGTCTAACCAACATAACCATAAAAAATGATACATAAATCACTTCATACATGCACAAAAAATCATAAGAATCCCAATCATAAAAATGTAAATAATAATCTGCAAAACATGTCTGGCCATTGGAAAAAGTCTTATTAAATGTTGAAACAGCATGTGTCATTATTAATTGCGGAATAAAATACATCACATAAAACAATGGATTTTTTAAAAGCTTTTTCATAATAATCCCCGTTTCTATCTGCTGAAAACAAGCTTCCTTCTATATGGATAAAAAGAATATACTAATGTTATTGTCGAAGAATCGAGCTTATCAAGATTATTTTGATCTAACTGTGATGCCCCGATATAAGCCCGTAGTTTCATCTCTTTTGTCTCATGAGGCAGCAATGTACAATGTCTTGATCCTGAACCAATCGGTATTGCACCATTAAATGCATTCAGTTCCTCTGATACGAATATAAAACTTGGAGTATAGTCTGCCACTTCTTCAGTTGTATTCTCTATTGATATTGTAAGCACAACTATTCTGCATTTATCTTTCTTTTCATCTTTAACCTTAGAATATTCTGATGAAATTTGTGAATATTCATCTATTGTACATATCTGATAGCTAAGCGGTTTAACAATAACTCCGTCAATATCAGCAGGATTATCAATCGTATAACTCTTATCTTCCGCTTTAGGAAATTGAATATTAATTCTTATAATCATTGCTGTACATATAACTACAACAACACTGCATATTATTAATGCAATTACTTTACAACGCTTCATTTTCTGCTCCTTTCCTAAAGAATATCAACATACTCACTCCAATAATAATTAACGGTTCCAGTATGAATCCTATAAGTGCCTTGTTAGGAAGGAGATATGAAGGACTAAGATATACCATAGGGTTAAAACTTGTTATGCCAAGATAATTCTTACTAAGTGTTGAAATAACTCCGACACCATAATAAGCAACAAATGGCGACACAATAACAAGAAAAACATTATTAAATGTAAATGAAACCGCAAGCGAAACAACTGAAAAAGCACCACCATATATAAAGAACTGCACTATATATATAAGCACATAAATCATTGTGTGGTCGCAAAAGAGATTAGACATTATTGATTTTCCTGTTCCAATGAATAACCCATTTTCGACTGGCGGCAGTGCTGGAATAAACATCATTGTTGCAATCAGATTAATTAAGACAGGTAAAAATACAAGCATTCCTCCGATAACAAATGTTGTTATAAATTTAGCTGCATGCACTTTATTTTTAGACATACGGCTGTAATACTGTAAAATGTACTGATTCTTGTTGTCTCTTACAAAAAATCCACAATAAGGCAATGCCGAATAAAGCATGCATACATATAAATATGCTGTTGCAAATGGCTCATATCCAACAAAATTACCCATCCATGAATTATATACTGAAAACGGATATGAAGCTGCATTTCCAGTGAATCCTTTTAATACATCCATGTGCGGTACGGCTTTATTAATAAAAGAACCAGCAGCCAATGCTATACCAATTACGAGACATATATAAAATGCTTTGCTTTTAAATGCTCTCTTAAATTCAATCCGTAATAAAATTCTTAAATCATGCATATCTAAACTACCTGCCTCCTTTATAAAGTTATCCTTCATCCTTAATGTCATTCAATTCTATTAAAATCCCTGAATAATCACTTGGATCAAATATATATCCAAATGATCCAAACATATAGTACTTGGTTTGTTCATCATAATAAAATATACTTAATGCATACCATAAATCCTGCTCACAGTCTGCCTTTATTCTTACTATATCTCTGTGATTAGTTTCTCCCTGAAAGCACAATTCTTTATCTATTAATATACATGTCACTGATGGTTTATAATCACCCTCTGATATTTCTTCTGCTCCATCTGTTGTCATATTTAAATCCCTATCTTTTGTACCTGTATTCTTAATATGCACTCTAACCCATACAATTTTTTCATTTTTATCTACTCTGCTTTTTCCTGTCTGATATATGCTCTTTAATTCTTCTTTACATGACTCTAATACATCATCATCTAATATTTCATCTGCATAATCTACATTCGTAGTCATGTGTGCTTCTGTAATCGAACACTCCATTCCTCCCCATTCATATACTTCGTTCATTTTAATTAATTTAAGACTTCCATTTTTATTTCTCAATGATGCTATAGTTCCCTTTGTTACTGTTTCAAAATCATCAAATGACGGCTTTTCTTCATGATACTGCGTCTCTGCCTGTCCCTCGGTATTTGTCTCATATTCATATTTATACACATATGTATTACTTTCTTCTATTTCCTTTGCCTTATCAACAGACTGCGTTGTGCACCCGCACAACGCAGTCATTAAGAATAAGCTGGAAATAATTGTGACCTTATTACTCTTCATAATTACTCCTGTTCTGACATAAGCAATATAATTAATTAATATAAATCCGGACTCCAATAACCAGTAAATACTGTTCCATATTCACTGTCTATCCTGTAACCAATTCCTCTGACTTTAACTTTCGGACAATTATTCTCTTTAACCCAGTTTAACATCTCATATGAAGTACCTTCATAAAAGGTATACTCATACCCATGAGAATAATCAAAGTCATCCTTACCATCAACGCCAAAAACCCTTGCTACATAATAGGCATATTCATCCTCTGAATCTGTACACTCCATTCCTACTGATGAATATGTTTCCTTTTTCTCTTCATTTGTATACTTTGTTTGACCATCATAATCAAATCCATATCCATATCCTTTGTCATATGATGCCCTTGCTATTGATGGTGAAATATACATTCCAACAATCAACGCCATTGCGGCGAAGCATGCTCCTGTTTTTAATAATTTCTTAATAACCATAAAAACCTCCTCTTCATTAGTATATTGTTTATGTCTCTGCTCTTCATACATCAAGCATAATCCCTGTAATCTATCATTTCAACACCAATGTCGTGAACGACAGCAAATTTGTCGTGAACGACCATGGTGACTATAAGTATAGTTGCAAAAAGCCGGAACAGAAGGATTAATCCAACTGTTCCGGCTCTGTTTCATTACCATCTTATTTCACAACAGAACATATTACCTTCCTCATGGTAATCGCATGTTCCATTATTCTTCTTTACAAGCTTCTTGATAATCTGTGTTCCAAGACCATGCGATTTCTTGTCCTGCTTGCTTGTATGAAGTTCCTTATTACCGTTAAGTACCGATTTCGATATGTAATTCTCTACCGTTATAATCATATCATCGCCATTCCATACAGAACGGATTTCTATTTCTCTGTTACATATATCTTCTTTGAGTTCAGCTTCAATTGCATTATCAAGTACATTTCCCATAATCGTATACAGGTCATTTCCATGCATTGGCTTTAATATCTTGTGAATACCTGTAGTTATTATAATATCCTCACTCTTGGCATATTCAATTTTATTATTAATAATTGTATTGAATATCGGATCATCCGTGTGAATATATTCCTTTGTTTTCTCAAGACTTATGCTATACTCTTTAAGAAATG
>ERZ860264.1982-NODE-1982-length-12248-cov-4.431395_pt1 | contig 12248 bp, 13 predicted proteins | sample MGYA00509980_ERZ860264 | MGnify/ENA primary metagenome ERZ860264 (study PRJEB30046, sample SAMN00715212) | human gut metagenome | study: EMG produced TPA metagenomics assembly of the A metagenome-wide association study of gut microbiota in type 2... | reverse complement strand
AACGTACATTAGACACACAGCTTGCATTTTTCTGAATTCGTCGAACTCACGTTAAATATATACCCTGCTGGCAGAAGCTTTGATTCCCTCATTCTGCTTGTTGCAAGCCTCGTAGATTGCTTCTACCAAGGCTTTTATGGCAGCATTGATGTTGGCAGTACGTTCCTCTCGCCATGCTTTCTGCCCCATCATTGCAGGAACAGGAATACCAAGTTCCTTTTCCACTGTCTTCATTGCCTCTTGAACTGGTGCCTTGACATTAAGCAAAGGGATAGTAAGCTCCTTCTGGTCGATAATGGCAAGTTCGGCATACTTCCCAACCTTGTTCAGGGCAGCCATTGCCTGACGCTCGGCTTCAAGCACAACCTTGTTCTTGTGCTTCCGTCCACGCTTCTCCTCCTCTGACAGCTCACAGTAAGGGATGCCACGGGCAAGCCCATACTTACAGCCAACCTCTTTGTGGTAGTCCGTATGAAGCTTGGAGAGATATTCCGATTTCTCCTTTCTTGTCTCGCCCCAGACTTTTGCGTATGATACCCTCTCAACAAAAGCCTTTGATGCAGTTTGCTTCGTGTAGTTGCCCCGCTCTTCTTTCGGCAAGGCTTTCCATTCCTTTGTGCTTAACACTAAGCTTGGATTGTCCTTGTTGATATACTGGCTTCCGATTCGCCCACGTCTCTTGACTCTCTCCACAGGAATGGTCTGAACATGAGCATGGATGCTTGTCTCATCACAATGGACTGCAAAACTCACAATGTTCTCCTCACCCCACTTCCTGCAGGCAAAGTCGTATGTGTCCTTTGCCCATTGGACTATTCCTTGTTGCAGGATGACATGGCTGTGGTCTGCGTTCGGGTCGGAGGTGTCCAGCTTCTGATTGCCAAAAGCGAGACTATACAGCACGTCATGGTCTCCGCTGAATATCATGCCGACAGTACAGTTGGGACTGTTCTTTGAGACTTGGTCAGGATGCTTGGCATCCATATATGGCTTGAAGCCCAACTCGTCAAGCCGCATCTGGACACGCTCATGCAATGGTATGGGATTGGAGCCAAGCGGAACGACCCTACCGCCCTTGACAATCTCAAAGTTGAGACTCTTACGTGAGAAGTTATAATGGTTGTACTTGTCCTTATCGGCATTCTTCAGCCGATATACATTCTCATCCCAGCCTCTGCGCTCTGCCTCGTTGCCGACCTGTGCAGAGAATGATTTCTTGTCGTTGCCGACATGAATGGCGGCACGTGGTATATTGCTTTGCATATAGATTACTTGTTTTATGATACATTGAAAATGGTGGAACATTTCGGTATAATTGTGGCAGGTCTCGGGCGGAGCCTGAGCATAATAGGACTTTTTAAGTGAGCGGTGTAAGCAAGTGAATCTAAAAGTCCCTATTATGTTCATGGACTTTTGCAAAAGTCCGTGCATGAGCAAGCTCATGTCAGCACCTTCTCATATCGGGAGTGTCCGCAATGCCGCAGGCGGTTTTCTGCCACATACCTGTCTATCCATTTGTTGCATGTGCTCTCGCTGTATTCCAACTGTCTGACCACAGACAGGTATTCCTGTTTGGTGAAACTGTCAGGCAACATGTTGTACAAAATCTCTCTTCTGTCGTTCCTGATGGATTCAGATGTCCGTGTTGCAGGCTTCTCCAAAAGACGATACATATATGCGGAATGATACAGCAATGTCTCCGTCATGGAGAGTGATGTGTGATAATCCTCATCAGTACATTCCAGTCTCAGAGGTTGTCCTTCCTCCATCGGATGGTAAATATCATCCGTCATGTGCCGTACAATGGTCAGCACCATCATGATGCGGAACGCCATCAGTCCGTTTCTTCTCACCACACCCTGCATCCTGTTGCCGATAGCCTCACAACACTCATCGTTCAACTGGTTATAGTGATCCATGAAATGACCGTGCAGAAACGGTGGAATACGCACCTCGTATGCCGATGCCTCACGGTGTATCTTGCCTATAAGTTCCTTGTACTGCTCACCCAACAGACGGAACGCCTCAGTCTTGGACAGCTTGGAGTCTGTCACGGCAAACACGTCACGGATGCCCTTCTCAAACCTCACATTGAAGAACATGAAACGGCTGAAAAGTCCGTTCTCGGAATCAGGTATGAGATTTCGGACTTGCCCCGGTGTTCCTGCAAGCACTACACTCAGTTTAGGACAGTCAATTTCAAGGTGCTCCCTGTCCTTACGCCTGCACAGCGATACAGGCTCATGATGATAAGCCTTGCGCAGCGTGTCGGAATAGTTGCCATAGTCAGACTTCAATGTCTGGCTGAGCGTGTCGCCCTCCGTCTCAAACAACAGTCCGACACCGCCATTGTCTGCCAAGGTCTTAATGAACGCGCTGGCACTGCTGTTGGCTGGAATGATAAGTGTACGCATTGGAATATCCTTCTCCTTGTTGTTCTCAGAATCTTCCTGCTTCTGTCTGGAGATATTACGCAATTCTGCATTTATCGGCTCGACAAGTTCACGGCAAAGTGTCAATGTCCCCTTGCCCATACCAGCGTCTGCGGAGACAAAGAAATACAGGTTGGGGTAAACAATGCGCTCGTCATAGACTCCCATAACCTGACTAAGTGTGGAGGACAATACCGATATTGCACCTATCAGCAGCATGTCCCTGTCCGTTGGTGATATGGTACTCCTTACCACACGGTCAAGAAAAGGAGGGAGATGGGTATAGACCTCTTCAGGGAATAGTGGCAGCTCATCCTCCCCAATTATCCATTTGTCTGAAATGTCCGTTTTTCCACTTTGGATAAATGGATATTTGGCAATTTGGATATTTGAAACACCATTTTCCTCTGATTTTTCCATATTACCACACTGGCAATTTGGTAATTTGGATATTTCCGCATCATTTTGTCTGTCCACACAGCCTCTCAAATTGCCATTTTGCCAAATTCCCATATTGCCATCAGGCAGGGAAATGGATATTCCTGCCTGTTTTGCCAGATGGAAGAAGGTGGATATGGTGACACCTGAATTGCCGGAACGCAGACATTTGTCATACTGTGACTCTGCAGCTTCTGTGGTACAACCGGCATGAAGGGAGCTTAGGCGCAGAAAATATCCACGTCCTTTCTCACCGTAACCGTCCACCAACGCAAAACCAAGTCTCACCCATTCCTCGTATGATGGCGCAATGTCTGTAGAGTTCTGCTCTATCAGGGAAACAATCCGTTCCACATCATTGCTGTTATCATCTTTGAGGGAGCTGTTATTGGCAGGTGTGTGATTCTCATCTGAGCATTCTTCCCACTGCTGGGGTATAAAAGTCTTCTTTGGCATAGTCTTGTAATTTAGGATTGATATATACATCAGGGTCGTATGGCAGGAAGCATGCTCTTGCCACATCACTACCAGAGCTGTCAACTTGCGGAACACCTGTCGCTCTCAGGCAATTTGCCATTGACTTGAAGAAATTAGAATGCTCCCATCCTTGCAGGTTCACCTCAACAATCCATTTCACCCCATTGCCAGAAGGGGAAGTGAACATCAGGATTGTATCAAAATACTCATGCTCCAGTAATTGCCTTTTCAGGGCAGGAATATCATCCACATGGTCAAAGTCCAAACAAATAAGCCCAGAATGTCGGATGAGCTGTGAGGAGGAGCGTGACTTGAACAGTCCAGAGAAAGTGCAGTAGTTAAAGTTCTGTGCCTTGAACCGTCTGGCTTCATCTTGTGAGGCTATGGCACGCAGCTGTTCCGTGCGCTCCTTGGCAATCGGTTCCGAGATGTAGCGGTAGGCATCAAGGATGCTGAATGCGACAGACGGAACCGTGTTCTGGACAGGAGCACTGAAAAATGAGAAATTATAGCAGTCTTCCATACTCACCATTCTCTTTTGTTTGGCTTACGTCTGTTGGCTGCAAGGATGGTAGCGTTCTCCTCCTCGGCTGTCAGAGGCACAGGATTCTTGCGGTTTGTCTCCAGCCACTTGTCAAGCTCGTCCTGATAGAGTACATAACGCTTGCCGGGCTTGGTGGCAGGTATGCTGCCGTTGCCAAGTTTCATGTAGAGGGTAGTCATAGGCATTTTCAAGTATGCCGATGCCTCCTCCACGCTCATGGGTATGTGCGTGTTTGCCTTTTGTGGCTTGTTCTGTACCTGCAGACTGCTTATCATCTGCTTCATGCCCACAACCTCATCCCGAAGCTGGGCAACGACCATCGGAAGGTCGTTGAAAGTTAATGTATCATTCATATTCGTTTGATATTAAAAACTGATGCAAAGGAATAAAATGATACTTCCGTTAATCGTGTTCGTGACAATCATTTGTCATTCACGAAAGAATAACTCTACTAATGATGATTATTCGGGAAAATCCTCTGACATATCATGAAAAAACAGCTCTCCGTTGACAGGCTCGTCTATTGGGATTAATTCTTGGGAACACGGTGCTTTGAGGTTTTTCAAGGTACTATAGTCAAGACCTTCAAATGGTTTGGGAAATAATGTCCTGATGAAATCAATCCTTATTGCCATATTGTACTCACGTCTGCCCAGACGCTCCGCAATATTCCAGACAAAATGCCTGAGAGGCAGATTTCCAACATTTTTCTTGAAACGGTTGATGACACATGGAGTATAATTGCTGTTCTCGCTCCATTTCCTTATCTCGTCAAGAAGAATGCTCAATTCTTCCTCGTGAAGAAACCTCGACATTGTGCGGTGGGTGTATTCAAGAACAGCCTTTAAACGTCTTTCCTTTTCATCATGCCTTTCTTTTTCCTGTTCCTCAACCCTTTTTACATAATCTTCATGGCTGTATCGTACAGGTTCAGGCTGCGGTATTGTTACCTCTGACAATGTCTCGCTAACAGGCATATCCGATGAAACTTTTTTAACTGCGTTCTTCTGTATGACGCACATTACCTCGTATGGATAGTTTACCATGGTAAGGTATATTGTCCAAAGCAAAATGTTGCTCCCGACAAAGGTTACTGACTTTACAAAGCTGTCATTTTGAAAATCACAGCTCACACACAGTGCTGCCATGAGGGAGATGGCAAGGATGGCAGGGCTTGCAATCATGTAGATTGCCCAGTCTGAGAATAATTTGTTTGTTTTCATTATCTTTTTTATTTTTATGATTATTTTTTCAAATATCAGCTACAAAGTTACAAGTGAGGTTATGTAATGATTGAAATCACATCTTCCGTTAGCCAGTCTTTTACGCTTTGTTAGCGTTCAAGTATGATTTTGATGAGAATTTCATACTCAGAAACAGGTTGTTGCTTACAGTTGTTGCTGAAATTTTGACACAAAGGTAATGTGGAACAAAGGTTGTTCTTATAGTTATGCTCAAATATCAACAGATATTAGGGCATATTTATAAGATTGGTTCTAACGACGATAGTGAATAGTACCAATAAAACGAAAAAAGGCTGTGGGAACAATAAAATTCCGACAGCCCTTTTGGTTAAGTGTCTTTTTTGTGATTGGTTTGTGGCTATTTCAACGTGATACGGTTTACCGAGGCACGTTTCTGCGCATCGGAAATCTTGGCATACACCTCTGTGGTTGACACATTCTTGTGACCGAGACAGTGCTGCACCACAACAATGCTTGTTCCTGCATCCAGCTGAAGGCATGCGAAGCTGTGTCGAGTACAATGGAACGTGATTTTCTTGGTTATATTTGCAGCTTTCAGCCACTTTTTAAGCGGTGCCTGTGTCATGGAGTCACGTAAGTCAGGGAACACCCTGCCACGTTTCTCTGGCGAGTAGCCTATCAGCTCAAGAGCCTCTTCGCTGATTGGGTTGTGTACAATGTCCTTGGTTTTCTGCATTCGTGTGGTGACATACATCATGCCGTCGTTGCCGTATGGCTGGATTTCTTCCCAAGTCAGTTTCATGATGTCGCTCTTTCTCAACGCTGTAAGACAAGCGAAGAGAAAGGCTTTCTTTAGAACAAGGACATCACATGGCGTAGATGCCAGACGGATAACCTCCTCTTGCGAGAGGTGTTCCCTGTTTGTCGGTATCGTTTCTATGCGCTCCAGGAAACCGTTAGGATTCTCCTTTATCTTATGGTCACGGTAGGCGGTATGCAGCAGGGCACGGAATGTTGACCAGTAGTTGGCAGCAGAATTTATGCGCAGCTTGCGGTTCTTGTGCAGGCTTTGCGGAGCATTCAGCAGATACTCACGGAATTTGTTGCACAGGTCAACGTTAATCTCAGCGAAAGTGCATTTGCCCTGCATGAAGGTATAAAAGTGCATATATACATGCTCCCACTTGGAGTTCTTCTTGTCTGCCAGCTTCTTGAAGTAGGCAAGGAAATCACCCTTCATCTTCTCCTTGTCGAAGAAGTCATAACGCTCGTTGACGATAGACTCAAAGCGGCGGCAGCGTATCGCCTCAGCCTTTGCCGTAAGGCTGAGGTTGTACTTCTGCTCTGTCTGGTTCTTCGGCTTGGCATAGATGTATATACCGAGAGACTCATGACGGATAACCTTTATCGTGCTCTCGTCACGATAGCCGGGATAATAGTCAAGGTAATAGGACAGCATGTGTCCGTCCTTGATTTTGCGTGTACGCAGTGACACTGTTTTACAAATGTTGCTCATAGTTGTATTTTATTAGTTATGAATTTTCGTGGTGAAGCGTCTCTTCACATGTGCAAAGGAACAAAATGAAACGTCCGTTACTCCAATTATTTGCAGTAATTGATAGATAACGATGAAATAATTTGTTTTTCAGAGTCCTTTGGCTGCTCTTTCTGCCATTACACGCTCCACATCGGCTATTAACAGCAGGTTCCTGACACCAACTTTTATCTTCTCAATGCCGTGAACTTTGGCAATATGATGGATATTGGCTTTGGATAAGCTGTATTTCTCCGACATCTCATCAACGGTGCAGTAGCGTTCATCGGCAAGCATATCTATCTGACGGAGTTCCGCAATATGCGTCTTCGAGTAATATGTTATGCCGTATTCTTTCTTGGTTGGTATATGGTGGCGGTAAGCGTATGCACGAATGGCTGTAGGCTTCATACCGAACTCCTCAAAGACCTCATTTGTCGTAAGCCATTCGGAAATAGTGGAAGTGTCAATGCTCAGTCCAAGACAATCCTCAATATGCCGTCTGCTGTAATAGTTCTTTCCTGCGATACGGCACATAGGTATCTGATTACGCTTTGCAGATGTATAGAGCCATGACCTCTTTACTTTATAAAGAGCCATAACCTCCTCGCCCGAATAATAGTCAAGCACCTCATTCTCCTCTTTCCCTCCTGTCGGTGCTTGCTTCTTTGGCTTTTTCTTTGCACTTGGCTTATTATTTGTCCTGTCACACGGAATCACACGCTTATAAGGGTTGGCTTCAAACATCCTCTCAATATCTGATTTCCTCACGAATGCCATCCTGCTGCTCAGCCTTGAAGCCTTCAGCTTGCCGTTAGCCACAAGTTTATAGACATATTGCCTGGTACAGCCCATAAGTATGGCAGCCTTGGAGAAAGTCAGATACTCCTGACATTGCAGATTCATGATTGGCTCAATGCCGTTAATCAAGTCCTGCTGTCTCTTCTTTCTGATACGTTTCGCCTCTGCCTGACAACTCTCAGAGCAATATCTCTGCATACCGCTCCTTGGCACGAATGTCTTGCCACAGAATTCACATTTTCTTGTCGTTCTCATACTCTTTGATATTACGTTGTTCCACATCATTTGAGTATTCCATCAAAGGAGTAAACGGAAGTGAACCTTTGACAACGCTTGTCAACTCAGTCCACGGAATGACGCTTTTTGCATATCCGCCTAATACTTGTCACCCATCGTAATCACTTGTAAACTCATGTCTACTATGTTCACGAAATGACAAAATAAAAGCTCCGCAAATTCTCCACGGTAGAAATACGTTGCAAAATTAAGTGGAAAATCGGGAACTGCCAAAAAGCACTCAGAAAGTGTTAAATTTTAAAGGGTGTTGAAAATCAATGATTTAGATGTAGTTATTCATAGTTTGTTATGGTTAGTTATAAGGCTCTAAATACAACCATTAAACGCATAGCTACCGATACTTGTCACCGAGTTTGGAATGGTTATGCTCGTGAGTCCTGAACAACCACTAAACGCACAGCTACCGATACTTGTCACCGAGTTTGGAATGGTTATGTTCGTGAGTCCTGAGCAACCATAAAACGCAGACCATTTAATACTTGTCACCGAGTTCGGAATGGTTATGCTCGTTAGTCCTGAGCAATACATAAACGCATCGTCACCAATACTTGTCACTGCCAATGTTTTATTGTTATATGTGACATTTGCCGGGATGGTGATGTCTCCTGCATATTTTACATCTCCACTTGTGACAGAACATGTCATGTCTGTGAACGACGTCACATTATAGTATATTCCGTCCACTGTGAAGTCGTAGGCGGATGCACCGATACTGCTCAATAGGCATGCCACTGCGAGTAGCGATTTCATAAGTTTTGTTTTCATAATCTTATTGTTCTTTTGTTCTTAAGATCTCTTCAAAAAGTTCTTTGAGTAGAGAGAATTCAATACGCCCATCGGCCGTGAACCTTCCGCAATGGTAATCTTGAAAGTGTATTACTCCTGTATTCCCGTCTTTTTCTATGAGACCATGAGCGAAAGCGTCTCTAAGGCGTTTTGACAGATTGTAGCAGACATTACCATAAGAAATAAACTGTATCTGATTAAGTTTTGAATACTCCGATATATTTAGTTTCTTCTTTTTCGTATTATGCGGGAGGTCAATTCCTTTGTCCTTAATGAAGTCTTGCAGCCTTTTGTTACTAAAATTACATCCTTTAAAGTTCTCCATTCCTCCTTCATAGCGAAGAAGGTTCCGAAACAGGAACGTCGTTTCGTCTTCAGTGAGATTCAGATTGATATCGGGCTTAATTCTCTTGATACTTTCGCTCATGCCTTCTTCTTTTGATGGTACTTGATTAGGGCCTCAGTGAAATTTTCCTTAATCGGTTCGAGTATTGCTGTTCTTATGTCCTGTGGGACTTTTTCGATGGATATTTCTTCATAATCGTTCTTCTTATGGAACACGTCCTTGTTGAACTCAGGGGTGCATGTAACCTGTTCTATTTTCTTCTCGTTATAGTTTGCGTCATTGGTTTGGCAATAAAGAGCAGGAGAATCAGAACCGGTCAGCTCTTTTTTAGGAAAAAACACGAATTGCTCGTCCGACGGCTTATACCGATAGATGTCGAACAATTCAAGCATCTTGTCAAATGATACAAGCACACTCTTTTCTCCATTCTTCAATTCTACAGAAAAACTACACTGTTTCATAAATCACATATTATTTTTCGCTTAGCACGACCTCCCGGTGTCCGCTTTAATATAAAAAGATGGTGATTGACTATAAAGAAAAAAAGCGTGGAGATCCGTACCTGTTGCTCGTTCCACGTCTTGAGGCTCTCGCATTGCCCGATGTTGTTGAACGAGCAACGCGAAACCCACGCCGATGTGTTTATATAATTTCCCCTATACACCACAACTATCACACCCTGATACCGTAATCATACGGCATTATAGGCATGATATATGCAGGGTAGGGTATGTCTATAAAACATCCCATGGGCATCTACCGTTGCTATGTCCATGACAACATCTGAAACTTGCGAGATTCCAAGACGTCAAGAACAAAGCGTCAAAGTAAACGCCTTTCTACTATATAGCGACTCCCTTTTCCTTAAAGCCCTCCGGCGAATCGACTGTCGGGTCTCTTTTCCGGCTCGGCGCAGGTGGGTCATCTTGCTCTGTGGCAGACGTTGGCGGACAGAAGTCCGTCGTGTCTTTACAGAGTTTGAATGACCCAAGAATCATCTGCAAAAATAATAAATAATTTTAGAAAAGCACAAAAGTGATAAGAAAAAAAGAAAATGAGCCTAAGAATATTGTGTCTTTGTTTGAATAGCTGATATTCATCGGGAGAGTGTCTAAAATATGTTTTGGCGTAGTATGCCTATATCTTGCCCGCCGTCATAAAATCTCATAATATAAACCGCCATTTATATAAATGACGGTTTATATTTCTCCTACGTCAGCAAAGATGCAAAGATGCGAAGAAACCATCTGGTTGGCCAAGAAACTTGCGGAAAAAGACGGTGGGGACATGTGTCCAAAAGGCGTGATGAAATGACGGCGGGCTATTATTGGTGTAGCAGCGTCTGTTCATTCCACTCGATGCAAAACTCGTTGACGAGATATCTGTCGCTGCGGCAGTGGAGGTCGGCGATGCCGTCGTTTATCAGCCGGAATGTCACGGAGTGGTAGAAGCGGTCCATCGCCTCTTCCAGGGAGATGTCCTGCTTGTCGGCGATGCCGGCAATGATACGTGCATATTTCATCTGCAATATGGTCTGTCTTCCGTCCATGGTCAGAGTTCTTCTGATGTTATAAAGGTGAGTCTGCTGTCTATGAGGGTCTGGCTCAGGAGACAAATCTGATTATTGGGTTTCTCGTAGACGAGTCTTCTGAGGGCTTCTACTCTTCTGAGGCAGATAGTGCAAAAATACGTCTTTTTTGTCATACGGCCAACTGATAGGGGTAAAAAACGTCTCGGTCTGTCCGTATTGACATGAAATCGTACAAAATCGGTAACGGATTTTTCTTCGTTTTAGCTCGTTTCGGGGGCCGAAAGGGGCTGTTTTGGTGGTTGTGGCGGGTGACGGGCGGCCGGAAAAATGGGCGGCGGGGTGGTGGAATGGGGCCGGGAGGGCCTTACGGGGTTTCGGAAGCGGGGATTTCGGACGGTTTTTGGTTGCTGATTTTGTCCGGAAAAGATGCTGTTTTCTTGCCGTAAGGGCCTCCCGGGGTTGCGGCGGGGCCGCTTTGGAAGTGCAAGGAGGGCCTTGTTGCAATGCCGCGAGGGCCCCGTTGGAATGTCGGGAGGGCCTCGCGGGAGGACGTTTTCTGTCCTGTCGTGTTTTGACGGCGATGCCGCGGTTTGTAAGTGGCTGGGTGACAGTAGTTTGTGAAAATGGCGATTTTTCCGCGGAAAAATCGCCTTGATTTTTTACCTTCGCAGGATTTGAAAATTTGGAGGCGGGGAGGAATTTTTTCAGAAAGTGGCTGCTCTCGTGAGGGTAAAAACAGGAAAAAAGAGAACAGGGAGCCCCTCCCGACTTTCCCAAAGGGGAGGAGCCTGAGTGGGTGAAGGGAATTGTAGAGACGTCACACCGTGGCGTCTCACACCAACATAGGGCTGTTCGGAAGCGAATCCGAACGGCTGTGACTGCAAATATGCCGTGGCGGATTTGCAAATCTATGGCGGCGTGAGGATTATTTGCTGTTATTATGCGTGATGTCATTGTTTTTGTGTATCTTTGCGACAGATAGTCTGTCGCTCCGGCGGTCTGCATCAATGCTTGTGTTGCGCCGGTGGGTGAACTGTCATAATATGAAATTACTAATTGAGGAATGGCCTATGAAACGTCCCGGACTGAAAGAGTTTATTGAGAAGATTACGTGCGATGGTTCACGGACTGTCAACGAGCGCATGGACGACGTGTTCGCCGTCCGTGAGGAGCTGCCGGCGAAGACGGAGGATGAGCGGCTGGAGAATGACGTGACGATATTCACCGCGCTCATTGAGATGGTGAAGAAGGAGAATGAAGGTCACGCCGAGGACCTTTCGCTCCTGCAGCTGTTCACGCTGCTGGCCGAGACCTGCGTCGGGCTGAAACGGTTCAGGGCGCTCGGCGACGTGGCGTATGAGGTGCTTGAAGTGTTGCGCGACGAGATGACTCCGTGGGAGACGTGTCGTCAGACGGTCCCGCGGATAGCCGAGGCGGTGGGTCGGTCGGGGTTCCGCCATTCGCTTTACGAGCTGCTGCTGCGCCATTTCCGGACCGCGGTGGACGGCGGCGCGGAGCTGACGGAGCTGAAGCCGCAGGTGGAGACGGTTCTGAAGCTGCGTCTTTTGCTTGAACCGGACGACTGGATGGAGTGTCTTTTCACGAAGCCGATGCAGGCGGCCGTGGCCCGTATGTTCACTTCCGCGGAGCTGCTCCGGATTATGCTCCATCCTGAGTTGGGGCATCTGCGCCATGATCCGGTGGAATATACTCGGGAGTGGGAGAGGATATATTATGACGTTGAGGAGGAGTTGGGACGCAGGTTTGCCAATGCCCCGCGAGGAATGGGCTTCTGTTTCCATTTCTGGAACGCGAAGCGGGAGCTGCTCAGCGAGAGATACGGAATTGAGTGGCGGG
>ERZ860264.1981-NODE-1981-length-12249-cov-3.314089_pt1 | contig 12249 bp, 7 predicted proteins | sample MGYA00509980_ERZ860264 | MGnify/ENA primary metagenome ERZ860264 (study PRJEB30046, sample SAMN00715212) | human gut metagenome | study: EMG produced TPA metagenomics assembly of the A metagenome-wide association study of gut microbiota in type 2... | reverse complement strand
GGTCCCCTACACCCGGGGCCGCGAGCGGAGCCGCGATGCGGAGACCATCGTCGCCGAGGCGCGCAGTTTGTTCGAAAACGGCTACCGCGAGGTGACGCTGCTGGGGCAGAACGTCAATTCCTACCGTACGGGCGACGTCGATTTCCCGGAGCTGGTGCGCCGCGTGGCGTCGGTCTCGCCGCTGCTGCGCGTGCGGTTCGCCACCTCGCATCCCAAGGATATGAGCGACCGCACTCTCGAAACGATAGCCCGATATCCCAATCTCGCCCGGCACATACATCTTCCGGTGCAAAGCGGCTCCGATTCCGTCCTTAAGAACATGAACCGCAAGTACACACGCGAATGGTATCTCGACCGCGTAGCCGCCATACGGCGCATTCTGCCCGACGCGGGACTGTCGACCGATATGTTCACCGGATTCTATAACGAGTCTGAAGAGGATTTTCAGGAAACGCTGTCATTGATGAGAGAGGCTGCTTTCGATTCGGCCTTCATGTTCAAATATTCGGAACGTCCCGGCACACTCGCCTCGCGCGAAATGAAAGACAACGTGCCTGAGGAGGTGAAGATCGACCGGCTGAACCGTATGATCGCGCTCCAGAATGAACTTTCTCTCGAAAGCAACCGCCGTGACATTGGAAAGGAGTTCGAAGTGCTTGTCGAGGGCCCGAGCAAAAGAAATGCTGAGGAATATTGCGGCCGCACATCGCAGAACAAGTTCGTAGTCTTTCCGCGTGGCAACGTTAAAGCTGGAGATTTTATCCGCGTCCGTATCACCGACGCATCTTCCGCCACACTGCACGGTGTGCAGATCTGATTATCGGTCAGCTCCGGCGGCATCAGTCGGGTAACGTCTCCAGCCAGTCGGAATCCGGTTGTTCCTCCTTTTTCGGGACATCGGCGACCCGGGATTGCCTTGATTGGGAACGACGGATATCAGTATCCATATTTATCACAGCCAATTCTCCGGCTTCCGGATTTTTTTCTCCGGAAGCCTTTTTCATATCCTCTATGATAGATCTTAGTCTTGAGATACGCAGTTCGTAGCGGCGTTTCATTTCTTCAGCTTTGCTGAGGACGGCATCGAATTGTCTGATCTGTTCTTCTGTGGTCATACGGTCGGCAAGTTCCTTGTCCGCATCCTCAAGTCTCTCACGCAACGAATCAATTTCTCTCTCGAGCCTGTTGTTTTCTTCCGCCAATGCGGCGTTGGCTTCGGTCTGGGCGGCGCCGGAAGCCGCCAGTTTCTCGAAATCGGCCTGCAGTCCGGACAATCGCGTACGAAGCGTGCCGCATTCCGAAGCCAGGGCCTCCTGTTCTTCTTCGCGCGCTTCCATGACCCTTCGGGTGATCCGGGGGTGCAACCATATTTTCCATGAGGAAAAAGCCACGTTCAGCTCTTTGATTTGAATACTATGCCTTTCGATTTCCGGCCGTTTACGGCAATGGTCAGCGGCTCTTCGAATCTTATTATCCTTAGATGGGCGGTCTCTTCCTCGACCGGTAGTGATTCAATATATCCCATGTCGATGAAGCCGTTGCCGCCACGAGGATCGATTGTAAAATAACCCGTGCCGAAAGAGGTAAGATTCTGAAAGAAATGCGTGCCTTGCGACGGTTCTATTCTGAATCCAGGCAACGCCGATTCAGCTATGACCCTCGCGCCGGAAATCTGGGCCCAGCGCACGGGAATGCCCAGCGAAGGATCCGACGTACCCCAGCGACCCGGACCGATCAGAATATAAGGTTCTCCGGCTGCAGAGAATTTTTCGTTTATTCTGCCGACTTCCTCGGCAATGTCGCGCGTGTGCAACGTATTGAATGTATCGGGCTTCACATATACAAGATAACGCACGCCGTCCATCATGCCGTGGCCTAAAGCGGCATCCGACCGCATCAGCACTTCCTCGTCCGGCACTTCGGTGATGGAATCGTCAAGCATTTCTTTCTGATCCACGATGGGGCGTATCTGCAGCCAGTAGACGACTCCTTTGCGTCCGTCTTCAGTCGGCTTGGGGAATATGTTGCCGGCAAATTCAATCTCTACCGGACGTCCCATCTCGTATTGCCCCGTGCTGAGCATGAACTCAGTTATCTTCGCAAGCGGGAAGACTCCGTGTCTAAGCACATTGGCAAATGTAACCACTTTCCGCCCCGGTCCGAATTCATTGTCACGGATCAGACGGTCGTTGAAGTCGAATGTCGAGACAAGATATTTCAGGGAACCTGTCTTAAAGGCGTCGGCCACCGGGATACGCACGATGTTGAATGTATCCTGGGTCGTGAATCGGCAATTTTTCTGATCAGTGCCGAGCGGCAGCGCATTGAGATAAGTCTGCGTGTCGCGCAATGCCAGCTCAAGCGTGGAAGTCTGGAGCACCTTGTCGGGATGTGCGGGAGAAAAACGCAGGGCTCTTCCTCCGTCCACTATATATGAACCGAGACCGGCTGCGACTTCGACAACTCCCTCGTCGCTTTTTTCATCGCCTACCGGATAATAGTTCAGTGACCGTCCAACCCCGGAAAAACCGGGATAATAGAAACCGCCATAATCCTCGCCGGCCACTCCCTGAAGGATTACCGCCATTTTCTCCTGATCGATCACATTGCTTGTGGCGTTCATGTAGGCTTTCGAATCCTTATAGAATACTGAAGCGTAGACTGCCTTGACAGCGTCGCAAAGCATATTTACACGCGCCTCAGCATCTTCGCCGTACGGCACCATATAGGTGCTGTATATGCCGGCGAATGGCTGGTAATGCGAATCCTCGATAAGCGAGGAACTGCGCACGGCGAGCGGGCGCTTCACGACATTGAAGAATGCCTGAAGGTCAGAACGGACCTCCTCGGGAAATTCCGCTTCCAGGAAATGTCGTAATATCTCTTCGTCCGGCACATCGGAAAGAGCCAGAGGATAAAGATTGTTACGATCCATGAAATCATCGAATATGTCGGTGCATATCACCAGCGTATGCGGTATGGTGATCTGCACTCCGTCAAAATCCTCGCATACGGGATGCCGCTTTATGATCTGATCAATAAAAGCCAGACCACGCCCCTTTCCGCCCATTGACCCCTGGCCGATACGGGCGAAATTGCTGTAATCGTCATAAAGATCCTTATGGAACACTGCCACCACGCCGCGGTTCTTCATGCGTCGGTAACGCACTATACACTCGAACACGAGACGGCGCACCTTGGGAGCGTCCTCGATATCGATAAACTCGAATGTCCGCAGGAAATCCGCTATGGGAAACAATGCCCTGGAATAAAGCCAGCGGCTTATGCAGTTAGTGCTGCAGTAATAATGCAACAGATCGTCCGGGATCTCGAATATCTTGTGCTGGAGATCCTTGAGATTCGTGATGCGCATAAGTTCACGCCCGTTGCCGGGATATTTGACGATGAAATCGCCGAATCCGAACATATGTGACACGGCCTTGCGCAGATCGATCGGGAGGGTCTTGGAATTCTTGTCAAGAAACACGTAGCCTGCTTCTTCGGCACGTTTCCTGTTATCGGTCTCGGCGCTCTCCATTATCACAGGCGCGTAAGGGCGGCGCCGGTGCAGATACTCGGCGAGAGCCATTCCCGCATCGGGATCTTTCTCTCCGTTACGCGGGAAACGTCCGTCTGTGACGAGACCCATGATATTGTCGCCGTAGCGGTCTATGAGCGCTGTGGCCTCCTCATAGTCGCGCGCCACAAGCACCTTGCTCCGGCCTCGCATTCTGAGCATGGCCTCATGCTCGTTCAAGGCCTCGGTCGAGAATACCATTGACTGCTTGAGGAGGAACTTGAACAGATAGGGAAGGATGGAGCTGTTGAATCTGATAGAGTCCTCTACGAAAAGAATGGCCTGAATACCGATCTCGTTCAGATCATGGTCGGCGTTCATCTTGTCTTCGAGCAGTTTGATGATGGCGACTATAAGATCCACGTTGCCGAGCCATGAGAATACATAGTCCACTCCGCGCAAGTCCTCGTTTGCGATACGCCGCCGCACTTCATTGCTGAAAGGCGTCAGCACCACAAAGGGAATATCAGGATAAAGCTCGTCTATCTTCACCGCCTCACGGAAAGTCTCGCTTATGTCGACTCCCGGCATGGCTATGATCAGATCATAATGTTTGGACGCCAGTTCGGCATGGGCTTCATCGTAATTTGCGACTTTCGTGAAACGCGGCGCGGAAGTCAGATTCAATGCCACATATTCATTATAGACCTGTTCCTCTACACGTCCGTCCTCTTCAAGGATAAAGGCATCATAAGGAGTGGCGATAAGAAGTATATTGAAAATACGTTTCTGCATCAGATCCTGAAAGGCCGTATCTTTAAGATAAAGCCGGCTGAGCATTGTGTCGTTTACATTTTTCATCTTTGCGCCTCCCTCCTATGTCTTGTCGCGTATATGATTCTCAGTCGCGGCCCACTTTGCCTTCCTCTTTCATCTTGGCGAGGAATGCGTCGAGAGCTCCCGTCATCGATTTGTGCTCCGAATTGGGAGCGGCTATATCGACACGGAGATCCGCGTCCTCTATCGCCTTGACTGCGGTAGGTCCGAACGCGCCGAGATAAATGTGCTCTTTATCCTGCTTGAAGTCAGGGAAATTCTTCTTAAGTGACTCGATACCGGCAGGGCTGAAGAAAATCAGCACATCGTAATCAAGATTTTCTCCGGGCTGGAAATCGTTGCTGACAGTACGGAACATCACTACTTTGGTCACATCGAGATTGTGCGCCTCAAGCACGGACAAGTCCTCCTTGTGTACATCCGACACGGGGAAAAGAAGTTTCTCCTTGTTGTTTTTGTCAAGAGATGCCAGAAGAGCCTGGTCATTAAGTTTTCCTGTCGCTCCGAAAGATATCTTGCGCTTGCGGTATACAATATATTTCTGCAGATAAAGGGCAATCGATTCTGTCGTGCAGAAATAACGCATCGTATCGGGAATCTTGACTCTCATCTCTTCACAGAGACGGAAGAAATTGTCGATCGCGGCACGCGATGTAAAGATGACGCCTGTGAATTCGGCAAGATTCACCTTGGCCTGGCGGAATTCCTTGGCTGTCAGCCCTTCTGTCTTTATAAAGGGACGGAACACCATCTCTACATCATATTTCTTAGCGATATCATAATACGGAGACTTATCTCCGGCCGGTTTAGGTTGAGAAACAAGTATCTTCTTAATTTTCATGTGTTTCCTAATTTTTAGCTATGCCATATTTCACATCCATCGGATGCATGCCGCCACTGCGGCCACATAGGTCAATATGAGGGGTACAATTTCTAAACTGCAAAGGTAGTACAAAAAAAGCAACCACGACGAAATTTGAGTGAAAAAAATGCGAAATCCTTTGTAAAGGAACACGATTTTTCCAAAAACAAACACGGCGGCGGCTATTATAAGTAAAGTCCGGTTCCAGGCCGGATAAGTAAGCGTAAGGAGAGCGACAGGAAAGAGTACAAGCGTCTCCAGACCATAAGCGGCGGCGGCTCCTTTTACCCACATCTGTGTCTGGCGCCGCTCGGCAAATACATTTCCTATCACCCAATATGCTATTGTCATTGCCAGAAGGTAGACGGCGGCTACTCCAGAACATATCGCTATACCCATCGCCGGTTTGTCCGGGATCTTGAAACTCATGGTATCCGCTCCGGGCGAAAAGGTGCGTATGACTGTCCACAGCAATACGCCGGCACATGCCACCCACATTATGTTGAGAAGGACAAGCAGCGACGTCTCCTTGACCGTGTCGTCGAATGCGTTGGGACGCATCCGAGTACTTGTGAGGTCCGACATCAATGCTTTCATATAACGGGAGTTTCCCTTGAATTTGATTGCCACCACACAAAACAGCAGGGCCAGTCCCAGATACACCCACGACATCGGGCTCCAGTGCATCTTCGGCAGGTGTGTCTCTTTTCCTAAAAATTCTTTCGCCGGATTGATCAGAATTATTCCTTCCTTCACTTCCCCCGGCACAGGTAGGGAGAGTTGCACGCTGTCTGCGGCTACACTGTCAGCCGGCTCCACATTCTTTTCTGCAGTCTGACCCGACACATCATTCTCCTCTCCGGTATATGGATAGGCAAGAAGCGCGGGCACACCTTTATGCGCCTTGATGACCACTTTCGGTTTTGATGCCGCCGTCCGGGTCACAGCTTGCTGCCCCGGTGCAGCCACTGTCTTTACAGTTTCCTGCACGGTGACCGGGACAACTATGTCATTCTCTGTCTGCCACACGGTAGTGGTCCGTATTGAATCTTGCATCTCCATTGTTATTTTAACCGGTTTTATTTAAGCCAGCCCTCTTTCCGATACCAGTCTATGCTTTTTTCAAGGCCCTCGGCAAGACTCGTAGAAGCCTCGAAGCCGAAGTCTTCCTTTGCCTTCAGCGTCGAGCAATTCCAGTTGCGCTGCTTCATTATACGGAATTTGTCTCTGTTCAGCGTAGCGGGCTTCATACGCAGCACACCTATTTTTTCGGATACGGCGCATACGGCTTTTACAGCCCACATGGGCAATCTCACAGGAAGTACAAAACGTTTGCCAAGCAGACGCATGACAAGCTTACGGAAATCTTTCTGACTATATGCGGCCGGTTCGGAAATATGATAGGTCTCTCCTGCCGGCGCTTTTTCAAGCGCTTCATAGACGGCGTCCGCAAGATCGGCCGCATAGATAAAGGTCAGCATCTGCTTTCTGTAGCCTACTCCGAAATCCACACCTTTCCTTATGGACTCGAGCATCAGGAAATAATCTTTGTCCCACGGACCGTATATGCCTGTGGCCCGGAATATGACATATGGGATTCCGGCTGTCGCAAGCCACAGCTCGGCTTTTAATTTCGATGCCCCGTAGCGCGTATTGGGGTGCGGTATCATTTCCTCCTGATAAGGGGCGTAGGATCTTTCTCCCTGTGGGCCCAGCACTGACAGACTGCTTATGAGGAGTAACTTTTCCGGCACTTTGCATGACTGGTGCAACGCTCCTGTGAAAGCCCTGAGATAATCATAGTTTATATGATTGAAATCCGCATATCGGGTCACTTTAGTGGCGCCCAGATTATACACGATATAATCCCACCGGCCTTCCGGAAGTGCATCGCGCAACGTACGCGCAAGTGATGCCGGAGTATCAAAATCGAACTCTACTATTTTTATCCGCGGATCGGCAAGTCTCCGGCGCGATGTCGTGGATCGTATTCCTGCCCAGACTTCATAACCTCTTCTGAGACCTTCTTCTACAAGATATCCCCCGACAAAACCTCCGGCCCCGACAATCAGGACTCGTTTCCGGGTCGTGCAACCGATCTCTACGGAATCCGCATTTGCAATCGCGTCCGGCGAGTCAGTCAATATAATATCATTGTCTTTTTCTTCTTTCATCAGAATAGTTTTATATAGCGGCAGCACAGAGCTTGTCACCGTTTGCCCGGTATAAGCTTGAATTCAAAACCTTCCGACAACAGCCATTCTATGCTTCGCGGCAACGCCGTCTCAAGTTTGTCCCTGCTCTTGAGCGAATCATGAAAGACAATGATTGATCCCGGCCTCGCATACTTGCGCACATTTCTGAAAACATGCTCCGCATCCACATACTTACTGTAATCGCGGGTCACAAGATCATACATTATGATCCTATAGTGACGGCTGAGATATTCTTTCTGTCTGAATCGCATCCAGCCGTGGGGAGGGCGCATCAGATCGCTGTCGATATAACCGGCGGCCTCTTTCACATCATCTATATACCGTCGCGTCCATTTGCGCGAGCCGTCAAGATGATGCATCGTGTGGTTTCCGGCCTTATGTCCGCGCCGTAAAACCTCGGCGTAAAGTTCCGGATATTTACGGACATTGTCTCCGACCATAAAGAATGTCGCTTTTACTCCATAACGATCAAGGATGTCAAGCAGCCATGGCGTACATTGCGGTATAGGTCCGTCATCAAATGTCAGGTACACCGTTTTCGCACCGGATCCCTCTTTGATCCGGAAGACTCCTCTGAGAAATGTCTTCCGGAAAAACTTAGGCGGAGACTCGATCCAGGGCCCTACTAACTTCAAAAACGCACGTTCTATACCGTTGGTTTTCATCTATCGGTTTTACCGTCAGACGGGTGCCCGGACCATATGAATCCGGGCATTCGTCTCAGGTCTGGTTTGATCACTTATTGATTAAGGATGATTGGCGCTGTATTCTTCATAAAGCCTCCGGCTCCGGTTCATGTCGACCTTACCGATCTCTGCGTTTGCGTCCAGTGTCTTTTTGTCGATCTGCTCCGCATATTGTCTGTAGGCCTCGAAATATATAGAATCTATATATCTGTGCTCCGCAGGCTGCGCCGCATATGTAGCCGCATCCATCGCTGCCAGTTCATTGACAGTTCTGGCTGCGTCCGCAAGTTCGGATACAAGCTGATCCTCCGTCACATACTCTTCGGGCGCTGCCGCATCCCCGCCATTATACAGGTGGTCATAGTTCTTGCGGAGATCTTCGAGTTTGTATCCGGCTTTGCTGACGATTGCTTCCACTTTTTTAGGATCGCCGCCATATTCCGTATAAAGTTCCGCAAAACGGTAGAACTGATAGGGCATCATACGCGACTCCAGCGTCATCGACGCATTACCGAACCGCCTTGTGATATCCCTGTTGTATGCAAGATACTGACTCATACGTTTCATGGTGTTCTCAAGCATTGTTCTCGCTTTCGCCACGGTCTTGTCATCATTAAGACGTTTTCCGGCGCGGCCATAGATCTCGGGAAGCGACAAGGCGTTCGATACGCTCAGAGGCCAGGTGCTTTCAGGCAACTTGGCTGTCAGCAGCTCCGCCACCTCGATAGCCTTGCGGTATTTATCTGCCGCCTCCTGATCTTTCCCCGCGCTTTTGAGGATGTCTCCTTCATAGAGGAATTCGGAAGCCACATCGACCATGGATGTGCGTGTGGATACGAGCATGCGGCGTGCTGTCTCGTCGAAATAGGGTGCATTCTTACTGTCAGCGCCTCCCCATCTGTATTTCTTGGTGACCACATCATAGGCGCGGTCGGTCCGTGCGGGCAAACCGTCCTGCATGGTCGGTACAAGTTGATGGGTCATGCCGACACCTCGCATATAGTTTGTCAGTCCGAGATGATACTCGTCGCCCACTGTCATACACCAATATATGGGTCTCGGCCATCCTTCGGCCGCATTGGTGGCGATTATATCGAGCATCAGCAGCTCGCTCAGACTTATATATCCCTTGCTGCGCACTGCCGGAGCGGCTGCCAGATCGATCACGATCTCATTAACAAGTTCAGCGGTATCCTGAGGAGCCACCAGTCCACGGGCCACCACGGCTTTCTTGTCGACAGGAATAGTGACAACGGCCGAAGGCAACATCGGATAGCCATAATCATTGTCACGGCCACCTCCGCCATAGATGTATTTCAGACTTGTCATAAGATCGGCCGGGGCACGGTCGGTTCCGGGCAATGTCACGTCAAGATTGCCGTAAGCGATATTTTCCGGTTTAGCCGTAAAATCTATCGGCGCCGCAGTGTAGCTCTGCTTGCGCATCTGGTTGGCATACCAGTCGGAAGCAAGATAACTGAGGTTGACAATTTTTACATCCGGTCTGACGCCCTCCACTTCCTGTGCATACCACAAGGGGAAGGTATCATTGTCGCCGTTGCAGAATACTATCGCGTTCGGTTCAAGACTCTCAAGATAATTGATGGCGAAATCACGGGCTGCCGTCCTGCCGCTTCTGTCATGATCATCCCAGGTCTGACTGACCATCTGTGCGGGTACCGCCAGACCAAGTACGACAGCTGTGCCGGCGGCGATCGACGATTTGCGCGCGCCTCCCATGATTTTCATGATCAGCTGCCAGAGGGCCACTACTCCCATGCCGATCCAGATCGCAAACGCATAGAAAGATCCGGCAAACGCGTAGTCGCGCTCACGCGGCTGCATAGGCGGCTGATTCAGATAAAGCACAATCGCTATGCCTGTCATGAAGAAGAGGAAGAAAACCACCCAGAACTGTTCCACTCCGCGTTTGCCTGCGAATGCCTGCCATACGAGTCCGAGAAGACCAAGGATCAGAGGCAACATGTAGAACACGTTATGTCCCGGATTATTCTTGCCGAGATCGTCGGGGAGCAACGACTGGTCGCCGAGACGTGCGTTGTCGATAAAAGGAATTCCCGAGATCCAGTTGCCGGCATCGAGTTCACCCTGCTGGTTGAGCACATCATTCTGTCTTCCGGCGAAATTCCACATGAAATATCGCATATACATGTGGATAAGCTGATAATTGAAGAAGTATGCCAGATTCTGAGAGAAGGTCGGACGATAGCCTATCTTCTGCGGATAGTTCACTATGCCTGTAGCCTGATTGAAATAGGGCTCGCCCGACAGATCAAGTTCCGGAACCTTCTCGCCGCTGATCTCATCGATCGCGTATAACTCATGAAGGTTAGCCGGGATAGTGTCGAGTCTCACCCAATTCTGATATGCAGAGCGATGCATCCGGCTGTAAATACGGGGGAAGAACATATTCAGCTCAGGATTCAACTTTATCTCCGGCTTATAATCGCGCTTCACATAATAGTCACCCCCTCTTTCGGCCAGTTTCGCATTGTCAGCAAGTTCGCCCTGATTGAGGAAACCATATTCCGAACGGGTCTCGGCGCCTTTCACTCCTTTCGCATACATAGGTTTGCCGGCATCGACGACAGAGTTATACACCGGTTGCTGTACGATTACGGGAACGCCATCCTCAGTATATGTCACCGTATCCGTGAGGACAGATACAAGTTTTTTCTGCTGACCCGAATATAATGTCTCGCCATAAAGCAGCGGAGTCTCTCCATACTGCTCACGGTTAAGATAAGAAGCGAGATCAAAAACGTTGTCGGGTGAATTCTGATTCATCGGAGTGTCGGCACTCGAACGGATCAGAATAAGAGCGTAACTCGAATATCCTACAAATATCACCGCTATGCTCCACATTATCACATTGAGCGTTCTAAGCGATACCTTGGTATAATATTTAGAAAACATAAATGCCGCGAGCAACGCCGTGAGAATCCATCCGAGCCACCAGCCGCTGCCAAGGAAAAGCATACCGCTCACAAATACAGCCAATATAAACGACACCTTGATCAGAAGCGGAGATTTCTGGGCTCTTATCTCATAGATCGCCCAGATAAAGGCTGCCGCCGCGATAAAAGCGTATGCGAGCGCACCGCTGTTGAAACTCATATGGAAGCCGTTTACGAACAGAAGTTCGAACTGCTGGGCCATCTTGATGAAACCGGGCACGAGACCGAACAGCACCAGAACAATAATGGCGAATGACACGACCAGGGCAAGCAGCGACTTCGCAAGATTCATGTCGTTCCATTTGCGATAAGCGAACACCAGCACAATAGCGGGTATACAGAGCAGATTGAGCAGATGGACTGCGATGCTGACACCGATGATATAGGCTATAAGTATAAGATATTTGTCGGACGAAGGATTGTCCGCGCGATTTTCCCACTTCAGGATCAGCCAGAAGACCAATGCCGTGCAGAATGAAGAGAACGCATATACCTCGCCTTCCACAGCCGAGAACCAGAACGTGTCACTCCAGCAATACGCCAAAGATCCCACGACACCGGCTCCGAATATCACAAGCATCTTGCTCAAAGGCAACTCGCGCGTGCGGTCGTCACGCACAATCAGTCTTCGCGTCAGATGAGTGATTGTCCAGAAAAGGAGCAAGATGGTAAGGGCACTAAGAAGTCCGCTCATAGCATTGACCATCAGCGATACCGATGCATTGTCGGGCGCGAAGTTCGCAAAGAAGCGGGCAGTAAGCATGAATATGGGGTTCCCCGGCGGATGACCGACTTCAAGCTTGTCAGCCTGTATTATAAACTCTCCGCAATCCCAATATGACGCGGTAGGCTCAAGTGTGAGCCAATATGTGACGAGTGCGATCACAAATACGATCCAGCCGGTCACATTGTTAATAAGATTATATTTTCGCGTTATCATCAGTATGATAATATTTGAAACTCGAATAATTTACAAAATTAACGAATCCCACCGAATAATACAACAGTAAAAGAAATGAGGACAAAAAAATTCGCCGCCTTGGAAAGGCGCTGCTCCGACCGGTCGGACGGTGCCGGACGAGGCGGACGCGATTTATCGGGTCAATGTAAATAATCGGTTGTTAAAATTTCGGTAAAGATAGTTAACTTTGCA
>ERZ860264.1977-NODE-1977-length-12267-cov-3.773747_pt1 | contig 12267 bp, 10 predicted proteins | sample MGYA00509980_ERZ860264 | MGnify/ENA primary metagenome ERZ860264 (study PRJEB30046, sample SAMN00715212) | human gut metagenome | study: EMG produced TPA metagenomics assembly of the A metagenome-wide association study of gut microbiota in type 2... | reverse complement strand
TTACCTTTCGACGTTATCTGCATGCGTATTTTGCGCAGACCGTTGCCGAGGTCTGTGCCGAGGGTGGGGTTGGCTTCCAACTCCCTAATCAGCTTTTCATAGTCATTGGCGAAAGAGGCGTACTTCTTGTTCAGTCGTTTCGCTTCTCTCTTGAATGAAGGTAATGGGATTATCTTATTCATTTCTCAGCTCGTTTAGAAAATCCCTGGCTGAACAAAGCTCTATTTTCCCTTCCTTTGCCAATTTCATCTCTTTCAGTCCCGCGTCAATACCCGCCAGAACCTCCTCCTTTGTGATATATTCCGTCTCTTCTTCCTTGCGTCTGAGCTTGCGGACATAGTTGAGAACCTTGCGCACCATGTTCTCGTCGTCGCTGATGTACGTAATCTCCTGCAGGAGAGACTGGTTCAGTTCCATTGCTGTCATACCGGTATTCTTTTGTTGATTTCTGCAAATGTATAAATAAAAAACGACCGGAACAAATATCCGGCCGTTTTTTTATGTGTGTCATATGTCTCCTCCGTCACGTTTAGAACGGGAAGAGGAGCGGCAGCAGGAAAGTCATGACCACACCCATGATGATCTGGAGCGGTAGACCGACCTTGACATAGTCGCTGAACGTATATTCGCCGGCGTGCATGACGAGCGCGTTGGGCGGTGTGGAGAAGGGAGAGGCGAAGCACATGCTCGCTCCCAGCGTCACGGCGAACAGGAGAGGGTAGGGGCTGACACCGATTTCGACGGCTGACGACATCGCTATCGGAGCCATGAGGACGGCGGTGGCGGTGTTGCTGATGAACATCGTGAGCAGCGAGGTTGTGAAATAGATTCCGGCAAGGAGCACCGTGGGGCCGACACTGCCGAGCGACGCCACGAGCGAGTGGGAGATCATGGCCGACGTTCCGGTCTTCTCTAATGCGACGGACATGGGCATCATGGCCGCAATGAGGACGATGCTCTCCCAGTTGATGGTCTTATATGCGGCCTCGACGTTGCGGAAACAGCCGCTGAGCACCATCAGCAGACCGGCCGCCATGACGGCCGTGACGGGAGCTATGGGGATGAAGTCGAACACCATCATGGTCACCATAGCCACCATGATGACGGCGGCCACGGGGGCACGATAGTTGAGCGTCACCTGCTGTGCCTGCTGCTCGGGCTGACCGAGAATGACCCAGTCGCTCTCCTGCTCGTCCAGCCGCGAGATGTTGGTCCACTTGCCTTGCACGAGGAGCGCGTCACCGGACTGCAGTTTCACCTCCGGCAGATTGTCCGTGATGTGCTTGTCCGGGCGCTTGATGCCGAGCACGTTGATGTCATAGCGCTCGCGAAAACCCGAGTTGCGGATCGTCGTACCGATGAGACGGGATGTCGGCATGAGCACAATCTCGGCGATGCCGATGTCATAGAAGTCGATGTTGTTGTTGTCGAGCCGCTTCAGGCCGTTGCTCTTGGCGAACTTGTCCATGACGGCCGTGTCGCCCGTGAGATAGATGATGTCGCCGGCGGAGAGCAGACTGTCCGGACCGGCGAGACTCTGACGCACGTTGCGTATCAGTCCGCTGCGGTCCGCGCTCTCGCTGCGTATCTCGATGATGGACAGTCCGTATTGGCCGCGGAGGTTCAGCTCCGCCACGGTCTTGTTTCTTATGACCGACTGTTCCTTGATCTGATAGCGCCTCAGACTGTTGCTAATCTGATATTCCTCCACCAGCTCGTCGAGCGTCTTGTTGCTACCCGTCTTTTCTTTCGCGCTCCCTTTCTTCTTGTGAAGGAACATCCGCGTGAGCGGCAGCATGACGACTATCCCTACGGCGATACATATCAGGCCCACGGGGAGAAACGAAAAGAATTTCAGCGGGGCATATCCTGCCGCTGTCAGGGCGTCCTGTATGACGAGGTTGGGCGGTGTACCGATGAGCGTCAACATTCCACCCATGCTGCTGGCGAAGGCCAAGGGCATGAGCAGACGTCCGGGGCGCATATTGGCCTGTGCCGCCATGCTCACCACGATGGGCATCATCAGCGCCACCGTTCCCGTGTTGCTGATGAAGGCGCCTATCACGGCCGTCACGATGATGACGAGCAGGAAGATGCGTGTCTCGCTGACGGCCGCCAGTTTCATTATCCGTTGGCTGGCCGCCTTGGCCAGACCGGTCTGGAGTATGGCTCCTCCCACCACGAAGAGCCCCACCATCATAATCACTACCGTGGATGAGAATCCGGACAGGGCCTCCTCGGGCGTGAGTATGCCGAGCAGGATCATGGCCGTCAGGGCGCAAAGGGCAACGATGTCTGCGCGTATGCGGCCGCTGATGAAGAGGACGACGGTTATGGCGAGGATGATGATTGTCGCTGTCATGTGTTCTTTGGGGCTGCGTTTAGGATTTTTATTTCTCAATCATGTTGCGTCCCGACTGCGTCAGGTACGGCCATATCTTGTCGTACGGAATGGTGAACGAGGGCTGTCCGGCTGCATACGGTGCAATCTCGTATTGCTGATAGACGAACTTGACGCCCTCCTTTGTCAGATACGGGTCATACTGTGGCAGCGGAAGAAAGTCTAATCCGCTTTCTGTCATCAGCATCTGTGCCAGCTCGTCGTCGGTCGTGATCTCTTCGCCGTTTTCCTTGAAGTACGTCCGCAGTCCTTCCTTTATCATGCCGCGGAACTCTTCGGTGTTGACGTTGCACATCATTTCAACACAGAAGCGCCGTCCGTCCGACTTGCGGAACGTCGTTCCATGGTCGAACCCCATGCCGTGGGCACCGCCCATATAGCTGTAGCTTGAGGCTGTGAATGTCACGGCGAGGCCTGTCTCATACATCTTTCTTATGTCCATGCTGAATGAATAGGGCGTTTCGCTGTCGCTGTCGACGTCACCATGTTCTTCTTTCAGTTTGCCGTCAATGGTGTTTCCGTAGTATGCCATGAGCGAGTCGCTCTTCAGCAGATCGCCGTAATAGGTGCCGCCGAGACTCTCGTTCATATATTCGGCGATGGCATTGACCAGCACCGGACTGCCGGCGGTGGGGTAGTCGACAACGATTTTGACCTCGCTTGCCTTTGTCTTCTGTTCAAACTTGACTGAGTCTGTCGTCAGCCCTTCGGACTCCGTTCCGCTTCCGGAACCGCATCCCATCATGGCGACGGCCATGAGTGACGCTGAAAGAAATGTCTTTTTCATAATTATGATGGTTTTAAATAAGTGTGTTTACGATGTGCTGCCGTGCCTCTCACGCTTCCGCCCCGCCGCCGTCATGAACCAAAACAGGCTATATTACTTTGCAAAACAGGCTATTTTACTAAGTAAAATAACTCATATTGGTCGGTAAAATGACTCATATTGGTCGGTAAAATGACTCATTTTACTTTTCAATATGACTCATATTACTTGGTCATGCGGTTCCGATGACTTTTCAAACAGGCTTCATTCCGCTATTCCGGTTCTGCGCCGTTGAAATCATGTCGTGGCCGGACGCGGCCGTCGGATCGGGCCGTGAAGAAACAATAAGGGCGGCTCAGTGTTGTCATTGGGCCGCCCTCGGATTGTTGTTGTCAGTAAGTGTCTTTCTTTATTCGCCCTTGATGGCTGCTACGCCGGGCAGAACCTTGCCCTCGATGGCCTCAAGCAGGGCGCCGCCACCGGTAGAGATGTAGCTCACTTTGTCGGCCATGCCGAACTTGTTGATGCAGGCAACAGAGTCGCCGCCGCCGATGAGTGAGAACGCGCCGTTTGCCGTTGCCTTTGCGATGGCCTCTGCGATGGCCTTTGAACCACCGGCGAAGTTGTCGAACTCGAACACTCCGGCCGGACCGTTCCACAGGATGGTCTTTGCGCCCTCAATGGCCTCGGCGAACTTCTTGCGTGTCTCGGGACCTGCGTCAAGACCCTCCCAGCCCTCGGGGATGGCGTTGGCCTGGCAAACTTGGGTGTTGCAGTCGTTCTTGAAGTCGTCACCGGCGATGCAGTCAGTGCCGAGCACGAGGTTGACACCGTTCTCCTTGGCCTTCTTGATGATGTCGAGAGCCAGGTCGAGCTTGTCGTTCTCGCAGATGGAGTTGCCGACGTTGCCGCCCTGAGCCTTTGCGAATGTGTATGTCATACCGCCGCAGAGGATGAGGTTGTCAACCTTGCCGAGCAGATTCTCGATGATACCGATCTTCGTAGACACCTTTGAACCGCCCATGATGGCTGTGAACGGGCGCTTGATGTTGCTCAGCACGTTGTCAACGGCCTGAACTTCCTTCTCCATCAGATAGCCCAGCATCTTGTTGTCAGCGTCGAAGTAGTCGGCGATGACGGCTGTAGAAGCGTGCTTGCGGTGAGCCGTTCCGAAAGCGTCCATCACGTAGCAGTCGGCGTAGCTGGCCAGCTTCTTTGCGAAATCCTTCTGGCGACCCTTCATCTCCTTCTTTGCCTCGTCATACTCGGGAGTGCCCTTCTCAACACCAACGGGCTTGCCTTCCTCCTCTGCGTAGTAGCGCAGGTTCTCCAGCAGCAGTGCCTCACCCGGCTTCAGAGCTGCGGCAGCCTCGTCGGCATTGGCGCAATCGTCGGCAAACTTAACCTCGACACCGAGAGCGGCCGATACGTTCTTGACGATCTGAGAGAGTGACAGCTCCGGCTTCTTCTTGCCTTTGGGCTTGCCCATGTGGCTCATCATGATGAGGGCGCCGCCGTCGTTGAGCACTTTCTTCAGTGTGGGGAGCGCACCGCGGATGCGGGTGTCGTCAGTTACGTTACCATTCTCGTCCAGAGGCACGTTGAAGTCTACGCGCACGATTGCCTTCTTACCGGCAAAGTTGAATTGTTCGATAGTCATAATTGCTATATATTAAATGTTTATATGATACTACAATCATCTTACTTAGCGAACGCAAAGTTAGCAAATTAAATCAATAAAGGCCTTACAGCGGTGGCGTTTTTATATATTTTTTACGGCATTGTTGTGAAAATGCAATATTGACTTTGCAATATACGGACATTCTGACGGCTTTGTTTGGCCTTTACCGTTAAAATGATTACTTTTGCGCGGACTAAAAACATATCATAGAATGAAAGACTCCGTAATAATAGTAAGTGGCGGCATGGACAGCATCACCATGCTTTATGAATATCGTGACCGCATCGCCATCGGTCTGTCGTTCGACTACGGCAGCAACCACAACGCCCGGGAGATTCCCTTCGCCCGTATGCACTGCGAGCGGCTCGGCATACGCCACATCGTCATCAACCTCGACTTCATGCACCGTTATTTCAAGAGCTCGCTGCTCTCCGGTGCCGATGCCATTCCCGAGGGCCATTATGCCGACGAGAACATGAAGTCGACCGTGGTTCCGTTCCGCAACGGCATCATGCTCTCCATCGCCGCAGGCATTGCCGAGAGCAACGGTCTGAAGCACGTCATGATGGCCAATCACGGCGGCGACCACACCATCTACCCCGACTGCCGTCCCGAGTTTGTCGCGGCATTCAGCGCGGCGACTGCCGCCGGAACTTACGACGGTGTGACCGTAGAGGCTCCATATACCGGCATAACCAAAACCGATATAGCCCGCCGAGGCCATGCCCTTGGCATAGACTACAGCGAGACGTGGTCATGCTATAAAGGTGGGGAGCGTCATTGCGGCCGTTGCGGTACGTGTGTCGAACGGCGTGAGGCGTTGGCCGGAGCCGGGATAGAGGACACGACGGAATATGTTTGAATTCTAAATTATTTAAACACAGAGACACAGAGACACGGAGATACAGAGGACAATATAACTCTGTGTCTCCGTGTCTCTGTGTTCAAAAAAATTATTATAAATTAATAATGAAGACTTACTTAATAAAAAGGCAATCCTGCGGGCAGTCCGGCCGTTGTGCCATCCTGCCCACAGGCGCCTGAATCGGCTTGACATGGAATGAGGGGCGGCGCGAATAGTGCATATTGTTTCGTAGTGAGGAGCCGGTATGTCCGTGCCCCGGCCGTCCCGTTCATTCTTCAGTCCTTACGTGCCGGAACTGTCTCAGCAGACGTCACCCTGCATAGGGTCGCCCGTCGGACGGCTCTTCGTGTGGCAGCTCATGCCATCTTTCTTTCCGTCCTGACACTTCTTGTCGTCCTGACACGTTGTTTCCTGTTTCTTCTCGTTGCATCCTCCGGTAGAGGCTGTCTTTGTGCAACACTTCTCTTTCTTTTCCATAGTCATACTTTATTTGAATGGTTAAACATAAAGGTCTCCGTGTTATCCCTCTGTCGGCATTGTGCGGGAGACCGTTCGCACACAGGCCTGAGTTGTTTTGTCACTTCCGCTTTCCTGCGGTTGTGATGCAAATGTAGTGAGAAAGCGCTGCCGTTCCAAATAAAATACGATTTGTTCAGTTCTATTAAGTCCCGTTATGCTAACTAATCTTTATATTCCGCGGATTGTCATAATATTCTTTTAAATCCGCGGAATATGTTCGTAATCACAGTTGGTTCGGATGAGGCGCTTGGCTCTCATCCGAACAGTTCGCGCAGGGCTTCCTCAACCTTGCGGACGGGGTGCAATTCGATTTTGAATTTCTTTGTGTTCAGTCCCGAGAGATTGTATCTCGGGATGATAATATGGCTGAAACCGAGCTTCTCCGCCTCGGCGATGCGCTGCTCGATGCGGTTGACGGGACGCACCTCGCCGCTCAGTCCCACTTCGCCGGCCATGCACCAGCCGGTCTCGATGGCCGTGTCGACGTTGCTTGACAGTACGGCCGCGATGACGCTGAGATCCATTGCAAGGTCGGTTACGCGCAGTCCGCCAGCAATGTTGATGAAGACGTCTTTCTGCATCAGCTTGAATCCGACACGCTTTTCGAGTACGGCCAGCAACATGTTCAGACGGCGCTGGTCGAATCCCGTTGCCGAACGTTGCGGCGTTCCGTAGGCCGCCGACGACACGAGAGCCTGTGTCTCGACGAGAAACGGCCGTACGCCTTCGATGGCGGAGCTGATGGCTATGCCCGACAGTCCTTCGTGGTCTTGCGTGAGGAGCAGTTCCGACGGGTTGTTCACCTGCCTCAGTCCCGACTGCTGCATCTCGTAGATGCCCAGTTCGGATGTGCTGCCGAAGCGGTTCTTGATGCTGCGCAGTATGCGGTACATGTAGTGCTGGTCGCCTTCAAACTGTATCACCGTGTCCACGATGTGCTCCAGTATCTTCGGTCCGGCCAGTGTTCCCTCCTTATTTATATGTCCGATGAGTATCACCGGCACGCCGCTCGTCTTGGCGAAGCGCAGCAGGGCCGATGCACACTCGCGCACCTGTGTCACGCTGCCCGGACTTGTCTCCACCTCTTCTGTGGCAATCGTCTGTATGGAGTCGATGATGACGAGCTCGGGTTTTACGTCGCGAATGTGTGCGAAGATGTTTTCGAGCGATGTCTCGCATAGAATCTGACACGTCTCGTTCTGCTCATGGACAATTCGTTCGGCGCGCATCTTCAGCTGGTGGGCGCTCTCCTCACCGCTTACGTACAGTATGCGGCGGTCCTTCAGCCGCAGTATGGTCTGGAGCGTGAGCGTACTCTTGCCTATACCCGGCTCGCCGCCGAGCAACACGATGGACCCAGGCACAAGTCCGCCGCCGAGCACGCGGTTCAGCTCGTCATCGTGCATGTCGATGCGCGGCTCGTCACGGGCGCTTATCTCGCGGAGAAATAGCGGCCTGTTCTTGCCCTTGTCCATTGCCGACCGCACCGACACGGCTGCCTGCCGCGCCGCCAGAGTGCCAGTGTCAGCCGCTATGCGTATCTCCTTAAATGTGTTCCACTGTCCGCAGCTGGGGCATTTGCCAATCCACTTGGCCGACTCCTGTCCGCAGTTGCTGCATACGTATGCTATCTTGTCTTTTGCCATAATGTTTCAATATATCGGGAAATTTCGGCCATTTTTATATTGTATTAATTGTTGACTTTGTTCCCATTATTAGATAATTACAATATTTCGATGTCTGATACAAAGTTAACAATTTTATTCGAAATAGTGTTCATCGGCAGACGAATAATTCTACCCGCAGCAGAAAATATCATGTACAGGGCTGTGGGAATTCTCCTTTCAGATTTTAGGATTGATTTGACTCTCAGAACCAAAGATTTAAAGGGATGCTTTTTTTCAACGCGAAGGCGCAGAAACGCAAAGTGCTGTTGTCTTTCCGCGGTTGTTGATTAACGGTTTGACTATTGCGGAAGGTTTAGTTTTGCGAACATGTCTTCAAACATCAGATACGTGTCCAAACGGTCAAAGACCTTGACTGCGCTCCTTTTCGTGTCTCCGAAGTGATATTCTCCTTTGTCGTTGACCGTGGGGCGTGGTTGAAAAGAATAACCGGAGGAACAGGCGTCACGCTCCCAGTTGCTCTGCAGAGCAGATACAAGAACCAGCGGGCTGTCTCCAAGTACGTAACATTCGGCCGGCTTATCCGGTCCGATGTGTGAGTCAAGCAGGGATAACAGATATTCTGCCACGGAGCTCTTTTGCTTCACCACAAACTCCTTTTGTTTTGCTACGGAGCTCTTTCGTTTTGCCTCTGTGCTCTTTTGCTTTGTCATGGAGTTATTTCCCGTTGTGCGTGCATGGAGAACGGAACGGGAGATGAGGCATTGTCTGTATGCGTTGCGCGGAATTTGCCATAACCTGATGTCGGATTGGTTGAATATGACTTGCGCGGCCTTGGTGTCGATTGTCGTGTTGTATTCAAGTTTTGCTCCCGGAGGGGGCGTGTGGCCGGGATATTCGGCACCGCCGATCCACACGAGGATGATGCGTCGGGATGTCTTTGTTGAGCATCCATGCCGAAGCTATCTCGGTCAGTCCGCCGCCACAAAGCACATATAGCGGATTTCGAGGAGAACACTCCATTGCCTCCTTTATTATAACGTCGGTGGCAGCTGTGCGTATCGGTGTATCGGTGTCACGAAGAGCCGTGTTACTTCCTTCTGCAACTTTATATTTTCCTTCTTTTCCCATCATCGACAGGAGCGTGTTGGCGTTCTCTACGGCTGTTGTCGCCGAAGGTTTGCCTTTGGCTGTCCAGTTCTCGCCTTGGTGAAGATGTGATCCGATGATGGCTCTTATATCCACAGAAGGCGATTCTACGAGCTGGGCGAGGGCAAACAGACCGTCAGGATCACCGGCGAAGTCGTTGTCCAATATCACCTTTATGCGTCCCTGAGCCAATGCCATGTTGGCATAACATAAGATAGTGATAATCGTCAATAAGGTTTTCCTCATAATTCTCAGTTCGTTATCGTTTCAGATCCTTACTTGTTGCTAATGCTATTGTGCGGTGTCCATTCTTGTCTACGGCGCAATAGTAGTGGTAGACAACGCCGTTTGTTTTGATGACCGCACTCTTATGGGAATACTTCGCATCATAGTTCTCGGAGGGGACAATCAGCGGTTCTCCGTCCCAGTCGCGCCAATGTATCAAGTCACGGCTTACGGCAAAAGAATTGTATGCTTTATGTGTGTAATTGGGGTTATGCGCACAGAAGTAGAACATAACATAGTATGGGCCAATTTTTTGAAGATAAGCATCACCGGTGATTGTTCCTTTATAATCATGCTGGAAGATGGGATTCCCGTCGTATCGCCGCCAATGCGTCATGTCGTCACTTGTCGCCACGCCAATCCTCTCCCCGCGGTTATGATTCTTTCCTTGATATGCTGCGTTGTAGAACATGATGAAACGTGAGCCGAGAGGATTGTCCAATTCGTAAATCAAACTTTTGTAAGGAGAGAATGATTCCCACCATTTTATATCGCCATCATTCCATCTCAGGATTGGCGTTCCAGAGCGATTCCATTCATGAGGAATGTTCAAATCTTCATCTGTTGATGCCAGTCCGATGGAAAGAGGCGCTGTCTCATATCCCGGTTTGCCACCGCCAATATAGGACATCCAGTGTTCGTCTTTATATTTGCCGAGCCTGTAGTCACCTTCCCAACTTACATTCTGCAATGCCGGGAAACCACCACGTTGGTCTTTATCCCAACCGTCATCTGCGAAAGAAAGCAGTCTTCCTTTTGTTTCCCAGTTGAGAAGATTCCGGCTTGTAGCCATCCATGTCTCATATCCGCGTCCATCGTATAGAACGTAAGTCATTACCCATTGACCGTCGACGTTGAAAACCGTAGGGCAATCGACCATCTGTCCTTTTTTCGGTGCTTCGATTACAACACCATATTTATATGGCGTTTTCACCTCGTCATAGATGTGTTGCATCTCTTGGGCGGTGATTGTGAAGTCCTCGGGTAATTCCGTCTCTGTTAAATTTTTGTAGTTGTAATAATCGAAAGCGGCCTGTGCCTTTGATTTCTTTCCGTTGGATGAGGCGTAAAGACCGATGCCGAGGCCGTTGAAACGGTTCAGCTTGTTGTCTTCGGTCAATGGCAGGAGGCTGAAAGGTGCCGTCGTTGTCAGTTGGTCCGGTGACGGACCGTAGGAAAAGACGCCGGTCAGGTCATTGCATGAAAGGCGGATGACCACGTCCTTGTCGGTGTATGGTATCCTTTCCAATAAGCGCTTCTCGCCCTTGTCCTTGATTATCAGTTCCAGACAATCGGATCCTTTCAATAAGGCGACATACGCCCCGTTGTTGCGATGAAGGACAATTCCGGCCTGTTCGTTCTTCTTCTTTGAAGCGAATGTGAGTTTGGTCGTAGCCGAATATTTGTGGCTTGTCGGTTTTCTCATGAGCATGGCCGGACAGACGAGGCTGTCAATAGTTTCCGGGCGCAGCTTGAGACGCAACGTTCCGTCGGCCACGGTGTAATCTTTTTCGTGTGGTATGCGATTGTAATACCATCCTATGGGAAGACTGTCGCCGTTGAAATCCAGATGTTTGTCACGCTCTTTCCGTTCCGATGCCGGTCCTGTCTCATGACGGCTGACAACAGGCGTCATACAGCCATACCCGGGATTGAATACCAGTTCTCCGTTCTGTATTTCGACGGGACAGATGAATGTCTCGCGGGTGAAAGCATGTTTACCGTCAATCATCCGCTTTCCCAAGGCGACGGCATACCATTTACCCTCGGGCGTTTCCACCAGATCACAATGTCCCACGCACTGTATTGGTGCGGAGTGACCCATCTGGCGTTGCGACAACACGGGGTTGATGGTCTGCGGGAGATAAGTCCCGAAGAGCTTGTCGCTGGTCAGGACGGTGGCGGCATGAAAGAAGTCCGTACCTCCTTCGGCTACCAGAAGAACATATTTCTTGCCAATCTTATACAGATGCGGGCCTTCGGCATATTTCGCATTGAGCGCATGTCCCGTGGCGATGTAGTGACGTTCTCCCGTCAGTCGTCCGCTGCCGAGGTCTATCTCCTGCATCCAGATGGCCGTGGAGGACGTGTATTTTCGTCCCGGAAATTTGCCGATGTTGCTGAGGATATAGCTTTTCCCGTCTTCATCCCAAAAGATGGAAGGATCTATGCCCGGCATGTCTTTGATGAAAACAGGGTCAGACCACGGTCCTCTCACATCATCCGCAGTGATATAGAAGTTGCCTCTGTTCGAGACATTGCAGAATATGTACCACTTCCCTTCGTGGTGGCGTATGGTCGGCGCCCATACCCCGTCCTTGTCCTTGACACTGTCGAGCGAGACCATGCCGGGGCGGTCGATGGCGTGTGCCACCAGTTCCCAGTTCTGAAGGTCCATGCTCCGGTAGATCGGTAGACCGGGATAGAACGTGAATGACGAATTGCATATATAGTAGTAGTCGCCGACCCTGAAGATTGACGGGTCGGGATTGAATCCCGGGAGAATGGGATTCTGAATGGTGTTGGTCTGGGCCGGTGATGTCATAATCATCAGCACGTTCGCCAGAACCATCATAAATATTCTTTTCATCATTCTTTAAGTTATGTCATCAATTACATAAACGCGAAGGCACAAAAACGCGAAGTCCGTAGTCGCGACATTCATTCTGTCGCAATAAATCTTTGCGTTTACGTCATACATAAATCACTCACTTATAACGTCAGTTCCGGATATTCCCGGTCGTCGTCTTATAGCTCTGTTTCAGTTTGGCCGTTGCCACTTTCACCGTGACCTTTCCCTGCTGCCTTGTGCTGCGCAGTATCACCTGCATGCGGCCGCCCTTCATCGGCTTTGTCGTCACGTCGCGGAAGAGGCTGTCCGTGTAGTGGTCGCCGTTGTCCATAGCGACGAATGTGGCCGCTCCCGCGATGTCGACACTGAGCTCTTCGTCGAATGTCGGGACGACGCGGCCGCGG
>ERZ860264.1972-NODE-1972-length-12289-cov-6.980301_pt1 | contig 12289 bp, 10 predicted proteins | sample MGYA00509980_ERZ860264 | MGnify/ENA primary metagenome ERZ860264 (study PRJEB30046, sample SAMN00715212) | human gut metagenome | study: EMG produced TPA metagenomics assembly of the A metagenome-wide association study of gut microbiota in type 2... | reverse complement strand
AAAAAGAGTGGGAAATCCATCCTTACTACCGTAGAGAACTGGCCATGGCCTATGCGCCCCAACTGACTCCCGAAGCAGCGGTGAACCGGCTGACGCGATGGCTGAAACAGAATAAGGCGCTGTTCAAGGAACTTCAGGACTACGGCTACCGTCCCAACCAGCAGATGTTTACCTCCATTCAGGTGGAAATTCTCTTCCGCTATCTGGGACGGCCCTGAATCCGGCAAAAACGTGACTTGTATCGTAAGCCTGCGATACAAGTATCATTCGCTGACGATACAAGTCACGCAAGCCATCGGTACAGGTCACGTACAGCCTCCGTCTTTGTTCAGACAGAGGCTTCTCCTTCGGCAGGAGGCTCGGTATACCGTCCCATTGCCAGACGGTTGTGGTGAATTTCCTCATCGTTCAGCGGAATCACCCGGTAGCCCCGCTTTCCGGCAGCCCGGACCTGTTCGAAGCCTAATTTCTTCAGTGCCAAACCGATTTTTACCGTACTGAGCGGCATTTTCAGCATAAATCCGGCACGGGCCATGATGTCCGTAACGGTCATGAACTGACACTCCTCTCCCGGCATGGGACGGCGGTATCCGGTCTGAATCACTTCCAGCTCCATGTTGGTCGTTTCAAACTGTTCGTTATGCGCATTGATTTCACGAATTTCGTCGTTGCCGAACCAGAAGCAGAAGCCCTCTCTCCAGAGCGCCAGCGCGTGTGCATACACCCCTTCGTAGTCGATTACCGTTTCGTACGGGTCTTCAATCGACTTCACTTCAAAGGGCATCCAGCGGCGGTTTCCGGTACGGTCGCTCAGGAAGGTTTCGCTATTGGTCGTAGCACAAAAGCTGGCAATATGCGGCCGCTTTTCCTTGTAATGCCCATACGGCCGGCGTTCGTTGATTTCCGGCGAGGTGACGAGAGCTTTCAGCTGGTTCAATTCCGAGACGGGCAACTCGTCGATTTCCTCGAGGCAAATCAGACCCGATTCGGAGAGTCTCAACACATCGTCTTTCATCAGTTGACTGCTTCGGGTCTTCAAATAGAAATAACGGCTGAGTTCTTCGGGCAGCAGACGGCTGAACCAGGTGGTTTTGTACGCCCCCTGCGCCCCCACGAGCACCAGAATCTCGTGGTTGATGATACGCGGATTGAGAAGAGAAGCCACGGCAGCCACCAGCCATTTGCGGAAGCACTCTACAAAGTGCTGCTGATTACTGCACACCTGCACCGTATTGGCCAGTCGGGCAATATGGTCTGTTTTTCCGTCCCAGGGCGGCAGGTGATTAAAATAATGCTCAAAAGGATTGAAATCCTCTACAAATTCCGACTCCAACACATTGCGGAGATCAGACAACCGGGGATTGCCCCCCTGCTTGCACATCCGGCTCCACAGCGAGTTGACCATCCGGTCGGTCACCTCCACGTAGCCCTTGTCCCTGTGACTGGCTATCGGCTTCATCTCATACTGGCCGGTAATCACATTGTAGCGGAAGGAAGCCTGCGTAGAGAGGAAGTCCTCAATCTCGGATACGGTAGCCATCTTTCGGCCCTGCTCCTGCCCCTCCTTGCGGGGCTTGCCTTTCCCGGGCACACGCGAGCCGAACTTCGACGTATCCACATAGCAGGAACGGAAAATGGCCTCCACATTACCCTCGTAATCGGTAAAACGGCCGTCGACCCATCGCAAGGCCTCATCCAGCGGGAGCCCATACTCATTAAGCAGATAGCCCATCCGCATGATATAGTCATTGCGGTGATGCTCCACATATTCCACTCCGGCGCGTTTCAGCTCGCGGTTTACCGCTGCCATTACCCGCTCCAGCCTGCCGTTTCGGATATTACCAAGGTCATCCATGGAGAAAACAAAGGGCACGGCATCGGGGTTAAAGAACACATTCGGGTCGGCAGCCAGTCCGCTCAGTCGGGTAGGATTCTTGCAGGCCCCGTCGCACTCCACCCCCGTGAGGCGGGAGTAGTAACTGTTGGCAGCCAGGAAAGCTTTCTTGTAAAGCTCCACTGTTTTTCCACCCGTTTCGGCTTGGCCGGGCCATTCCATCCGGAACAGGATACGGATACCCTCACCACTCATGGTGACATAAGATAGCAAGGTATGTTTATCCGCCCGGATACATTGCAGTACCTCCTGCATCCGCTGTGCAGGCACATGGTCGAGGTCGGCCAGCGAGAATCCGGTCCACGAAGCGATGTTTTTCAGCTGCTTGCCCCCGTCGAAGCGAACCGCCACGGCGAAACAGGGACAGGCTGCTTTCTCACGCGAAGCAGGAGTAGTGAGACCTTGCGAGAGATAGTAACGGTGCTTTTCCGTATGGTTCTTTACCGTTTCATCTTCGCGAATCAGATGGATGAGATGACTAAGAGATGTTTCTACAGGACATGTGTCCGAGTAGCCCTTGAAAAGGCTAAATTTAGTTTCCGCCATAGAATTAATTTTTGAGTTAACGCTTGCGAAGGTAAGTGCCCCTTCGGATGATTCCAAATGGGCATTGCTGACATGTGAGCAATAGAAATAACAATTAAGAAGATACATTAACAGATATTAAGAGAAAAAGAAACTCTGGTCATAGTGTCTGGGGTAAATTTTAATTTTTTTATAATGACAAAATTTTATTATCTCAATCTGGAATTGGGAAAAGTCATCGACGAAACCCGTCTGATGACACCGGTGAATGGCAAGATTCTGTCCATCGCCGAAGTAAGTAAAGTAACGGGCATGAGCGAAAACACGTACATGTCCGTAAAAAAAGGGATACTGACAGTATCTGGCACTGCTACAGGATCTTCGATTTTTACTATCGGGTACTAGACGGCAAGCCAGAGAAGCAGTTGGAACTTATATGGAAGTGTCACCACGCCCTGGCAGTTAATCACATAAATAAACTTGCAGCCAAAGAGTAATCATGTCGGGGTTGACGGGTTGTCACCTACTCTATAAACTTTTTACGCGTGAGTGTGGAAAATCTCAGATTGAAAATCTCCACACCTATCTATAAAAAGTTTAGGAAATGCGTGCCAACCCCGACAACCCCGACAGACTCAATTTATAATACACTCATTTACAAGCCTGTACGTTTTTATCCAAATGTACAGGTTTGTCGGGTTTCTCCAAATTCCACACTTCTCCACAGTGTGGAAAATCTCAATCTGGGATTTTTTTGAAGGTGTGGAGAGGGGTATGGAAGGGTGTGGAGAAATTGGGAATTTAAAGAAAAATATCATTAAATAAGAAACTTATGACCACAGCCTCAAAAAAACAAGAAACAGATAATAAACGAATAGCCAAGAATACTCTTTTTTTATATCTGAGAATGATGGCAATGATGTTTATTGGATTATTCACTAGTAGAGTAATCCTTGATTCTTTAGGCATCATTGATTTTGGTATATACAATGTAGTTGGCAGTTTAGTACTTATATTTACGTTTATTCAAGGATCTTTAGCATCTTCTGCATCTCGTTTTCTATCATATGAAATAGGTGCAGGTACAAGTAGCTCTTTGAATAAGATATTCTGTATGACAATGAATATCCATTTAATATTTGCTTGTTTATTATTTATTTTTTCTGAAACTATAGGTATTTGGTATTTTTATGAAAAAATGGTAATTCCAGAAAATCGAATAACTGCTGCTATGACTGTCTATCAATTATCAAATTTTAGTGCAATTCTATCAGTCATTAGCGTTCCCTATCGTTCTTTAATTATTGCTAAAGAACATATGAAAGCTTTTGCCTACATTTCTATATTCGAGGGATTAGGTAAATTACTCATAGCCTATTGTTTATATATATCTTCAATAGACAAATTAATTCTGTATGGTATTCTATTATTTGTAATGCAATTAATAGTCAATATTATTTACATCAAATATTGTAAAGATAAGTTCAAAGAATCACTATTCAGAAAATTCTGGAATAAACAAGTCTTCAAAGAGATGTTTGCTTTCAGTGGTTGGTCAGTATGTTCCTATATTTCAACAGGAGTCGTATCTCAAGTGTACAATTTAATGCTAAATCTATTTTTTGGCCCAGTAGTAAATGCAGCAAGAGCCATTTCATTTCAAGTTCAAAGTGCAGTAAATAACTTTGTCGTAAACTTTCAAACCGCATTAAATCCACAGATTGTCAAAAATTATGCTGCTAATGATTATTCAAGAGTATACAACTTAATTATTTTAAGTTCTAAAGTCTCTTTTTCACTCATGCTCATCTTATTATTTCCACTTTTAGTTAATATTGACTATATTCTGTCTATTTGGCTTGTTGAAGTACCTGAAGATAGCAACATATTTATTATACTTATTTGTATAAGTTCCATATTTGCTTCTTTTGGGAATCCCCTATCCGTTGTTGCAGAAGCCGCAAATAGGCTTAAATTTTATAATATAGTTACAATGCCATTATATATATTACCGGTTCTTTTATCTTACTATCTACTTATAATAGGAAATCCTGCTTCAACTGTTTTTATTATAACTATTTTCGTTGAGTTTATTGCATTCTTTCTAAAACTATGGATCGTCAAAAGATTAATCAATATACCAACAAAAGAAATTTCATTTCTATATTTTAAAAGCACATTTACAATACTAATTACAATGGGCTTCGGTTACTACATTAAACAATCTATAATCCCTTCACTAATTATAAGTCTTATCTTAGTGATTACTTGTTTTATTCTCTCCGTCATCTGGCTATACTATTTTATACTATCCAATAACGAACGAGTTCTGATCATTCAATTTATAAAAAACAAATTTAAAAAATGAAAATTATTGTTTTTCAAGGAGGGTTAGGCAATCAAATCTTCCAATACGCATTTTATAGATTTCAAAAGAAAAATTATCCTCAATTAAAATGGATTTTTGCTTCAGGAAATTCACACAATGGATTTGAATTAAACAAATGGTTTGATGTAGAAATGGTCCATGCAAATTTTCTTTGGCGCATAATCTTCAGAATTGTACATTTTTTAAAAGTAAAAGGTATACATGATTATATTATTGATGCAGATGCTAACCCTGAAAAAAATGGTATTTTTATATCAGGATACTGGCAAAATAAAAAATACTACCAAAAACATTTTCTTAATTTTAAGAAACTAAAATTATCTTCACAAAATGAAGATATAAAAAAACGAATGCAATCGACACAAAGTATAGCAATTCACATAAGAAGAGGAGATTATCTACAACCTCCTTATGATAAAATATATAGTGGTATCTGTACTATAGAATACTATCAACATGCAATACAAATTATAAAAATGCATTTTGATAATCCCCAATTTTTTATTTTTTCCGATGATATAGAGTGGGTAAAAGAAAATCTTAAAATACCCAACTCTATTTTTATAGATTGGAACAAAGGGCATAATTCGATATATGATATGTACCTTATGTCTCACACCAAAGCAAATATAATTGCTAATAGTACATTTAGCTATTGGGGAGCATTTCTTAATTCTAAAACAGAAATGGTAATCTATCCTAAAAAATGGTTTAATTCTCAATATAGTACACCCGATATTTTCCCAAAAACATGGCTTGGTATATGACGAATCATAAAATATTTATACTTACATTATTAGCTATCCATGCCTCAATTATAGATTTACGTTTTCTAAGTTCAAACAACGTAAATCTATATATTCAAATGATAGCTAATATATTACTATTAATAGAAATATCCAAATATCTATCTATCTTATGGAAAAAATATAAAACCTTAAATTGGTCTGCTATACTTTTTTCACTATCATATCTATATTCAACTTTTAATATATGGCATAGTGAGATTCCCTTTTCACTAGTATCTCCGTATACATCTATCCTTCAGTTTCTAAAAGTAATCACACTATTATTTTTTATTGAATATATCAATGAAAGTAAAAAGACAATATTATTTCTAAAATATTTTTTATATATCGTTGGAGGATATCTAATTATTGCAAATATAAATATAATTACTGGAATAAAAATAAAAGGAAACGATATGGATATTTCCATAATTGGAGATAAATTTATTACATCATATTTAAATTTATTCTGGATTTCTATATTTGCACAATATCAATTATTTACAAAAAACAAATTCCAACTATTTAAATACAGAGTTCTCATTATCTTATCTTGCATCACTGCCAGTATCTCTCAATGCTCAACAGGTATCATAGTTGGCATATTCATGATTGGATCTACATATTTCCAAAACTTCTACAAAATTCTCCAAAGACCTATGATTATTTGTATATCAATTTTAATATTAGATTTAGGAGGATACCTATTTTATAATTTAGTTCTATCCATCCCTTTTATTCAAAATATCATTGTTAATGGACTTGGAGAGGACTTAACTTTAACAGGACGTACTTTAATATGGGAAGCTCTTGCTACTATTTTAAACGAACGACCAATTTGGGGTTTTGGTCCCGGTAATGAAACTATTGTAATTCAAAATTTAATTAACTTAACCAATGCTCAAAATGGCCTAATACATACATATTTGGGAATTGGCATTATCGGCATTATTTGCTTTTTTATACTTCTATATAACATAGTCCAGCGAAGTAAATATTCTGTAATCATATTTTTTATTTATGGCCTTATTATAGCATCAACAATAGAAGTTACATTAGAAACAAGTTTCTTATGTTATGCAACATTTATGATTTTACAAAACCCTTCTAAACAATTAAAAAAATACTATGATGATTAAAATATCAATCTTAATACCCATCTATGGCACAGAGAAATATATTGAAAGATGTGCCATTTCTTTATTTGAGCAAACATATAAAAATATTGAATATATCTTTGTAAATGATTGTACAAAAGATAACTCCATCGATATACTATTAAGTATTATCCAAAAATATCCAGAAAGAAAAAATCAAATACGAATTATCAATCATGAGTATAACCAAGGATTGGCAGGAGCAAGATTAACAGGTTTAATACATTCAACAGGGGATTATATTTGGTGTGTTGATAGTGATGATTATGTAGAGACCAATGCCATAGACAAATGTATAAAATATATGAAACAAGGTTATGATTTAATAGCTTTTAATTACATCATAAAAAATGAATTAGGATTAACAAAAAACCTTCAACATAATTTAACAGTTGAAAATGTCTTAAATCATTACATTTCTCCTTCCATCTGGAAATATATAATTCATAGATCTTTATACTTTAATTACAAAATATTGCCAATTATTGGAATCAACTACTCTGAGGATTATTTATTAACAGCACGATTAATATTGGTTGCTCAAAAAAAAATTCAATTAAAAAATGAATATTTATATTATTATGAATGCACCAATGAAAACTCATATATGCATAACATCAAAGTTAGTAATCTTGAAAGTAAAGTTGAAACCATTAATATTATAAAAGATTTTTATCGAGAGAAAGGTGTAGAAAGAAAATATCAAATACCCTTATCTATATCTATGGGATATCTATACACTGATTTAAGAAAGGCAGATAAAAACAATCGTCTGTTACCTCCTTTAAAACAAGAAATTTTCAAAAAGAATAGATTACTTTATTCCATAATTTCTTTGATATCCTCCAAAAAGACTTGTTATCGTGCAATAAATTTTTACAGAGCCATCACTGTAAAATTTAATATCATATAATAATATACTATTAATATAGTATTTATTTTCAAATAGAATTCAGTTAAACAAATTTATATCCAAATTTCTTTAACTTACAAAAACATAATTCTAAAAAATGTATGAAAAAAAAAATTTTATTTATAGATAGAGAACAATTCGGAAGTTTAACAGATAGTTTAAAATATTGTGAGTATTTACATGATACTTATCAAATAGAATACTTATGTTTAGATAAAAGTAGGCCTAAAATTGATTTTCCAAATATGAAAATCACATATATACCACAAATTAAACCACGCGTATTAAGAGGTATAATCTTTATCTTAATAGCTACTTTAAAATGTTTATTTTATAACGGGAAAATATTCATACTATATTTTCCAAAATGTGAAATAATAAAACAAATTCTTTTTTGGAAGAAAATGCACATTGATATCCGTTCCTTATCAATAAAAAAAAATAAGGAAGAACGAAATGATGAAAACAATCTGATGTGTAAAGCTATAAACAATTTTGATACGGTATCAATTATCACTCAACCAGTGGCAAATACAATAATCTTAAAACCTTCTATCAAGCAATTTATTTTACCTTTAGGAGCAGATATAATTTCAGATACAATTAAACAATATGATAAATTAAATCTCTTATATATAGGAACATTAGAAGGAAGAGATATTATAAAAACAGTAAAAGGACTTGAACTATTTATTGCTAAAAATCCAGCTACACCGATATTTTATGATATTATAGGAGATGGACCAGAATTTCATTCTATTGATACTTACATAAGAAACAACAATCTTTCAAACCACATAAAGATGTGGGGACGCTTACCGTATAAATCTTTAAAACCATTTTTAGATACCCATAATATTGGTATATCTTTTGTTCCTATAACCCCAGCATATGATTTACAACCACCAACAAAAACATATGAGTATGTTTTATCAGGATTATTTTGCATAGCTACACAAACAACTGTTAATCGGGAAATAATCATTAACGACGAAAATGGTTATTTAATAGAAGATACGGCAGAAAGTTTTTGCAACGGTTTAGAGCATATCCTACAAAAAAGAGATACATATAAAAGCGAAAATATTAGAAAATCTTTCGCTGATTTTCAATGGAAAGCCATAATAGACAAGTATCTCATACCTATTATTGAATATAAATAAAAGATAATACTATTGATTGGAACCGCTATAAAACTCTCCATTAATATACTCTTAAATTAAATATATAATGAAAATAGGAATCTTATCTAAGAATTATGCAGCCAAAAGATTATTCCTTAATAAAATATCTTCAGCTACATATAAAGACATTCGTTTTTATAATTATTTTTTATGGAAAAATGCACATCTATGGTTTTTAAGAACTATAGGAAAGTTAAACATGTCTCCAGAAGAACAAGCATCCAAACTCTTTTATGATTATAAAGCTATTTTTCCAACACAATGTGATCTCTTCCATTTCTTCAATACCATTAATTATTCTACAAAGACTCCATGGGTAATTTCAGTAGAATCTGGAGTTCCATGGCCTTTAGAAATCATAAGATGTGTAGAAAGCAAAGATGCCGATATGTCATCTTTAAAATCCAATCAATATATAGATAAAGCATTATATTATTTATCACAACCTAATTGTTTAGGATTACTTGCTTTAAGTAAATGCTCTGAAAATATACAATTAGCAATATTAGATCAATTTCCTCAATACAAAGACAAAATAAAAGAGAAATTAATTACTCTATACCCTCCTCAAGAACTATTAATAAAATCAATAAAAGAAAAATACAATCATATAAAAGACAATAGTCCTATTACTTTTATATTTGTTGGAAGAGATTATTTTAGAAAGGGAGGAAGAGAAAGTGTTCAAATATTAGCACAATTAAGAAGTAAATATAATATAAAATTAATTCTCATAAGTGATTTGCGAATAGATGAAGTAAAATATTTAAGAACAAACAATGACGTAAAGGAAGCACAAGAATTAATAAATAAGAATCGTGAATGGATTGAATATTATGATTTCTTACCAAATGAAGAAGTTATAAAAAAAATCAAATCCGCTCATGTTGCCCTTCTTCCAACTTGGATGGATACATTTGGATATTCTATATTAGAATGTCAAGCTTGCGGAACACCTGTAATTTCAACATCTTTACGAGCACTGACAGAGATTAATAACGAGTCTGTAGGATGGTTAATTGATGTACCTGTCAATAAATTAAATAACCCAATTCATAATAATAAAGAAGAACAAAATCTTTTCTCAGAGCTTCTACTTCAGGGGCTAAAAACAAAAATTGAATATGTTCTTAATCATCAGGATGAAATAAAGGTAAAATCGGAAAAATGCTTAGATAGAATAAAACAATACCATAATCCAGATCAATACAATAAAAAATTAGAATCCCTCTACAATAAACGTTATATATAATAAGTTCTTAAGATATTAATCAAGAACTACCATAAAATATTATTTAGATGTTTAAAGTTTTAATTATCGCCACTTCTCATAAAACACGAGGGGGTATTACATCCGTTGTAAAAGCCCATGAAAGCGGAGAACAATGGAAAAATTATAACTGTAAATGGATAGAAACTCATATAGATAAAGGAGTCATTATTAAACTCTTGTACTTTTTAAAAGGATGTACAGAGTTTATAATGTATTTGCCATTTTGTAAGATTGTACATATCCACATGAGCGAACCAATATCTGCTATCCGAAAAATATTTTTCCTGTCATTATCTAAGTTTTTTAATAAAAAAGTAATCGTACACTTTCATGCTTTCTCTCCTGATACAACAATTAATGGTAAACATAGAAATGTTTACAGATATTTATTTGGAAAAGCAGATAGAGTAATTGTATTATCTCAACTTTGGAAAAAATATGTAAATGATGCCTTTAATTTAGGGGATAAAGTACAAGTAATTTATAATCCTTGTACAACTGATATTCTTCCTGAAAAATATGCCAAACAGAATTTTATTCTATATGCGGGTACCGTAAATGCCAGAAAAGGATATGCAGATATGATTAAAGCTTTTGCCGAAATCGCTTCTAAATATCCGGACTGGAAAATTATATTTGCTGGAAACGGAGAAATTGAAAACGGTAAAAAATTGGCAAAAGACCTGAATATTGAATCACAAGTTAAATTTTTAGGTTGGATAAATGGTAAAGAAAAAGACAAAGCTTTCAAAGAAGCGTCTATATTTTGTCTACCAAGCTATGCTGAAGGATTCCCTATGGCAGTATTAGATGCATGGGCCTATGGACTTCCTGTCATTACCACTCCTGTAGGAGGAATACCGGATATAGCAAAAGACGAAGATAATCTTTTACTTTTCAATCCTGGTAATATACAACAACTCTCAACACAAATGGAAAAAATGATAGAGAATGAGAAATTACGGTCTCACATCACTCAAGAATCCATCAAATTATCCCAAACAACATTTAACATTAACACTATCAATAAACAGATAGGGATGTTATATCAAGAGTTATCAAATTAAATTACTCTCCCATCAACATCGTCTGCACCGTCTGCCACACAGAGGGTTCCAACAGGAAATAAGGCACAGCTTCCCGACTTCCCTCAAAATAAAAGAATAAATGCTTGATACCGGGTGCCTCGGAATAGGCATAAGGTTGGATGCGGACAATGGCAATGCCCTGCGCCTGAAGACGGGACAATAAACGCACACGCTGACGCTTGTTCAGCGATTTATACTTCTGATAAAGGGTATCTATGTCGTAAGATTTCATCATGCTCTACATATTGGACTTGGATACGCAAAAATAATATTTAATCTTATTATATATGCTTAAACTAAAAGAGTTATCTCTTCTGACTTCCAGAAGAGAGCTATCGTCGTTGCCTGATGGCAAGTTACTTATCAATACGATTAATGCTCATTCTTATAATACGGCACTGAAAGACAGTCTGTTTGCCGAAGCACTGACCAAAGGGGATGTACTGATTCCCGACGGGGCCAGCGTGGTGATGGCGTGCCGGTGGCTGAAGGCGAAATCGCAGCCTACGGAACGTATTGCGGGATGGGACTTGTTTGTTCACGAAATGGATAGACTGAACCGGAAAGGGGGTACGTGTTTCTTTATGGGTAGCAGCGAGAAAGTGCTGGAGCTGATCCGGAAGCGGGCGGCTGTGGATTATCCGAACATCAAGGTGGAAACGTATTCGCCTCCGTATAAGCCGGAGTTTAGCGAAGAGGACAATAAAGGGATTATTGAAGCGATTAACAAGGCGAATCCGGACTTGCTGTGGATTGGTATGACGGCTCCGAAGCAGGAGAAGTGGACGTATACGCACTGGAAGGAACTGGATATTCACTGCCACGTGGGAACGATTGGGGCGGTGTTTGATTTCTTTGCGGGTACGGTGGAACGTGCTCCGCTGTGGTGGCAGGAGCATGGTCTGGAGTGGTTGTACCGTTTGCTGAAGGAGCCGAAACGGATGTGGAGACGCTATATCATAGGGAATACATTGTTTCTGAAGAATGTGGTTAAGGAAATGACTCATTAATTTAGAATAGAGAATGAAAAGATATTGCCAGACTTTGGATCTCTACGACGACAAGGAGCTGATAGCGG
>ERZ860264.1962-NODE-1962-length-12326-cov-3.756907_pt1 | contig 12326 bp, 26 predicted proteins | sample MGYA00509980_ERZ860264 | MGnify/ENA primary metagenome ERZ860264 (study PRJEB30046, sample SAMN00715212) | human gut metagenome | study: EMG produced TPA metagenomics assembly of the A metagenome-wide association study of gut microbiota in type 2... | reverse complement strand
AATATATTTTCTTTCTTTTTTTTATTTGGCTACTCATATTTAAACTTTACCACTATTCTATAAATTATTTAAAAATATTTTAAAGAACAATTCTAATTTATTTATTTATTAATTTATGATATAATTAGTATAAGATACTAAGAAGAGAAATTAAGGAGAATTATTTAATGGAAAATAGAAAGATAAATAAATTTATTGGGGCACACGTATCTACGTGCGTCTTTATATGTATGTTTTTATTTTCTTCTATTTTAGAACACTCTTTATAATAATATAAAAAATAGCTCTACATTCTTGGTGTAGAGCTAAATATTTAGATAAATTTCAACTTCAAAATCATCTTTTGGAGTTTTTTTCTTTTTATATACCACTATTTTATTTACTATTATTTTAAGGATTCTATTGGCTTCTTCAATATTAGATAAATCTATTTTAGAAAAATACTCTTGTATCATTTCATTATTAGATTTTTCTACTTCTATTTCTCCAAAGCTCTTTTTTTGCTTTTCTAAGCTTATTATTCTTGCTTCTATATCTTTCTTATCTTTTAAGTATTTATCTTTTGGAATCTCATCTTCTATATAAAGTTCATAAATCTTATTTAACCTATTCTTGAATTTATTTATTGAGCTATCTATCTGTTTTATATTTACTTGCCTTTTTTTATCAATCTCAATATCGTTAAAATTCAAATCATTAATTTGTTTTTTCAAAGTATCTATTACAGCTTTCTCAAGTAAATCTCCCTTTATAGTTGCAGAACTACATTCTGGAATATCTTTATAGAAAAATTTATCAGAATATCTTAAATTATTAAGATTACAACCATAATAAAGATTTTTATCATAAGACCCTCCTCTTTTCCTTATATAGTTATTTCCACATTCTTTACATTTTAATAATCCACTAAGTAATGTTGGCTTTGTATTAGAAGCTTTTCTATTTAAGCTTTTATACATTTCTTGGACCTTTTCCCATTTATCTTCAGGAATAATAGCTTCATGCCAACCTTTTACTATAAAAGCTTCTCTATTATTTTTCTTTCTATTACTTCTAGTTCCATATCTTATATATCCTTTATAAGTAGGATTAGTTAATATTCTCTTTACTTGTTTACTTCCCCAAGAAAATTGTAATTTATTATTAATTTGATTAAGACTATATCCATTTAAGAAATCTTCATAAATATTTCTTACTATTTCAGCTTTTTCCTCATCAATTTCTAATCTCTTATTTACTAATTTATATCCAATTGGTGGTTTACCATTTACCCATTGTCCTTTACTAGCTTTAAAATATAATCTATCAGTTACCCTTTCAGCTGTATTATCTCTTTCGAATTGAATAAGACCTAATCTTATATTCATAGCAAATTTTCCATCTGGAGTAGTAGTGTTATAGTTAGGTTCTCTGATTGAGATATATTCTATATTATTTTCATTTAAAAGACTAAAGAATAAAACTAGCTCTTTCATTTTTCTAGCTATCCTAGAAGTTTCTAGGACTACTAATATATCAAAATCTCTTCTCCTGATATGTTTCTTTAACTCTAAATATCCTGCTCTATCATCTTTAGTACCACTCTTTACATCTTTGAGTATTTTATATATTTCATATCCATTAGTTTTACAGTAACGAATACACTCATCAGTTTGCTCTGTTAAAGATTCATTTTTATCTTGCATTATGGTAGATACTCTATTGTATATAATAACAGTCTTACTCTTTGAATCTCTCATTATCCTCTACCTCTTTTATATTAGATATTAATTTTTTTCTATAATAATCAGCTTCATAATTATCTTCATTAAAAATGACTTTTATTTTCATAGTTTCCTCCTTAATAATTATAATATTAAAAATTATTTTTTCAAATGATTAACTCTTTATTTTAAGACTTTTTATATTTTTATATGATTAAGACCCATTTTTAATAAAATTGGGAAATTTTAAAATAATGCTTCACATTTATTATTTTCTCTATATTTATCAGCTAAAGATTTAAAATTCCTATAAAACTCTGTCTTTGATATACCTAATCTTTCTATTAAAGTTTTATTATCTATTTTATAATTTATTCTACATAGTTCTTGGAGAAGAGAGAGCCTTTTCTCCCTCTTTTTAGTACAAGCTTTATATACTATTCCTGATTTTCTAATTCTCATAATTAAGCTCCAAGTAATCTTTTAAAGAATCCTCTATGTTTTAAGCTATAGTTCTCAGCTTTTAGTTGTTCATTCTCTCTTTGAAGTTTATTAATTTTCTCTTTGTATATCTCAATAGCTTTATCTATTTTCTTATTACCATCTTCATAAACTCCTATCAAAGCTTCTTTAAATTCCAAATCTCTTTTTAAATCTTCTATTTCTTTTTTATGTGTATTTAAAAGAGTATCATAAAATTTTAATTCTTTTTTATATCTTGATATTCTAATTCTATATTTATTAATTTCTCTTTTCTTTATTTGTTTGCTCATACCTAATAACCTCCATTTTAAATATATCCCAATTTTCTTTTCTTATTAGTATTCTATTTCTCTTAGCAAATATCCAAGTTCCAGCTATAAAATATATTGATATATTATTATCAAATCTATATCCTCTTTTCTTTTTCAAGATATTATTTCTATACTTTTCTAAGTTATCTATATTAAATTTCACTCTATTTCCTCCAATAAAAAAATCCCCAGTAAATTAATACTGAGGATGTAACTATATATTTGAATCTTTTTAAAATAAATCACTATGAGTTCCTGTTCTTGATAAAGTTAGGATTAATTTATTTTTTTCAATTTTATATATTAATAACCAATCAGGACGAATATGGCACTCCATGTATCCTACATAATTTCCAATTAATTGATGATTTCTATACTTAGCTGGTAACACTTCTTCATTTGCTAATTTTTCAACGACTTCTTGAAGAAGCTTGAGATTATATCCCCTTTTTTTTAAAAGTTTATAATCTTTATCAAAAGCACTAGTAGTTATGATTTCTAACATTAACTTTAATCCTCCTTATCAAGAGCATCAAAAAGTTCTTTGGTATTTTTATAAGTAGGACGTTTTACTTTTCCATTGATAATATCTTCTGTTTCTTGAATAGCTTTTATAGTTTCAACATTATAGTTTTCTATTCTTGCCTCAAATGGTAATCCACCTGTTCTAAGCATAGATTTGACAAACATATTAAAAGCTGTTGACATATTTAAACCTAACTCATTACATAACTCATTAAAGGCTTTTTTATCTTCATCATCTAATCTTACATTAATAACTGATACTCCCATTTTCAAACCTCCTTAATATCTTTTATATATTAATTATACATATAACAGATAATAAAGTCAAGGTTATTATTTTCCTCAGTATTATTTACTTGCCAATGTCCAATAATTTTCTTATACTAATTTAGCTTGTACCTGTGTAATATGTAGATACTTGCTACCAACTCTCTTTTTAATCTCAAGCCTATTTCCCCATTTTTCTATTAAACTTGGAATCATAGCTCTAAATCTTCCTCTAGTATGGAAGTTTCCTCTCATTACTATATATACACAAGGCTCTCCTTCATACTCTCCAAGTTCTCTTACTTCTGCTATATATTGAGGTTTAAGTTCATGGTCATATTTAAAACTAGTCTTTTTAATATCATTTAACATAGTAACTCCTCCTATAAGGAAGAGGGAAAAATCCCTTTTATTCCTCCATCTTTCTATCTATCTCTTTATCTATCCATTCTTGAATAGTTGCTACATCTGTTTTTGTCATATTATCAAAGTCTATTTTTAATTCTTTAGTAACTACTTTCTTTAAATCTATTTTGAGAACATCTGAATTTCTAAGAAGTTCTAGTCTATCTTCATCAGTTGCTGGAATATCACTTATAACTTCAATATCCTCTCCTGTGTTATCTGCAAATTGTCCTATTATAGTTCCATCATCTTCTATCTCTTTGACTACTAAGCCATCTGTTTGAAGAGCTTTTTGAACTTCAACAGATAAAGCTCCAAATTTACTAAGATTTAATTTCAATACTGTTTTCAATGCCATAGCATCAAAATTTTTACTCCAGTTAGACATTGTATATCCTTTTCTTAAATCATATTGATATGACTGACTATACTTTTCAGCATGATTTTTTACCTGGCTAACTGTCATAAAAAGAGTGTTTCTAAAACCATTGTTGAACTCTATATAAGAAGCATACCCAACTGTCTTAGCTTCTAATCTTTTATCTAAGTCTTCTATAAATTTAAGATTTAATTCTCCAGTAAGAATGTTATATCCTTGGATTTCTCCTTCTTTTATTTCTATTGCATTGATATATTTATACTCTCCACTTCTAAGGGCTAACTGTATATACCCTTTATATCCCATTTGAAATTGTGCAAGTGTTCCTTTGTTTTTATCATTGTATGGTACTATATATGCAAATCCTAAATTTTTCTCTATTGGAAGATTTAGAACTGCCGAAGCAATAGCAGCATTTATAATACTTTGAGGGTCTGCCTGTTGTAGTTGAGGTGTACCCTCAACTACTTGTATTATTGCCATCATAAAGTGGCCAGCTCTTTCTCCTAATAAAGATTTAAGTTGTTTTCTTATAGCTTGAGTTGCCAACATACTTTTTAAAGCTGGAACTCCTACATTACTTTGAATATCATCTTTTGGTACTAAATCATTTTTCACTTTTGCCATTAATTTTCAACTCCTTTTTCTTTTAATATACCTTTTTCTTTTAACAATTCTGCTATTTCAAATAAATTCCTACTTACAAAATATTTTCTTTGAACTTTTGAAAAATCAATAGTACATCTTCCACTATCATTTATTCCTTTAAAACAAGCTATCATTGAGCTTATACTCATTAATTTTGGTTTATTATACAGTATCTTCCACAACTGTTTTTCAAAAGCAAATTTTTCAGAAAATCTACACTTTAGAAGTTCAATTTTATCCTTTCTTGTTAGTTTAAAAGTGCTGTGAATATTTCTTTTTATTACACCATCATCAAAAGTTAAATTAAATTTTCGTTTAGTTAAAGCTATCTTTTGCCCTTTTTTTCTAAACAAATATATTTCTCTTGGTGTCTTTCTACTGTTATATGCTCTCATTAAATCACCTCAAATAAATAGTTAGTATTTTCAGTTTCAATTTTTAAATATGTTTTTGTAGATGACTCTATTTCTATTCTTGTAATTACTGATGTTTTTATGCAATCAGAAGAGTTAAGCTTGTGAAAATATCCTCTAAAATCTGCAGCAGCACTTATTACTCTGAAAATATTTCCTACTTCTTGATTTGCTACACTCTTATAATTTTCTTTTTTCTCTTTAACTTCTAATAATTCTACTAACACTATGCCACCTCTTTAATTATTTTATTTTCAGGAAGTTCTTTTAGATTAAATCTCTTAGCACCTCTTGAATCTACTTTCCAAGTTGCTAAGTATCTTCCATTAATTAATAAGCTTTCTGTTTCTAGTTCTATCATTTTCTTTTGAATTTTCGCTTTTGTTAAATCTAAGTCAGTATCTATATCTTTAATTTCTTTAGATATTAGCTTTTTAGTATCATTCATTGAGAAATAAGCTTCCATTTCTTTATCTTCTATTTTTATTAATGGTATTTTTTCATACTTATTCTCAAAACCTTGGAACTCTTGCTTTAGGAACTCACATTCAGCTGGACAGCCATTTAGTTCAGGTTCTATATTTTCATCAAGACTTTTTTGAAATCTCTTAGTAAGTTCATAAGCTAAAGATATTAATTTATCATTTCTTTCTATCTCATAAACTCGAGTAAATCTATTATCTACAAATCCTACTAGGAATCCTTTATTTTTTCCTAATACTGCAAGTTGTTGCTGGACTTGAGCAAAATATTTATTAGGAACTTCCTCTCTTTCCCATTCATATGAAGTGAAACTATTACCTGTCTTTAGTTCCACTGGGAACCATTCTCCATCAATCTTTACCCAACTATCAGGAGTACAACTCCATAATGGATATATTGGATTTCCTACTACTTGATTTCCTTTTCTAGTTGCTTCAACCTTTAATCCAAACTCTTTTTCAAAGAGTACTGGAAGATGAGCAATTATAAAATCCTCTGCATAGTGTCCAAACTCCATAGCTATTTGAGAGTTAAAGGATATATCACGGCTGTATATTCCTTTTCTCTCTGCCCACATCAAATATGGAGAAGTATATCTATCTGGTTGGTCTATTAGCTTTTGTCTAAAAGCATTATCTACAACTAAGATTGATGTATCTGTTGCTCCTATTCTTCTATGATTTAACCATTCTCCATCACCACTACATTCCCCGGCAAATAATACTTCACTAGTATGTAGTGTATTATCTTCTATAAATTTTTCTAATTCTGCTTTTCTCATTTTGCTATATCCACTAAGTCCCATTGACTTAGCTTTTTCTCTTAACTCTTTTATAGTCATCAAGACCACCTCTTTTTAAGTTTTAGAAGCAACTTCCAAAGTTTTTGGAAGCTACCCTTAAAACTCAAATTACTTATCCATCATTACTCCAATAAGCCACATAAAAGCACTTATTAGAATTATTTCAATTATTCCTATCATCTTTACCCCTTAACAAGCTATTTGTTCCCATTTTTTTGCTATTTCATTCTCTTCTTTATATTCTTTACTACGACTTTCTTTCTCTTCTTCAATCCATCTTGTAATAGTTCTAATTGCTTTGCCTAAAACCTCTTCCCAAGTATTAGCTTGGTATCTATCTCCCATTACATATACTGTTGGTTTTCCCTCTTCAACTGTTAAATTAATATCTTCATCAGAATTTTCATTATATTCTCTTGATAAAAATATTAAGTTTGTTATTTTAGATTCCATTCTTCTTCCTCCTCATCTTCCTTATAACTTAAAGCAGTCTTGAATGTATCAAACTCTTTTATAAATATTCCAATTATTCCAGCAAATATTAATAAATTAACTATCATCTTTCCTCCCTAATATTTTCATTGATTTTCTTTTTTACTTCTTCCAATTCTTCTGTATCAACTTCAATCTTTGGTACTTCTACTTTGATTTCAGTAATCTCTACAATTATCTTTGGAATTTTTATCTTTTCCATTCATTCCTCCCTTGACAGTTCAAGGGGAAACTTGATATAATTTTTATATGTGGATGTCAAGTTCCCACCAAGAACTTTTCATCTTGAGAGTAGTGTTCCCAGCACTACTCTTTTTTTATCTTTATTTTTAAACGTTTTTAACGTGTAAAATATTTAAAATTTTTTAGAAAGTAACTTTTTACCTTCTATATTTGCTATTATACACTTTTAAAACGTGAAAGTCAAATTTTTTTTATATTTTATTAATAAAATATTACTTTTTTATAGTATAATACACGTATAGACCGATTAAGGAGGTGGCTTTTATGAATAGTTTAGCTATCATGGTAAAACAATTTAGAGAAAGTAGAAATATGACACAAGCAGAACTTGCAAAGAAAGCTGGGATTGGTAGTGGAACTTTAGGTGATATTGAACGTGGTGTAAACAAAAGTACTATAAAAACAGTAAATAAATTAGCAACTGCATTAGAATTGACTCAAGAAGAAAAAGATGAGTTATACTCTGCTTTTCTAGGGAAAAAAGTAACTAGCTCTAATGATCCTAGAGTTGAAAAATTAAATAAAAAAGAAAGATTACAATATGAGAATTTTATTAATGATGCTGTTTTGTACTTCCAAGATGAAAATATAAAATTTGAAGATAAAGAAAAATTTTTCAATTCTTTACAAGATGCTTTTTTTGAAATAAAAATAGCAAATAAAAGAAAAAAATAATTTTGGGGTGAATAGTATGGATATAAGAAGAAGAGTAAAAAACCTCAAAAAAAAATATGGAACTAGTAATCCATTTAAATTATGTAATTGTTTAAAAATTATAGTTATATATAGAGATTTAGGTGAAATAAAAGGGTATTCTATAAAAAGAATGAGAAAAAAATTAATTTGTCTTAATGAAAATCTGAGTTCTTTTTCTAAAAAATTAGTATGTGCTCATGAATTAGGACATTGCTTATATCATCAATTAGATGAAATTAATTTCTTGTTAGAAAATACAAATATTGTTAGAAGAAGTATTTTAGAAGAAGAAGCTAACACTTTTGCAATAGAACTTTTATTTGATTGTAATATTGAAGAATATATTAAAAATCCAGATATTAATATTAAGGTTTTAGAAGAGTTAAATTCATTAATAAAATAAGGGAGATTATGATGGGGACAGGCATGAAAATTTTAAAAGCTCTTGATAAAATGGCTAAAGAACAAGCAAGAGCAAATCAAAGAGCTTTAAGAGAGCAGGAAAAAGCAAGGCAAAAAGCTTTACGGGAACAAGAAAAAAGAGCCAAAGAAATTTTAAGAGAACGACTAAGAAAAGAAAGAGAAGAAAAGAAAAAGTTATTACTTAATGAACGTGAGAGAAAAAAACAATTTTTAGAAGATTTAAAATCTGAAAAAGAAGAAGCTGAAAATAGATGGGAAGAAAGAAAATATATAAGATTAGAATTTTTGAATAAAAAATATTGAGGAGAAAGTTTAAATGATTATTATTGTTATTTTATTATTTTTGATAATTTTATTTTTATTAAATAAATTATATTTAAAGAAAAAAAATGGAAAAACTTTAGATGAAACTTTAAAAAATAAAGAAGAAGAAGTACAAGCTTTAAATAAAGAAAAAGAGATATTATCACAAGATATAACTAAATATAAAAATAATTTAGTTAAAGAAAAAGAGAAATATGAGAATTTACTTAAGTTAGCAAATCAGGAAAAAGAACTAAAAAAAAGTGTTGAAACATTAAATGAACAAAATAATAACCTTAAAAATGAAATTAAAATAGCCAAAGAAAGTCAAAAAGAATTAATTGTTTTTAAAGAAGAAATGGACTTAATTGAAGTTGGTTTTTTTGAAGAACCTAAGTATTTATTTGAAACAAGTGAACGTTTTAAAGAAGAAATAAAAGATATTAGAGAGCAACAGAAAAAAATGATTCAGGATAATGAAGCAATAGAAATACCTGATTTCATTGCTTTAATAGATGATGATAAAATTGCTAAACAAATTCTGAATAAGCAAGCTAAATTAATGCTCAAGTCTTTTAATCTTGAATGTGATAATCTATTTAGTCTATTAAAACCTAGTAATTTCTCTACTATTTTAGAAAGAATTGAAAAAGTTGCTAAATCTATTGAAGAATTATCTCTTTCCTTTAAATGTGGTTTTTCAAATGAATATATTGAATTGAAGTTTCAAGAATGTGAATTACAATATCAATTTAAATTGAAACAACAAAAAGAAAAAGAAGAGCAACAAGCAATTCGTGAACAAATGAGAGAAGAACAACAAGCAATTCGTGATTATCAAAAAGCTATTTTAAAAGCAGAAAGAGATGAAGAAATTTATAAAGAAGCTTTAGAAAGAATAAAAAAACAGTTAGAATTTTCTGTTGCTGAAGAAAGAGAAAAGTTAGAGAAAAAAATAGAAACTTTAGAGCTAAAATTAAAAGAAGCAGAAGAAAGTTCCCAAAAAGCAAAAAGTATGGCAGAACAAACTAAAAAAGGACATGTATATATCATTAGTAACATTGGTTCGTTCGGAGAAAATATTTATAAAATAGGTATGACAAGAAGATTAGAGCCTATGGATAGAATTAATGAATTAAACAATGCTAGTGTTCCATTCCCATTTGAAGTTCATGCTGTTATTTATAGTGAAAATGCTCCTGAATTAGAAAAAAAATTACATAATCATTTTTCTAATAAACGTGTAAATATGGTAAATACAAGAAAAGAATTTTTTAATGTTGACTTATTAGAAATAAAAGATACTGTTTCAACTTTAACTGATGAATATATAGATTTTAGAATAACGGCAATAGCCGAAGATTATTATGAAAGCTTAAGATTAAAAAAAATGATAGAAGCTAATAACAAATAAATTTAAAATATAATACTTTTCTAACTACACTTTATATAAAAGTGTAGTTTTTTATTAAAAAAATATAAAAAAAATTTGACTTTCACGTTTTAATAGTGTAAGATTTAAATAAATAAGGAGGTTTTTTATGTTTGAAGAAAAAGATATAGCTTTAAAAATATCTGCTAATCTTGAATTTTTGATAAAAAAAAATAAAGTAAAAGCACAACAAATAGCTGATTTTATAGGAACAACTAAGCAATTAGTTAGTAGAAATAGGCAATTACTAAAATCTGGGAAACTTCCTAACTCAAAATTTTTAGTAGGGATTTCTTTATTTTTTGATTATAAATTTTTTTAATTTTTTCACACGTTTATTACGTTTGAGTTTGAAAAATTTTCTCTAAATAGTTTAAATACACTCAATTGTAAAAAAGTATAAAGGAGGAGTTATGGGAAAAGTTGGAGCTTTTTTAGATGAAGTATACAACAGTATTTCAAAGATGGACTTTAGTAAGGAAACTAAAGAAGCTATTTTTTTAAAAATAGTTGATAAAATGCCTTATATTCAAATAACTTTAAATGAAAAAGACGCTGAAAAACCAGCGTCAGTGGATTAATAAGAAACTGTAAAAGGACCTTTATAGTTATCTTGTTTTATTTCTTCAATTTTTATAATATGAAAAATATTGATATATTTTTCATCAACAAGAATAAAATGGTTGCCAATATTATGTAAAGTTCCTTTGACTCCACCATCTGTTAATTTGACAAAGACTTGCTTACCAATTAAAGAATCTATCAACATATTTTATCCCTCCTTTCTGTAATATGGTTGCAAATATATTATAACTTTTTGGAGGGATAAAAACAATAAAAGAATAAATAGAGAGCTTTTATAGCTCTCTACTCCACTACTATAAACTTAACAATATATTTAAGGTTTATCCAAATAGTATTGTTCTCAGTTTTAAATTCTATGAAATCTTCTACTTGAGAAAGAATAGTTCCCTTATAAGTAGGAAACAAAGTTCCATTTTGAACTGTAATAAAAAGTGTTTTATCTTTAAATTTTTCAAATAAAGTCATTATATCAACCTCCATATCTAAAGTATATATTATTGGAGGAATAAAGGCAAGTAGAAAAGAAAGGAGAGGAGGAGATATGGAAGATATCAAAAATAATGTTGGTTCATATATTTTAAAAGCTGATATAGAAAGTATAAAAGAAACTATGGATTTAATAAATGAATTAAATGATAATTTAAAAAGAGCTAAAACACTTATTGATGAATTAGCTCAAAGAAAAATAAGTTTAGAACTAAATTTTACTTCCTCTGTACAGGGGGATTAGCAAGAAGATATTCTTTACGTATAGTAGCCATTAAAAATTCTAAATAAAGTTCCACTTGCTTTATATCAAAGTCATATTTTGCAATATAATGTGTTTTATCATTTCCAAAAATCCTTACTACATCTGTTGAAACACTAATTTCTTTTTCTTCAAAATATGAAATTATATCTGCAAGAGAAGTTTTAGAGATTGTTTTTTTATCTTGTTTTCTAACATTTATTAAAAAGTCTTTTAAAAGAAACTCGATAGAAGTTCTATATCCAATACAAGCTAGTTCAAAATTTCCTAATTTAGATGCCGTTCTAGCTTGATTATATATTTTTACAAAGTTTTCAGATATTATATTAAATTCTGGTTGTAAGGGCTCTGTATCAATAGTTGGATAAGTTGAAAGTATTCTTGTACTTCCTAAAGGTATTTGATTATAGATATAAAAAGAAGAAAAATACCTCTCACAGCAAGTAGTTTTAAAAATAATAGAAATAATTTTTAAAGGAGTATCATTTTTTATATTGTTCATATCTGCTATTTTAATTGGCTCATTATAAGCTCCACAGAAAGGACAATGATTTTGAATTTCAAATTCTATCTGAAAATCAACATTATTTAATTTTATTTTTCTAAAAATCAAAATAACACCTCCAAATATTTTTATTTTATTATAACTTTTTGGAGAATTAAAATCAAATTTCTTTAGATAACTTAAATACACTTGACCGCACATGCGGTACTTATGGAGATATTGCTTAAGGTATGGCAGTAGATTGCTAATCTATCGAGTTAATAACTCTTATGGGTTCAAATCCCATTATCTCCGCCATTATGGGAATGTAGCTCAAGGCGAAGAGCATATACTAACACTATAATATGTAGGTTGGAATCCTACCATTCCCTTTTCATAAAACTTTCCCCCTGAATACAGTTGGCAGAGCTGTAAAATTGCCATAAATAAAAAAAGACCCCGTAGGGTATGAGGTCAGAATTATCTGTACTTTCTCACTAA